>Ga0134104_1000524_pt1 | contig 44940 bp, 32 predicted proteins | sample 15_3_2metaG_FD_94455 | JGI IMG/M metagenome (GOLD analysis project Ga0134104, IMG submission 94455) | Switchgrass degrading microbial communities from high solid loading bioreactors in New Hampshire, USA - 15_59_3.3_214_A2 metaG | ecosystem: Engineered > Bioreactor > Semi-continuous > Anaerobic...
AGTATCATATCCAAGACGGACAAGTCCGTCAATAACCACATCATCATTGGAATATTGCGGAAAGCCAAGCCCTGCTTTGGTAAGCCGGGTCCCAAGCTCGTAAACCTCCAAAGGAGTATTTTTATGAACACGCAAATTAATCTTGGGATCAATCATTTTCAAATGTTCACTGGCTATAAGGCATAAACGGGAAAGAAGATTAAAACCGTCCTTTCCGTTTTTGTCCATCCCTCCAAGCACCATGCTCTGCCCGTTGTCCCCCTGCTGCACACCGGGATAAAGGTCACTGTCCTTGTTAAAGGACAAAAAGAAGTCTTCCAAAAGGGCCAAAGCACTTTCTTCCGTATGGATCCCCTGCTCTAAATCATGTTTTAAATAGGGGTACATATATTGGTCAAACCGGCCCACTGTGACGTGGTAATTCCCTTCCAGCCATAATGAAAAGTGGATGATGCGGAAAAATTGCAATGCTTCACGGAAGGTTCGTGCACCGTACCGTGGAACTTGCTCCAACACCTGTACAATGTCCTCTCTGCCTATGCGTCTTGCTTCCTCTCGATACCTGTCTGAAAGTCCTATAATACTGTCTATGACCCTTTTTCCATATTCATCCGCATGTTCACGGTATGACGACAATCCCTTGCTTAAAACCGACTCATAATCCGGCGAAAGATTGGATATATAGCCAAGTTCATGAATATACCGATCCTTTTTGATTTGTTCCCACTCTTCCGGAGTAAAGATATCCGGAATATTTTCTACAGTGCGTAGAAAACAAATCTGCTCACCGGGAAGGATCACCGGAGTTTCGGCGGCGCACAACTTTTCAAAACGATAGGTCATACGCTCGATGGGGGACATCTTGGAATCAAAGGTTAAGTCTATTTTACGTCTGTATTGATGATGCTTTTTGTTGAGTATGTATTGGTATAATTTTCTATCCATTTTATTCACTTCTTTCTGTTTACATTAACGTTAATGTAAGTATAACATAAAAACCGCAGGCAGTCAATACCTGCGGCTTGAACTTATTCATTCAATATAAATAATCTCAAAAGAGGCTTTTGTATTTCTTGCCCAGATAAAAACTTTGCTTGCAATGTCCTCTCCCACGTTTTTAATCGTCATGATATCAGTTATGGCCGCGGGTACCACATGCCCCTCTTTATTTACTATAACACAGTTAGTACTTAATGACACAGGGTATCTTGAAGCAGGATTTGAATCTCTAATAAACATTGCGTCATTTCCCTTGCGTGCTACTATTTTGCCCATGTTAGCGATTACAATAGGGTCGTTTATATTATATATTTCTTTTTGTTCACTAAAATCATAATATATTCTATACATATCGATGTATCCTCTGTTATCAAGATGATATGTGAAGATATCTCCCTTGGAAAGCATTTTCCCATCGTTGTCGCCTGCTGCGTTGCTGTGATTATACGCTTCACTGTCCAGTATTGCCATTTGAAACTTTCCGTTACTCCAAAAATAAACCTTCTTTGTTATAACTCCATCCTTATCAATCGTATCTACTACATAATCTACAACACCGAACGGATAATCTTTATAGTTTTGCACAATGTGGTTAAAGGAATCTTGCGCCGTGCTATAAACGACTATGCAACCGGCAATACCTGCTTCATTTACATCGTATACATCGACCATATAGGATGTATCGTTTACAAAGCTTCCTCCGCATGCAAAATCCTTATCTTCAACTTCCACTACAGCGTTAAAATCAGGCACACGGTATATAACTGTGGACGAATTAATTCTGCACACGACATTTGAACCGTAATAAAAATAGGTGTTGTCTGTCCTATATGTAAGCTTTTGCTTCCCACTCGCATGGTAACTAAAATTACAGTAAAGCGCGTCCTTTATTTCCTCCGGCTCATCATAAGGCGCCGGCGCATAATTATAGTCTGTTGTGTCAATCACATTGATAAGTCCGTTCTTATCAGTGCTGTAACGTATGAGGCGATATTTATTGCTACCATCACTGTTTATCAGCGCTGACTTGACCTTATCTGAGGTTGATTCTAAGTAAATAGCATCAAGATAAATTTTTTGTGCAAGTGAAAAGATTTTGATTTCACCAGTAGCTGTAAGTAATTTTACTTGAATGGTTGATTCTATATTATCCTTTACTACCGCCTTTATCAGAAAACCGTATTCCAAACCTTCGCTGCTGTTTAATATAGCAACTACCACCCCATTATCCGCCAGCATATAAGTATAATTAGTACCCAATGAGATATTTTTATAATATGTCTTTGCATAGTCGCTTAAAGTATATGCCGTACCATCAATATAAATATAATCTTCATCCTTTGCGGAATATTTGCCGTCTATACTTGTACTGCTTGCATATATTTCCATATACAGCTTATCTTCAGATACTACACACCGCAGCGCATCACCATTTTCCAACTCATCCGGCTCACACTGCACATATACCCCATCATCATTTTGCTTGTAAATAAAAAAATGCTTATTGTTTTCCTTTTTATACGAATATATAAGTTCCTGTGAATTTGCATCATAAATCAATTCTTCAAAAGGATTTGTTCCAGCATACAGTCCGTAGGAATATACTTGAACAAACACAACATCATAATATTTGTCGCCATTATTGTCAACCAACTTTATACTGTCCGCCTGATTCGCAAAATCATATGAAAAATCCGTTACCCTGCCGTTTTTTATTATGGTAAAACTTTTATCAAGGTTTGCCTTCTTTTCTTTTTCATTCTCAAAATATACTATTTTACCGTTATCATATTTTACATCTTTGCAGTTTATAATAAGCTCCTCATTTTTATATCCATAAGCAAAAATAATTTCATCATCCTTATTAACATAAGCTACCGTATATTTACCCAAAAGCTTTTTGGCATATCCGCCAAGGTCCTTAAGCCTTTTATCATCTATTGTAACATAGCCGTCATTTAAAAAAAGATCTTTATTATACAAATGAGTAAATTCATTGGCAGTTACAATACCCTCAATTTCTTCCAGTTCCCAGTATTCGCTTAAAACTGTTTTGTTTTTATTCACTATATAGTTAACCGAATCACTTTTAATGCTTTTAACCATCATTAAATCGCCTAAAAGCATTTTATATACAATGATCTGTGCTTCTGCTCCGGTAATAGTATCTGAAAATCTTTTATCAATATCACGTGTAATTTTAAGCGAGTTTATAACAGAAGAATAATTTATTGGTATACCTTGCGACTTAGCAAGCACATTTCCGCATCCCATTGCACGGACTGCAATATAGCTTGCCTCCTCTAAGGTTATGGCAACGTCAGGCATAAAGTTGTTGCCACTGCCTTTTATAATATTCATCTTTTTAAGCAGTGCCGCATAGGGCGCACAAGCATGTGTAGGAGGCACATCATCAAAAGGAGCTTCATTGACCGGTTCCGCTTCAAGCTTTAAAGCTCGTGCAATTAGTTCAATATACTCACCTCTTGAAATTTCACTTTTTACTGCTGTTGTTTCATCCGAAATTCCAAGGGCTTTTAAAAAATCACCGGCTACTGTAATATCTTCTTTCGCATTAACTGTAAATACGGAAAGTATACTTATCACCAAAGCTATGAAAATAATTCTTGTATTATTCATCTCAACACCTCAACTACCTTTAATGTATTGTATACCAAAACCGCTGCCTCTGCTCTTTGTGTCTCATTCTTAGGATAGAAGCAGTTATTATATCCTTTTATCATACCATTTGCTGCCATAGCAAGCACGGCATCATAAGCATATTCGTCAATTAAGCTTTCGTCATCAAAGCTTGATTTACCGGTTAAGTGTACATTTTTATATTTTGCTGCTCTATACAACATTACAGCAGCATCCTGTCTTGTGACCTTTTCATCCGGCCTAAAGCTGCCGTCATCATATCCCTTTACAATATTTGCCGTACTACATGCAGAAACTGCATCATAATACCACGTTCCCTTTATTACATCGTTAAAGCTGCTGTCTCCTTTTTCAATATTAAATGCAGAATAAATCATTTTAGCAAATTCCGCTCTGGTTACCGGTCGCTGCGGCTCAAACATTCCTTCGCCCGTACCGCTTAAAACCCCCTTTTGAGCAAGAAATTCAACCGCTTCCTTAGCCCAATCAACACCTTCTAAATCAGAAAACAATACCTCTTGTTTTGGCGTGACAACGGCAGGTGTTGTAATTGGAAAATTATATGAGGTTCCACCACCTCCGCCGCCTCCGGAACTTTTTATGCCTCCTGTGCTTCCGCTTAAAGCAGATACGGCATTGTTAAATGAATTTTTTATATCATCAATTGTATTAAAGCTGCTCTGGTCTTTCATCATTTTTATAAAAACTTGTGTCTTGTCGCTTAGGCTGTTATATGCTCCTGTTAACGATACGCCTATCCGTTCCTTATTTGCAATGATGATATTCTGAAGCACTGAATAATGCTGGGCTAAACTGCACTGAGCAACAATGACTGCTTCAGCAAAAACATTCGAAAAACTACTTTTCAAATAATCCGCTTTGCATAATATTTCTTTTACCTTGACCTTTTCAGCTGTAGACAAGTTGCTGTATATACTGTAATCAATACCCAGAAGCTCCGCATTATCCTTTAAAACGTTTTCAAAATCCCTGTCGGACGCTTTTTTTACTTTTACTGTCGCAGTTGCAATATTAAAGTTTCTTTTAAAATCACTATAATCTATAAACGGTTTTTTGTTCATTAAAATCTGACAGATTAAATCCGCATTTTCCTCCGGTTCAAAGGTAAGAGCCAATTTGTCGTACCCATCTTTAATTGCCGTTTTTAAATCGCTTTCCCCCGATACAGAATTTATTACCGTCTTTACATATTTTTCAGCCTCATCAATATTTAAATAGAAAAATTTCAGTTCCTCAACCGTATTTTCACCTACATATACTTTATAATAGCCCGTTTGAGCATTGCTCGGCATAGGAATTTCTATTGTATCTTCAGCAAAAAACTGTTTTATATAAAACGGCACTATAAGATTATTTTCTTGATCAGTGCTTCCAATACTGCCTATATCCATATCGTCCTTTATAATCATAATGTTAATGTATTCTTTTTTATCATGATTAACAATAATCTTATTTTCAACATCATCATAACTTGTTTCGGCAAATACACACAATAGCTGAGATAAGCATAAAAACAATGCCAAAAAATGTTTCTTCATAGTTCATCTCTCCAATCCGCCGTCTTTTTAAGCGGCACCATATTATTCCTTTCTTGCCCCGGCTTTTCGCCGAGGCAGATAAAATGATCTAATTTTCTAAAACAGGTGTCGCAAGTGGTTCAAGTGTTACCCAATTCCATACAAATGCTTTAAGCTGAGGTTGTGTTCCTATATTCACCATATATTCAACATACTCCGTAGTAAAGAGGTTGTCTTCGCTTAACTCTACATCCTTAAGCGCTATGCCTTTCAGTGAATTTCCTTCATACTCCGCAATAATAAGCTTATAATAAAGTTTGTTTCCGTTTGCAACATCCGACTCTCTCGCCTCAAAGGTTGCAACAAGCTCATATATATCATATGTATTTGTACTATCTACGCCTGCCTTGACGAAAGAAACATTGCGTACGCCCGGATTTCTAATTATAAAACCATAGTAATGTTTCGTTGTGCCATCCGGCGAGTCTATTACAAGTACCATCGCTTCTGTTATTGTATCTGTATCAAGCGCTTCTGTTCCATAGCTTGAATCCGTATAAATCTTATAACTGCCCATATCAAGTGAAAGCCCTGCTTTAAGGGCAGCTACAGTTACAGTGTTATCATCAAGCACAATACTGTTGTCATTAATTGTGTATGTACTGCTTGTAAGCGTCACAGCTGTCCGTGAATAATCATAATCTCCCTTGTACCATACCAAATCATCTAAATAACAAGAAATCCCAGATGGAAAAGAGCATTTTATTCTGTACATTTTTAAAAGCTTCATACCTGAAACATTAACGTATTCACCAATATATTTTCCGTTAATGTATACCTTAATATTTTCACTGCCTCCGGTAAAGGTAACAGCTACCTTATACCATCTGTTAATTTCATAGTTTGCCACTGCCACTCCTGAAACATATATTTTCCCTCCGGGTCCAAAACCTATAAGGTTAGTAGCTACTTTAGCGTTACCCCCAGTCTGATCGTCATCCCTAGCCTCGAACCACGGTTCAAATATATACGCTGTGCTTGACGGTATGCCCTTTGTTAAAATATTCACCTCTATCGTAAGCCTGCTTCCGTCTGAAATGTCCACATTTAATCCTGATACATCTACAACTCCATTGACAGTTACAGCGTAATCGTCTTCCGCCTTGGCGCCAAGTCCGCCTTCATACGTTACGCCTGTAAACAACCCTGACTGATTATTAAAATTATACCGTACAACGCCGTTATTTATTATGCTGTATATATAGCTGGTTCCGTCCGGAAATATAATATTTGCCGCTGCTTGATCATAATATATATTTAATGTCGCCCCTGCAGGTACATTCAGTTTGGCTTCAATAGACGCCGCATCCGGATAAAAGCCGTTACGAAGGTCTATTGTAGTTCCCGATACAGATATACCGTCACTTCCCGTCAGTTCGGGATTTACGTTTATATTTCTTACAAGTCCGTATCTTAAATCATCAAAATAAAAATCATTTGTTACTCCAGGATCTATGATTGAATTCAAACGCAAATCCGAAAAACCCGTAAGTACCCAGCTATCATAGTTTACGCCCTGTAAAGTTGACGAAACAGGCACATCATCAAGCACCAGATTACCGTTTAAATAGACTGTTTCACGACCCGTGGACGAATTTACAAATATATCCACACTATACCATTTCTTAGGCTCAAACGTACTTATTTCATTGTCAAAGGCATATATTTTTCCGTTTTTTGCCATAATCGCGGTACCATTCATAAATCCATTGCCGGATTTTGTTTCTCCTCCGTATGTATAATTATAATACAATTTGCCGCCCAGTCCCATACTGCTAAAGTTTGTATTTTCAGCGGCAAAGGAAAGGCCGACGTGCACATATTCACCGTTGCTTGCCTTAAACTCCTGTGAAATCTTAATATGCGGATTATTACTGGTTCTTATGTCTCTATCAGAAGACGGCGACATTTTAATACTTATATCGTCTGCAGCTCTGTTATATACACCGGACGCCGCAGTAATATAGTCCACGGTAATATTTCCCGGCGTATAATCCGGCATACTTGTAATCGTTCCGTTAAAGCTGTTGTAATTTGAAACCGTATCCGCCGCCGCTGCCGGAAAGGCAAAAGAAGGAAGCAACATTGCCGTAAGGATTAAAATTGCCAACATTTTTTTCATTTTTCATTTCCTCCCATTCATATTAATTTATTTTATAAACTTTTGAAAAGGGTTTTCTGTTGCTGAAATCGCTAATGAGCCAAGCTTCAATGCTGTCGCTATCCTGTGTATCGATTTCGTTTGTGCAAATACTTAAGGTATTCCCGCTTGCCACCGTTATATGATTTATGGTAATATCCGTAAGAATACCGCTGCTGTTATACCCCGCCAAAATCAGGTATGCGCTTATTGTATCACCCGATTTATTTTCCACTTCGGCCGCAAAAGATACTTTGTTATCTATAATATCTGAAGTACTGTTTATTTCCCTGCCGCCGCTAAAAAACCCGCCGACTGTTGCTATGTCAAAGAATACCGGATGAGAAATCTCTCCTTCCGTTACTTTTTCTTTTAAAACAGCTTCAAAGCCGATAACGTCATCCTCTGTTTTCCCGTCAACATAGATTTCATCATCAGCATCAAAATAGGTTAAAAACTCACCTACCGTCATATTCGGATTGTCAATATATATGATATCATCTTCCATATTAAAGCGATCGGTTGAAAGATAACTGATCAGCTTATCTGATTTATACGGATATTGATCGGCTATGGTAAATACAAAGTCATCCATATAAAACCCGGTTAGGCTTGTAAAGCTCATTTTCATTCGTGTAAACTCGGTAAATTTATTTGTATCGTTGATTTTATTAGAAAAAATTAAACCTGAGGTATTCTGTTTTTCGCCGTTGATATAAAAATCATAGGTTAAGTCTTCGTTTACTACCGCAGTTATATGATACCATACGTTAAGCGAATACGGTTGCATATTCGTCTGCGGCGCACCTGTGGCAATATATCCGTCGGCAGTAAAGGTGACAAATCTCGCAAATATATTTGTGCTGCTTACCGCTTCAAACAACCTTTGCCCGCTGTAATCCGTAGCAAAAAAGCTTGCTTCGATAATAAGCTTTTTACCGTTTAATATTCCCGAAGTATAAATATTAACTGTGGCCGATGTGGGGCTACTGGAATAATCAGTCGGATCTTTGCCTCCGATTCCGGCGGAAATAGACGTTCCACTGATTGGGCTGTTCATATTGTTGCTGTAAAAAGTATTATATTCACCGGTTTGATCCTGCGCGTCCTCAATTCTGTATATGTAACAGCTTCCATTTGCGTTGTTCAGTTTCAAATAATTTGTTTTAGTAAGATTTTTAAGGCTTTTGCCCAGCTTATTTACAAGTACAAGCGATGTGTTTTCCGGAATAACAAAATTACTTATAATTTCCGACGCGTTCATTCCACTTACATCCGCTCTTGAAATATACCCGTCAATTCCAAGTTTTATTGTGCCCGACGGGCGGATGCCGTCGGCAATATCCGCATCTTCCTCGCTGGTTACGATCTCAAGCAGTATATCATCAAAATAACATTTAAAGGACGCTGTATTTGTTGTAGATACATTCAGCCGCAAGTCCTCAAAGCCTAAAAGCTGATAAATCGCACTGTCTCCTATTTTTGTAGTCAGCAACAAATTTTCAGCAACCATAATACCGTTTACAAAAACCTTTGCCGTTGACCCTACCGTTTCACCCACATTTACCAGCACATCTATTGTATAAAACTGCTTTGCCCTTAGAGTAAAGCCGCTTACATCAATACCAAAACAGGATAAAACACCGTTCCTAATTCCGATAGGCGTACCGCTGGCCAAAAAGCCCGACAGCTTTTCACCTGCTTCATTCTTATATATCAGCTTACCGCCTATACCAATGGCTGTATCCCTAAAATCATCCATTGCAATTGCAGCCCTTAAATGAATATATTCATTATTCTCCGCCGTCACGCTTTTTGATATTTTTGCATGGGTGTTTCTGTGCCCTTCTCCCGTTCTTGACATAACATAACAATAATCATTGCCGCTTTTGCCATACATTCCGCCTACTACGGAAACAGTTACATTTTCATTGTTTACCATAACTAAGTCAGCGGGTACATTACCATCGTTAAAATTATAGCTTATACTGACTCCCGCAGCAGCCATGCAGGGCATACACATTGTGACAATCATAATCATAACCAGAGCCATAATCAAAATTTTACATTTCATTTTCATCCTCCTTTTTATTTTACCAGTTTGCTATCGCTTTGAAGGTGGCCGTACTGCTCGGATAGTTTTCTCCTGCTGCAAGCGGACTGATTGCTACAGAAATTGTGTAGTTTCCTTTGCTTACTCCCGTTTGATGAATATACAGCTTTTTAATTCCTCTGTTTTTATTTTGTGCCATGCCGTTATTTATGTTTTCCTCCAGTGTATCTGGGTCAGGTGATGTATCAAGCGGAACGGCGTCCATTTGGGAAAATTTCATTGTATTTGTACCTAATATCTGAAGATATACCCTTTCACCTCCGCTTTGCAGTATAGCGCTTTTGCCGTTTGCTGCAATGGTTATATCAGCTTTTGTATGCATAAACCAATATATCTCATTGTTATCATTTTTAAAGTTTATTTCATCCTGTACCACAAGGTTTTTATTTTTCGTATCAAGCTTAATACCTCTTACAGCGCTGTTTACATCATCTGCATATACCTGCGTTAAGTCAAGTACTGCAATTTGTGAGGTCACCGTCTGTTTTGTCGAAATAACCTTTGCTACAGCGTCCAATCTTTGTTGATACAAAGTATGTGCTGACGGGTTAATGACAAGAGTGTTATGCCCCTCCGCCCTGTTTCTGTAATAATACCATCTGTAATAAGAATTATCAAAATAGTTATACAAATTATAGTTGTCACTTCCGAGGTCAATCGCCCAACGTATATTGTTTGCTTCAAATACAAAATGTCCTTTATCCATCTGTCCGTGGTTCACGTTTACCCTGCCGCCATGTATGCCAGCAAACAGCGCATTTTCATCAGACCACGCTGAACGCATGGTAACCGTTTCATCTTCACTGAAATATTTCATAAGGTCCATCTGCGGGTAAGATGGGGTACCGAGTCTGTCGCTATAATCTATAAGCCATATCATGTCAAGATACTGTGGCGATTCGTTCTTTACCATTAGCTGATAAATTCGTGCGTTTATAAAATCATCATTATTATAGTACTTTCCGAAATATAGCAGCGAAGGCACTGATATACTGCTTTCGGTCCCATCAGCGTAGTTAAAGCTTAATCCTGTCGCGCCTGCTATATACAGCGGATAGTATCCGGTCTTACTCATGCCGCTGTCGTTCATTATTCCATAAGTTTCTCCTGTCGCACTTTCAAGCGCCGCAGCCAGAGCTATAAGGTTTCTTACGCCGTAATGCCAGTAGTCAAATCCTTCATACCAGCCGCCGTCCGGCTCCATTACTTTCAGGCAGTATTTTAGGCTGTCTATTGCATACGCAAGTATCTGACCACAAAGCTCCGGATATTCCTCCACTATAGCAAGTGCTGATATAGCCATCCCCGCATTGCATACAAAATTCCAGTTATTGTCCATCTTATCCCAACCATAGGAATCCGATTTATATCTTGACAGTGCCGGCTTTAAAGCATTATTTACAATAGCTTTTGCCATTTGCCCCTTTAATTCTGTGCTGAAATAATCATAGCCCCAGTCGTATGCAATACCAAATCCGTATGCCATTGCAGCAGTATCAAGGTAATGAGATGTATTCCAGTCAGGATAGGATAGCCCCTTTTCAATATACTCTATCGCTTTATCCGCATAGGTTGTATTTCCTGTAGCTTTATATAAAAACATAAGGTTCAAGAGAGCACTTTCTATTGTATATGCTGATGACATTCTGAGACCGTCCGGTTTTTCATATTCAGGCGGAGCCTGCGTAAAATATTTAGCCGTTCCTGCTATTACCTTATCCATAAGTGCGCTGTAATCACTATTTGTAGCTGTCAATGCCGAAATTTGCAAGAATATATTTTCATTTGCTATAATTCTCGGGTGCCGTGGCGTTATTTTTTCAATGATTTCAGTAGGTGTGACGTTTTCTATCAGTCCTTTTTTTGCCTCTGCCGAAGCTGTAAGCGGTTCAAGCGAATTTAAATCTTTCAATAGAAATGTTTTTACCACCGTATTTTCCACAGAATTTACCGTAACATCACTGTATAAAGTATTTTCACCGTAATCAAGGCTGAATTCCTTACAGCTGATATCCTGCAGCATCCTGTCTTTATAAACTGCGGTTACTGAATATGCCTTTTTAAGGCTATCATTGTAAATGGATATATTAGCGGCGCCACGCATAATTCCCGGAGTTAATGAATCCACCTTAAAAGTTTCATCCTTATATACTCTGTAAAACTCCGTATTACCAATTATATTTTTACTAGCCGGCACGGTTATATTGTCATAATATACAGCATTTTTATAGCTGTCGGACCAGTTGACGGAAAAGGTAGTTGCCTGCAGCCTTACGGTATATTTACTAAAATCAAATAAAAGTCCGCTGCAGTCATACGAAACTACCGTATCATAATCAAGAGTAAGTGTTATAACCTTGCCGGATATATTGATCTTCAAATGATGCCATGTAATTTCACTGAAACTGTATGTATATTCCGTTGTAAGCGATGAAAACAGCCTGACATTGTTGCTGCCTGTGCTGAACTTGGCAAGGATTATATAAGCGTCGCCGTCCGCAAGCGCTCTTGTATCACGCAGTACGATCTGTGCGTCACCGTTTGAAGGATATAAATTTTTTACGTCCAACTCCATTTCATAGTCACCATAAATATACGGCATTGTTACATAGCTGTCTCCGGCTACGGTTTTCCCGGAATCGTCTTTCACTCCGTTGCCTTTTAACGCCAGTACCTTGTTGCCATCGCTATCCTCCTCTACCGAAATGACGGTACCCGCCTTTTCAACATTTGATATGGCCCATGGTAATTTTCCGTTTTCAAAATCGTATACAATTTTACCATAGGAACTGCCGGTCGTATCAGCCGCAACGGTTGCGGCAGAGGCGCAAATCGCCATTGCCGCAGCCGTAATGACAGCAATCAATCTCCGTTTTCCTTCGCATTTTGCCATATTATATGAAAGTACCATTGTTCTTCACCTTTCTGCCTATCTTGCGTCAATCTGTAAATACATAAAATTCTGTCGGGCTGAACCACTCGTTGATATCATTTCCTTTCCCCAGAATTCTAACATATTTGGCATTAACAGGAGTATCAAGCCTATATAGTTCCATATCTTCTGTAGTACCTGAGGAAGCGCAGTCTTTCACTGTAGTGAAACTTTCACCATCGTCGGAAATCTGTATTTCAAAATAAGTTTTTCTTTTACTTCCGTTATAGAAGGCAAGAGCAATTGCTGTTATTTTTTCCTCTTTTTCAAAAGTATAGGTCATTGTTGGCCTTCCGTCCGCTGACCATCTTGTATTTGCATCAGCGTCCATGATATTAGAAGCGGAATTAGCCGGCTCCGGCTCTGCACTTGCCTTATATTCAACCGGAATCAGAATCCTCATATTTTCCGTACCGGGGGTATTGACACTATTTTTTATTGTAACAGCGTAACCGTTAACATTTGTTGGATCATTTATATCGGTTACCTTAATTGAATATATACCGTCACCGCTGTTTTCCACTGTTACATACGCATTCTCGTCACAGGTTGCTGTTACCTCCGGATACGGCTCACTTTCAGTTTTAAGAAGTGTATAGCTGTTTGTCGTAGCATTAAATCCTGGTACCATATTACCATTCACATAAATACCCGCAAGCCGAGGTTTCTCAGGTATTTCACCGTCCGGTATGCTCCATTCGCTGATCGGTTTATCCTGTACAGCTTCCGCCGTTTCAAGTATCATGGGTTTCATTTTAACCGTTAAATTAAGACGGCCTTTAACTTTGCCCTTTATGACAATTTTCCTTATTCCTCTATTTTCGCTATTCTGTGGCGACACCTTCGGATCAAGAGGCACAGCATCCATAACGCCAAGTGTAAGCGGCTGATTTGAAATAAGCTCAAATTTCATTTGTATGCCGTTCGAGAAGAGTATTGCAGTATTGTTATCAATAATATCTACACTTGCAGGCGTATGCATAAACCAATAAAAATCCGATTCCTTTTTTAAGTCTATTTCGTCTCTTACGGTCAAGGTCTGTCTGTTATCGCCTAACATAATGCCTCTTAATGCGCTTGTAACATCATCTTTATATGCGCTCGTGATATCCATTACGGCATATGCCCCTCTTGGCTTTGATTCGGTTTTTATAATTTTGTCCTCGTTGTCAAAACGCTGTCCGGAGCCTTTGCCGGGATTAATTACATAACAGTTTTGTCCTTCTGTTCTTACTCTGTATACCGGGTTGTTCTCTTCATTCCAATAGCCCGGTATTACATAGGAGTCGCTGCCAAGCTCCGTAGCCCAGCGTACGCCCATACTGTCAAATATAAAGGTGCCGGAGTCAAAGTTACGGTGTACCGGAGAATTAGGACCGCAGTGATAACCCACATAGGTCGCTCCTTTTTCAAACCACGCGCTGCGCATTACACCAACTTCTGCAAGCCTGTAGGTAAGATCATTTGGCAGATTATCAGGTACCTTAGGTTCATATGAAGTATCTGTGAAAAAGAAATCTTCAATACTTCCCATTGATTTGTCTTTAAGTTCATACATACGAAGGTGCTTTATATTATCATCCTTAAATTTATAAGCAAGATATGCGTTCGGAGACGTGTCCACACTGCTTGCGCCGGCATCATGGAAGTTGAATAATCCGCATGGACCGTTCAATGCATAAATGTATAGCATAGTACCTCTTACGCCTTTTTGATCAACATATCCAAAATCAGTACCAAGAGCACTCTCAAGGGTAGCCATATATCTTGTAAACCAAGTCAAACCGTAGCTCCAGTATGCAGGTCCCTCAGCCCAAGCACCATCAGGCGCAAACATAGGCAACATATATCCAATCGCACGAAGACCGCCCTCCAAAACGGCTGCAGCTTCCTTCTCATAATCATCCATAAGAGCAATCGCCGCAAGACCGAGGCTTCCCCAGCAAACAGCCGCCCAGTTATTATTCCATGCAGTCCATTTACTTGTAGGCCCTCCGTAAAGATCCTTATAGCCCGTCTTTAACCCATGCCTGTAAAGCGTATCACGAATGACTTCTTTTTGTTCATCCGTCCAGTAGTCATAACACCAGTCATAGGCTACAGCAACCGCAGCAGTGTTGCCTGCGGTATCAAGAAAGTGTTCCGGATGCCAGTCGGGAAAGTTGCGTAATACAAGAATTTCCTCATACATATCGTCACAGTACTTACCATCTCCTGTAAGTTGATATGCAAACGCAAGTTTCCAGAACCTGTCAAGCGACGGAGTTGCAAGCCGTTCTCCGTCATATAGCTCATACACCGGCATAGCATGATTACCTACAATACTATCAGCGATCTTAATCCATGTTTCAGCCCATTTTTTCTTAATAGGGTCTGTTTTAATTTCCTCTCTTATTCTGTCAAAATCCTCTTTCTTGCCCATAATCCTCGGATGCTGACCTTTCGAGGTTTCCTCAAACTTTTTAATAATGGCTTCTGAGGATGGTCTTTCATAAAGAAGATAATACATCGGCTCTAAATATTCCTTTTCCCCCCCGGCTTAACACAAGATAATTATTACCATGGTAATCTGTCACTGTATTCTTATAAGACTGGAAGCTTTTATTCCCCATAATGGCAAATCCGCGTTCCACATCTGTAAAGTAATTCAACTTAATTGCTTTTTCAGCTACCGAATCAAATGCAAAATATAATTGACCGTCCTTTTCCTTGAAATCTACGGCGACATCATTTATATAAGCCTGATCACCTTCTTTTTTAATTACTGCATCATATGCCTTTTCATAAAGCTCGGCAGGTGCCCAGAGCCTGTTATCCTCCACAAAAGGCTTATTATCTAAAAATACCTTTTCATCTTTTATAAACGCCGCACCGTTAAATACTGTGAAAGCTGTAGTACCCTTCAATTTTTTAATTGCCACATCATTATCAGGAAATACCATAGAAGCTTTTACCTCACTAAAACCGGTCTGTACAGTGCTACCCGAATATACATAAAAATTATCTATGGCAATAGTTGAATTTGCAGCTCCTCCCGAAAATGTTAATCGAACTGTTGATGGTTTTGTAAAAGATAAATTTGCGAATTCTATTTTTTCTTTAACAAGCTGACCGTTAATATACACATCATAGGTTTGTCTTTTTGTGTTAATTGCACAGGATATTGTAAACCACTGCTTTTTTGCTGCAGTACCTATCGTGCCACCTTTAGGCGTTGTTATAGCGCCCGAACCGTTCAATCCGACAAGCTGATTAAACTGTGCTTTATCGTCCCTTAAATGGAACAGCAGAGCATTTGCGCCAAACTCACTGATCATAAAATCCGCCTGTATAATATATTTGTTGGTATCCGGATTTACTCTAAAATTAATATTAGGGTCGCTTTCCTGTCGTTTAATCTGCAAATATTTATTATCGCCGTCTGTTATCAACTCAATTTTATTAACCGATTTTGTATCAAAAGATACGTCCGCTCCGTTTATATCAACAGCTTCATCAAAGGTGTTTGCCGCAAAAACCTTTGTTTCTTCCTCCTCAACATAATCAGGATCAAAAAACAATGTCTCACTATTGTATTCCTTGGGTTCAAAGTTGCTTTTTATAGTATTCCCTTCATATAAGCGGAGGTTGTCAATTTTAATTTTAGCGGGTTTTTCCTTTGTTCCGTAAAAATCAACGGTAAATTTTTTTACGTTGCTTATTGGAATAGGCCAGTCGGTGACCCTGCTTTTCCCATCCACAAGAAAACTGAAACGTTTTTTGTTTAAATTAACCTTATATGTAAGATTGACTTTTCTATTTTTAATGGATAATATGCTTTTTATCTTTTTGCCATCACCAAGCAAAGTTTCTCCGTTACTCTGTTGGACAAGCACCGCCCTGCCGCCTGCGCCGTCGCTAAGGCACATAAAAGTTGCGTCACTTGGAAATTCCTCTGCTTCTATATCCATTGAAATTACAAAAGTGCTTGGAAACTCCATCGTCATTTCAAGGCTTGCGCCGTCTTCGTCTGCAATAAGCAAAAGTGATTTATTCCCGTTTTCCTCCACTATACGAGTGCCATAAGCTCCATCAGCATAATTAAACTCACTGTTTGTAGGGTAATTATCGAAACTTTCGTTTATAATCGTTTCTGTATAGCCATCCATCGCCATGGAAGTCATACATGAAGCAATCATCTGTACAGATATAAACTGTACCGCTAAAAAGATTAAAAGAATTTTTTTCATATTTGCAAACCATTCCTTTCGCCTGTTATTAGGACGCCCATTATCCTTTTATCGCACCGATCATAATACCTTTTACAAAGTATTTCTGTAAAAACGGATATACAAAAAGCACGGGAACTGTTGATACAACAATCGTAGCATATTTTATAGACTCAGCAATTGCTTCCCTGTCGCTTGCACTTGAAGAACTGCTGTCTGTCATCATTGAATCAGTGGAATTACTAATAAGAATTTCTCTTAAAAACAACTGCAGTGGATATAAATTCCTGTTTCTTAAATAAATAGAAGCACGAAACCATTCATTCCACATACCTACTCCGTAGAAAAGCGCCATTACCGCAATAATAGCTTTTGAAAGCGGAATTACTATATTCCAGAGTACATGCAGATCATTACCACCGTCAATTTTAACCGATTCCTCCAAACTAACCGGAATTGCGGCAAAAGAGGTCCTCATAACAATAAGATTATACGCGGAAATACTACCCGGAATAATCATGGCAAATATATTGTCATACAATCCAATTGATTTCATCATGATAAACGTAGGAATAAGACCGCCTCCGAAAATCATCGTAAACGCAATCATTCCCATCATTATGTTTTTAATCATAAACTTTCTTCTTGACAATACAAAAGCACCGAAAACAGTCAAAACAAGTGCCAATGCAGTATGCGTCACCACATAAAATATGGTGTTCCTATAGCCGATTATAATATTCTGATTTGCAATTACCTTTTTATATGCATCAATATTAAAACCTAAAGGCTTTAGCAGTAATCCTCTGTAGCTTATTAAAAGGTTTGAGTCTGAAAGGGAGGCAAACAAAACATATAGCAGCGGATATAAACAAATTACTATCATAAAAACCATAATAAAAGTATTAATGACTGAAAATACCAGATCTTCCTTTGGCATTTTTTTAAACATAGCTCTCCCTCCTCACCACAGACTTGTTTCACTGACACGTCGGCTTATCGCATTTGTTGCTATTATAAACAGAGTGTTAACAACTGAATTCAATAGTCCTACTGCTGCTGAATAGCTGAACTGCTGCTGCCCCGCAAATGAATTTCTGTAGATAAAGGTTGATATAACATCCGATGTTGAATAAGTATTCGGATTGTATAAAAGGATAATTTTTTCGTAACCTACAGAAAGAATACTGCCCATTCTTAATATCAGCATAATTATAATCGTCGGCGCTATACCTGGTATTGTAATATGTATAATCTGCTGCAGCTTTCCCGCACCATCAATTATTGCCGATTCATATTGCTCTTGGTCAATCATAGATAACGCCGCAAGGTATATAATGCTGTTCCAGCCTATGTTCTGCCAGATACCCGAAGCTACATAAATAGTTCTAAAATATTCCGGAGCGCTCAACAAATTATTTCTCGTACCTCCAAAAAATGCTATAATATCATTGATCAGCCCGTCACGCCCTGTAAAAGACACTATCAGACTGCATACGACCGTGATCGAAATAAAATGAGGCATATATGTGATAGTCTGTACAGTTTTTTTAAATAACTTTGATTGTATTTCGTTCATTAATATGGCAAATATAATAGGCGCAGGAAATCCGAATAAAATATCATAAAAGCTGATCAGAAAAGTGTTTTTAAGTACACGCCAGAAATAAGGTCCCGTACAGAACTTAATAAAATTGGCAAATCCGTAATTATCCGTCCATGGACTTCCTAATATTCCTTTTCTAGGTGAATATTTTTTAAAAGCAATAATTATTCCATACATAGGCAAGTAATGAAAAATTATAAAATATGCTATTACAGGCAATGCCAGTATGTATAAATACTTATTAGCAATGATGTCATTTCTGAGACGTCTTAAATAGCTATCTTTAACTGATAATTTATTATGAATTAATGCTTTTTCCATATCTCCCACTCTTTCACTTATTTATTGTTATATCTGTTAAGCGCATCCTGGTTAATCTTAAGCAGCTTGTCGATGCCCATTTCTTTAAGTCTTGCCACAAATTTGTCGTAATTATCAATACTTTCCTCGCCAACAACAAATTTTATGAACATTTCATCAATATAAGTATTGATATCCGTTGATATTCTTGTATACTCACTTTGTTCTTCAAGAGTATACGTAATCTTAGGCAATTGGTTGCTGTACTTATACTGGCTCCATTTAGAAACAGCATCTCTTTGTTCGTCAAACTGCAAATACTGTTCATAATATCTCTTATCCTGTACAAACGGCCCTCCGTAACTTGACGCCATATAACGTACCATAGCAATTGACATATCAAGCCCATCGGGGTTGTTGGTAATCAACTCTGTATATTTGGGATAACCGTTTTCCATTTTATATGATACGCCTTCTTCTCCAAAGTTATAGAACATATGCCCCTCTTCGCTGTAACCCCAGTCAAGAAACTTTACTGCTGCTTCAGGATTTTTGCAGGCGGTTGTTATTTTTACACTCATAGCCGCATCATATATTGTATCCTTAAATCCAAACATTGGCGTTTCGCCTTTATTTAAAACAGCGTATTTTGTTCCTGAAATTTTAGCATTAGGATTGCTTTCCCTGAACGCTTTTAAATATCTTCCCATAGCGCCTCCCCCCGTTGCAATCCAAGCGCCTGCACGTCCGCTTGTAATTTTCGCGTCATGCGTGTTGGCATCCTGGGCATAGAAATCGGGGTCAAGAAGCCCGTTTTTATACCATCTGTTCATTGTTTTAAGATATTCTACAAATCCTTTCTCAAGAAAAGCGCAATGTACCACGCCGTCAATCTCATACCAACTTCCACCAATTCCGTAAGCGCCCCAGAACATAGATGTAGGATTTACCGTAATACTCTTAAGATTTAATGTGAGCGGAAACTCTACACCCTTATTTTTAAATGCAGTTAAAACTTTTTCCCATTCGTCAATCGTTTCAGGTAGTTCCATTCCAAGTTCATCCAGCCGTCTTTTCTAATCTGCGGGCCCTGCCAGGAAAGCAGAAAATTATCTCCTCTGAAAAATGGAAACTGCGAATATGTTCCGTCTTCCTCCACTGCTGCTTTTCTGTATTCATTATTACTGTCAAGCAACTTTTTAAAATTAGGCGCATACTCATCAATATAATCATTTAAAGCGATATAATAGCCGTTTTGTATTGCCTCCAGATTCCCTCCATTATAATAGCCGCCTGTAATTATATCCGTTAAATCTCCTGAAGCTATCATAACATTAAAATTAGTCATTTCCTGTCCCACCGGCGGATGAACAAATTCTATCTCTACATTATTCTTTTTCTGAAGCTGCTGATAAAATTCCAGTTCGCCAAAATTCGTTGCCGTCTGAGATATTGCCGGATACAAAGGCACCCACCAGGTAAACTTTGCTATCCCATCCTGTGTTGCCGCATCTTTTTTACCACCGCATCCGGCTAAGCATGACGAACATAATATAACGATTGTTACAATTGCAATAATTCTTTTGACTTTCATCTATAAAAGCACATCCTTTCGTTTTAGTCTAGCTTAATTATATAAATCTTAACGTATTTTTTTCAAGAAACAGAAAGTACATAGCATTCAAAAAGTTACTTTTTGCATCAAAAAATGCTTTATCAGTAGTTTTTACTGATAAAGCATTTTTTGATCTTCTATAAATTGCGTCGGAGTGATACCCATATTCTTTTTAAATACACGCCGAAAACTTACTACCGATAAATAACCTACCTCCTTTGCAACCTGTTCAACACTTTTCTCTTCCGACAAAAGCTTGCATGCGGCAGCAATTCTTACTTTTTCAAGATAATCCAGAAAATTTTCGCCAATATTGGCTTTAAACCATCTGGATACATACTGTGGAGTTATATTAAAGTGGTCGGCAATCTTCTGCCTGCAAAGATCAGGATCAGAATAATTTTCATTGATATATTTTATCATTTCCTGCTCCAAACCACCCTGGGGCTCCTCCCAGCTTTTTGCGTTCTGCTCTATTACCTTTATTACCTCGTTAAACTTTTCAAAATTTGATTTCTGTATAGAGTCATTCCTTATGGATTTTAATATTTTTTTTGCCTCTTCCTTGCCTTTTTCACTTATATTTCCTTCGGCAAGAACACTTTTTATAAGAATTTTAAGTTCAAAAATAAGACCTTCAATTTCATCGCTGTGAACCACAGACTTTCTACTGTTTTGTTCATATATTACAGAAAAGCCTTCTCTTACAATATCAAACTCACCACTTAAAAATGCCATTTTAAGTTTTTGTTTTAACTTTAAAGGGAAAAAGTAAGGCTCCTTTTTAACCCCTTCCGGACTGCTGCACCATGTTATATTACCCATATAGGTGTAAACGCCGTTTACAAGGGTATTTCTTGTCTTTTCAATTGCTTCCACCGCCTGAGTTAATGTATTATAAAAATTGCTTACAGCAATTTTAAAACCTATATTTGCTCTTTCTTCAAGCCTCCTTGCTGCATCAGTTAAAACGACCTCAAGCTCCATTAGGTTTATTTCTATATTTTTTTCTTTAAACGCAAATACATACACCTCGGTACTATCATTTATATTCATTGTTATAAATCTTAATTTTTCTTCTATAATATGATTTAAAATAAGCCTTATTGCGCTAAGTTGTCTGTAGGTTGCGTTTTCCTCCGTGACAATTTCTATTGCGACAGTTACATATTTGTCCCCCTTAAACTCGATCTGCATATACCTTAGTTTTTCATTGAATTCCGATTCGCTTTCTATTTCACCTTTGTACAAAAGTTCAAGAACATTTCTCATGAGAATCTCTCGGTTTGCTGAAAATTCATTTGAAAGCCTTTTTTCTTTTTCCATAATTTCATCGAAAAGCTCGCCTAAATTTTCCATTGTTATCTGTCTTCCCTTATCACGGCTTAAGGAATTCAAAAGCTTATCTATAGGTGAAATATTCCTTTCAGTGGATTTATAAGCAATCCATGCGCTTATCGCCATAAGCAGCAGCAGTATGCATAAAAGCCCTATTTTGAAACCTATACTGTCATCTGAAAGACTTTGCCGTGCTGCTCTTACACTTAACACAAGATTATTAAACTCTGTTTCAAATGTCAGGTCATTTTTCTTTGCTTTAAAGCTGTTCTGCGTGTAAATCATACTGCCGTCTTTTGTTGCTAAGCTTATATTCAAAGGCACGTCAACCTTGGCGGCAAACATCTCGCTTATGCTGCTTTTGTTTATAGCTATTATAAGTTGCCCTCTTACAATATTGTCCTCAATAGGCAGTGAATTTATATACATTATATAGTTACCCTTTTCGGATATAAATTTAAATTCATCCTCACTTCTGAGCTTTTTATATTCGCGCCTTAAAAGTATTTCGCTTTTAAATTTCTCATATGTATAATCACCGCATGATATCATATCGCCATAAGCACTTTTTACACCTATTTTCGTATTTTTGGATATGATTGAATCATCATCTGGAGTATATAAAAAAACATTGTAAACCCAATTATCAATTGAAGGATAGATATTTAAAAACCGCTGTATATCCGGTATTTTTACTTTTACTCTTTCATTTATATAACTGTTTAGCGTAGGATTTGCGCTTATCTGGCTTAAATAGGAATCTATAGATATAAACTTCTCCTTAAGCTCAATTGCAGCCTTTTCAATTTCGTTAGTATATCTTTTTTCCATCTGCCTGCTTAAGTTAATGCTAATAATTATATAAAATAAAAAACATGCCAGTAAAGGGAGGGCAAGTATATAAAAATACGAATATAAAAATTTCTTGAACAGGCTTACGTTTTTTTCATATTTTCTTCCCCACCTTATTTTCCATAATGCAATCAAATTACTTTTATATTGTAAAATATGCTATTTATCAAGAGTTTTAAGTTTCAAATTTTTTAATAATCTGTCGTAATGATAAATGCCAATTCTATAAAAATTCCCTGAAAACTCTTTGTCCTGATGATATGGAAGAATACAAACACTTCGATTACGCCCCCTCCGGCTACCTTGCTGCTGAGGAAATTTATTTAACACTACTCTCACTTTCAATTATTCCAATTTTAGCATATAAAAAACTACAGTCAGTTTTTGAACTTATTCATTAATGGTAGTGTCCCGAAGAACCAAGGTGGTGGGCAAAACAATCTGTTCATCACAGCTTTCTCCATTAATCATGGCCAGCAAGTTTTTTACGGCATGACATGACATGGTGGTTTTGGATGAGGTAACGGATGAAAGCATAACAGGGAATGTAAACCTGGAAGCAATATTGTCAAACCCCATAACCGAAACATCCTGTGGAATTGCAACTCCCTTTTGACGCAGATAATGACACACCTGCATCCCAATTAAGTCACTAAAACAAATAATAGCGGTAACATCACTGTACCTATTTATAATATTGGCAAGTTTTTCACTATTGGCCGGCTCTGCTACCGATACCGTTTCCACAGACAACCGTTCCAAAGGCACATTCTCTTCTTTGAAAGCCCTTTTTACACCTGCAAGCCGTTCGCAGGCACTGGAAACATGACTTTCCCCATTGATGAACAAAATATTTTTATGGCCTTTTGATAAAAAATACGATGCTGCCAGATACCCTCCGTTTTCATCATCACATATTACATAAGGTGTACTAATGTTTTGGAATCTGCGTCCTATGAGCGTAAACTTGACACCTGATTTTTGTAAAAAACGAATATTTTTCTCGCTTTTCTGAACGGGACAAATAATAATTCCATCCACATTTTTCTCAATTGCAGATATGATGGCGATTCTCTCCAATTCTTCGTCCTCGTCGGTGTTAAGAATAATGGCCGTATAGTTATACTTGCGAAGCTCGCTTTCTATTTCCTTAATAATAACCGAAAAATGGGGATTGGAAATATCGCCGATAATAACCGCAACGGTTTTGGTCCTGCCGGAACGAAGTGCACTGGCAGATATATTTCGAATATACCCCATGCTTTTTGCCGTTTCAATAATGTATTTTTTCGTTTTTTCAGATATATCCGGTTTGTCGTTTAACGCATGAGAAACCGTATTAATGGAATAACCTGTTCTTTTTGCAATATCCGCCATAGTAACGTTTTTCATCCATCCATCACCAAACATATTTTATATTGAAAATATAAACATGTCAACCTAAAGGCATTAACATAACTATTTAATGATTCGAAAAGTACAATTATTTGTATTAAAAAGTCCATTGAAGATTTCAAAAACTGATGTATACTTAAACATATAAAAAGGTGTATGTTTTTATGACTAAGGAGAATATATAAGGTAAAAAAATATGAAACAGGGAGAAATAATGGATGAAAACGATGAAAAATAATAATTTTATTGTAAAAATTGACTCGAAAACAGGCTGTATAACACAAATTACAAATCCAAATGATACCTATGGTATGAATTGGTGCTCTGATATAGGGCTTTGGGGAAGAGTCAGAACACCCAATCCCAACATTGCATCAAAATACTGTGAAAACTTGGCAATAAAAAGTATAGATATTCAAGAGCAAAATGCATCGGTTGTTTATGTTAACGATAAGCTGGAAGTAACAACGAACCGGTTTTTTAAAAGCAACGGCAATCTTACAGAACAGGTAATCATTCAAAACATTACCAATACCGTAATTTGCATTAACCGAGATAATTTCGGTATTGAGTTTCCGTTCAATGATCAATATACCTATGCGGACGATTGTATGACAAATCGTTGTCACACACATATTTGGTGCGGCTACAATACCTCATGGATCAATGCTCTTAAAATGGGTGATTCAGAAATAAATCTTGGGCTTATGCTTACAAAAGGTGCATTTATAAGTTACAGTCAATACAATTGCATAAACAGCAACACACGGGGAATCTTTATACTTGAACCTGAAACTGTTCTGTTGAAAAGCAACGAAAAATATATGCTCGAATGGGAATTATTTTGGCATAAGGGTAAGAAAGACTTTCTGACAAAGCTAAGCGGATTCTCTTCATATATCGGTATTGACGCAAGGCATTTTACCGTATTTGAGAATGAAAAAGATGAATTTATGGTTAAGCCTCCTTTTGCAGAGCTTGTTGAAAAAAGAATTAATTTTATCGTTGACCGCCAGCAATGTGTTGACTCGAAAAGTCCGCTATATGGGGCATATCTCATATATGACAATAAAATCTCGAGTCAATATTTCGACTTCTTTAACGCAGATCATAATGCATGCCGTGAACGACTTAATATGGCACTCACGATTATACGATATCTACAGCTTCATGACGATAACAAGCTTCGCCGTTCCATTGACTTATTTATCAACTTCCTTTTCAGGGAATTTTACGAAGAAGAAACCGGAGAGGTATTCAATAACATAGGAAAAAACCAAGATGCTCTTAGATTGTACAATGCTCCCGGTGTAATGCTTGTATTTGCTGAAATGTATTATCTTACTAAAAACAATCGATATCTTGATAATATTATGAAACTCTCAAAAAAATATTATAGCATAGGCGGAGAAAAATGCTACTCAAATGCTGTGGCAATAAAAAAAGTATTAGATGCATTTGCTCTATCGGGAAGGACAAAAGATATGGAAACCATGCTCGAATTTTTCCAAATGCATGTTAATCATATGATTGAAAACGGAACTTCTTATCCGAAACACGAAGTAAATTACGAGCAAACCATTGTGACGCCTGCTGTTAACTGCATATCTGAAATGGGATTATTCTGCGAAGATAAAGAACGTTATATCTCAAATGCCAAAAAACATCTTGAATGCCTGGACAGATTTTTAGGCTATCAGCCAAGCTTTCACTTAAATGAAATTGCAATACGGTATTGGGACGATTTTTGGTTTGGAAAAAGCCGGAAATATGGCGATACGCTTCCCCACCATTTGAGCTGTCTTTCCGCCCGTGCTTTTATCGCATATTCAAGACTTACGGGAGATAAAAAATATGTGGAACGTGCTGAAGAATGTATTCGTGATTGCTTGTGTCTTATCGGAGATAACGGAGAAGGCTTTGCCGCCTATGTTTATCCGCATATAGTAAATAACCAAGAAGGCGAGTTTTACGATGAATGGGCAAATGACCAGGATTTGCCGCTATATGACGCAATGAATTTTTGTGATTTGATTGAAACCTTCAAAATCGAAAAATAATGTCAATCGCCTACAAAAAAATTCTCTTTTTATATTCAGCAGGTGTCATACCAATATTTTTTTTAAATACCCTGCAAAAATATTGCTGAGATGAAAAACCGCATCTTTTGGCACATTCTTCTAAGGTAATGAATGGATAGGACATAAATTGTTTTGCTTTTTCCATCCTTACCAATGTTATATACTTTGCAGGTGAAATATTATATATGGACTTAAATACTTTTCTGAAGTACGCCTCACTCATATTCGCTTTCTCCGCAAGAAATGCCACGGACAGCGAAGAAATGTTAAAATTCCGGTCAATATATAGTTTGATTTCCGCCACTCTTTGTTGAATAGATTGGGCAAAATATTCATTGTTTCGAGAATTGTAAATAACAGAATATATTGCATATAAATCCGATAGACACTCGTGAAAGCTGTTTCTGTCGGGATTCGTATAGGAATGATAAAGTTTTTCAAATAAAATTTTAGTGGTTACTTTGTTTTTCGGTCTAAATACATCGCTTTTTCTGTCAAATTCGCAATCAAATTCAAAATCACAGTATATAAATTGGTAATTAGAACTCTGTAAAAACATTTCATATATTGAATTACTTGCAAGATAAAGTATGTCACCTTCACCGGCAGTCAAGACTGCTTTGTCGTCAAAAACATACATACAACTGCCGGACAAAATGTAAATAAAAGCATCACTATGCCTGTTGGTCACATGTATCTTTTTTGATGTAAAGTTGATTTCAGATTTTATGACATGGATAAGCTTTTTTATATATAAGTTTTCTTGTAATATATCCAATTTATGCATACGTCGGCACCTCCGTTTATTTTAAGTATAACATTGATAAAATCAATATCAATGGTTTTATTAAAAAATGTGTTTCGAAAAGTATAAAATATTCGTTTTTTAGAATTTTCGTAATAGGACCGTGCTGATATAATAAAACTACAAAGATATTTAGGAGAAGATGCCATATATGGAATACGCCAAAATGCTTGAATTTGTAAAAAGTAATATCGATAAGGGAAATGAAATAGATGTTTTGAAAGCGGATTGCAATAATATTGAGTTTATACTTGACAATTGTGAGATGACAATCCCCAAAGAAAATGTTTTTTTTGCAAATGTCAATTGCGACGGTCTGCAAGGAGCTATCATTTGGGAACGAGCTGCTAAATTTAAAAAAGAGATTGTAAAAGCAGGTTTGGATGTTGGAATCGAAACAAAAGCATATACCGGGATATTTGATTTTTCTCATACCTCGGCTGAATGGGAAACTGTTGTGGCTGAAGGTATATATGGGATTAAAGAACGTTTGGAAAAATACCTTGCAATAGCCAAAGATTTAAAAAAGCAAAGATTTTATAGCGAATGCTTAAGAGTATATAATGCGGCTCTTAGATTTATAAAAAGAGCAGGCGGTATTGCTGAAAAGTGTGGCAAGAATGAAATGGCTAAAGGACTGTATAACCTTTGTGAAAACAGACCCGGTAATTTATTTGAAGTAATGCAGACAATGATCATTTTTTATATTCTTCAGCATATGGTTGAAGGCACCTATTTACGAACATTAGGCAGGTTAGATAAACTTTTGTATCCATATTATGTGAGAGAAGAAAGACAATATGCGAAATCGATGTTGCATAATTTCTTGAAAGAGATAGACAGGTTAAAAGCACCGTCTAACATACCGCTTGCAATAGGGGGAACAGATGAAAACGGTCATTCTATGGTAAACCAACTGTCATATGATATTCTTGATGCATATCATAAGGTACCTACTGTAAATACAAAACTTCACTTACTTTGTTCAAGGAATATTCCGAATGACATTGTTGAAAAAGCATTGATTGGTATTAGAGAAGGCAAAAACTCCATTGTATTTATCTCAGACGAAAAAGCAATAGAAGCTTTAAAAAAACTCGGTGCAAAACATGAAGATGCGGTAAATTATCATGTAGTAGGATGCTACGAATGCGGAGCTGCCGGAGAGCTTACTTGCTCTTGCAATGCAAGGGTTAATATTCCAAAAGCCTTGGAAGTTGCCCTTAATAAGGGGAAAGATATGTTAACAGGAAAAAAAGTAGGTTTAGATAACAATGGGGTTTTCAATACATTTGAGGAATTATACGATGAATTTGAAAGACAACTTAAATATTTTACGGAATGTGCAATGAAAGCAACGGATATTTATGAACAACATTACAAGGAGATTCATTCCGCACCAATACTTTCTGCCACTTACCTGTCCGCGATGGAAAAAGGCGGGGATCTATATTGTGATTATGCAGCGAAATATAATAACTCTTCCTTGAATGCAATCGGTCTTGCAACTGCAGTGGATTCGCTTGCTGCCATCAGAAAACTTGTTTATGAGGACAAAACTGTCAGACTTGCTGAGTTAACGGAAATTTTAAAAAAGAACTGGGAAGGCAATGAGAAACTAAGATTAACGATAAAAAATAAATTTCCAAAGTTCGGTGTAGGAAATAATCATGTAGATAAGTTGGCAAAGTCTATCGTTGAAACATTATCAAGAAATGTTAATGGAAAACCAAATGCAAAGGGTGGAGTATATCGACTTGGAACTTTCTCCATTGATTGGCGATGGGAATTTGGCAAGTTTACAGCTGCATCGGCAGACGGACGATTACACGGTGAACCCCTTTCTCAGAACACAAGCGCAACATTTGGAATGGACAAAGAGGGCGCAACAGCCCATATACTTTCTGTTACTTCTTTTGATTCGGTAAATACTCCAAACGGTTCAATCGTTGATCTTGATTTGCATTCATCAAGCGTTGTAGGAAAAAACGGACTAAAGGCCTTGATAGCAACCGTGAAAACCTATTTTGAACGCGGAGGGCTTGCGATACATTACAATATTTTGGATACAGAAACGTTGAAAAAAGCTAAGAAAAATCCAAAAGATTATCCAAATTTGCAAGTACGGCTATGCGGTTGGAATGTATTGTTTTCCAGTTTGTCTGACAAGGAAAAAGATGAGTTTATAGCTCGGTCCGTAAGGTAGGTGGTAAAAAATGAAAGGAATGATTTCCGGAATCAAAAGAATGGAAATTCATGATGGTGACGGATTAAGAACAACTGTTTTTTTCAAAGGCTGTCCGCTAAAATGCATATGGTGTCATAATCCGGAAAGTATTGATTATCATAAGCAGATTGCTATTATAAAAAATAAATGTATATTATGCGGTACTTGTCGAAGCGTTTGCCCGCATGGCGCCGTTTATTTGACAGACAAGTGCTCACAAATTGATTTTTCAAAATGCGTTAAATGTTTTGACTGTGTAAACACTTGTCCTACAGGTGCAATGACCTTATACGGAAAAGAGTATACGGTAAATGAACTTGTTGATATATTGATGCAGGATGAGCCTTTTTTTAAAAACAGTGGAGGAGGTGTTACATTATCAGGAGGTGAATGTCTCGCGCAACCGGATTTTGTAGTAGAGTTGGCAAAGGAACTTTACCAAAAGGATATTCGTGTAAATATAGACACCTGCGGATTTGTAAAACAAGAAATTTTTGACAGGATGATACCTTATACCGATGTTTTCTTATATGATATGAAGGCATTTGACACATTTGTTCACAAGCAATGTACGGGGCAAGGAAATGAGATCATATTACGCAATTTAAAATATTTGGTGAAGAAAGGATGTAAAATTGAAATAAGATATCCGTTAGTTATGGGGTATAATGATAAAGAATGTGAAAAAATTGCTAAATTTCTTTCATCGCTGGGTGGTATCACAAAAGTAAAAGTTCTTCAATATCATAAATTTGCCGGCTCGAGATATGATGCCTTAGGTATGGTTAATACTTTGCCTGACACAGAAACTACTTATGATGATATTGAACATGCTGTCAATATTCTTAAAAGTTATGGCTTAAATGCCGTAAATGGCATAAACAATTAAACATTCTACGTCATTCCCCGCATATCGGCAAAGGTGACTTGTCAATATGCGGGGCTCTTTTAAATATATCTTAATCATTTTTAATTCCCAATGCTTCCTTCTTCTTAATATAGGAATAAATTCAGAACGATAAAATTATATTCAAGAAGACAACCTGTAAATCCTGTCTGCAATAACTTGCATTCCTTTGTCACCAGGGTGATTTGCAACGCCTTCATGGTTGAAAAGTCCGATCGCTTTCATACTGTCATCCTCACCTAAATCCTCAAGTTCTGCTATGGGAATGTTTCTTTCTTTTGCAAATTTTAAAAGCGTAGGCGTTGCCGTATGTTTCCAAAAACTTGTTGTCATAAATAATTTCGCCTTTCCGGACGGATTAAGGTATGAAATTAACTTATCAAGCTCCGTCTTAAAAGTCTCAGGCTCAAAATCTTCTCTTGGACAGTTTTCAACCAACCTTAAAATTATAATATCTGCATGGAATTTACGTGCTTCTTCAAATAGTCCGAGAAGACTCTCCCCATTTTTATACTCTCTTTCCCATTCAGCAATCTGACAGATACAAAAAGCTGCATCATTATAATCTTTTTTGAACCTCTCTATTAAAATATGGACATAGTCTTTTTCTTTTGCCGACGCTGCCATTCCCCAATCATTATTCCAACCAATTGACGAGCATTTTCCATGTCTTGTTATAGAGTTACCGACAAACATTATTCTCTTTCCGTTACCTTTCTTATTTTCAAAAGTAACAAGATTATTCTTCTGAAGCTGGTTTTTAGCATCCACAGTATTTTTTTCAATTTGCATCATTGCATTTCCCCCTGTATTGCTACCTCGGCTCGTCATTTGCTGTCATCAAAGGTTCTGACAAAACAATTCTCAATATTTACATTTACACAGTTATGCATGTCAATCCCATCAGAGTTATATCTCCAACAACCAATAATTTTAACATTCTTAATATCAAGATTTCGACAAGCGATGGGTCTGATATTATAAACTAAAGAATCACGAATTGTAATTCCTTCAATCTCAATATTCGTACAGTATTCAAGCTGAATGGTATGTAAACGCACCGCATTCTTTACTGCAGTATCATTGTTCTCTGCATTTGCTTCAAATAGAATTTGTTCTTTATTTCGACTGTTATCAAGAATACCTCTGCCAATCATTCTAATATTCTCGGCATCTATTGCGCGAACGCATGCATATACAACCGCACCCTCATCAATAAAGAGTGTCTGATTACTTCTTAAGTGAATCATTCCCACATCATGTTCGCCTTTGCCAAAATATATGACATTTTCATCGGCTTCATCAATACGATAACCACTGATTGGGTCCGCAAAGATATGGAGAGCGTTTCTTCTTCCATACGGTTCCACAGTAAAATACGCAGGTTTTTCCAAAGTGAAAAGGATTCTCCCATCCTAGGTGATTTCGGGCTTAATTCCCAAAGTAATAGGACGGATCACTACATTTTCAAATTTCTCCTTCGGTTTAATCTCAAAGCTTAACGGTTCATCTGTTTCCAGCGACAGAAAATGGATGAGTTCCGTCTGGTCAATACTCCTTTGATGACCCGGCCAGCGCCGGTTAAAGGGCACAGCCGACACTCGTGCGGTATTCAGTTCTACATCTATCCCATTCACCTTCACACGATACCCATCGTATTTCAATTTATTTTCTGTTACAGGATAAATGTTATAACTCATAATGATTGTTCACCTCGTCCTTAAAAGAATTTTTGTCATAACACATTCTATATTTCTCCTAAATACTTAAAATGATAACGGACAATATTCCAAGTATAAATCCCGCAAGTTGTGTATTGGAAAGACGTTCTTTATAATAAAGTTTTGAAATAATGTAAGTTACAACTACCCCCCTCCTGTAATGAGTGGAAACATTAAAGATGCAGGCATAGCAGCCAACAATATCATCACAAACAGATTTACTGTTCCGTTTAGGACGCCACAAGCTACACCCAACCCCCAGCCTTTTTTGCATAGGTAGTTAGCTGCTTGCTTTCCAAAAAAAGTGACATTCCTCCCATGCTTATAAAAACAAATATTAGCGCCATGATCATAAATTCATTTTTATACGCACCATCAAACTTTATTTGTTGCATTTTCTGAACGATAGAGCACATGCCATTTCCCGCAAACGCAAGTAAGATATACATAAGCCATTTTGGGGTAATGGTCACAGCCTCAGATTTTTTGTTCGTTAAAAAGAGTGATATCATCAACAAAGCTATTCCGGGTAATAATCCTATGCCTATAGGGTCATGTAAGAATAAAAGTCCGTACAGTGTGGGAAGGATCAGTGAATACGAAATCATCAGTGCTGAAAGTGATATTGAGCCGTTCGCAACTGCTAAAACGCTAAATACGGTTGCAGTCGCATAGGCTGCACCAAATCCAACGGAATACGGCAAAACTTCTACATTAAATGAAAGTTTACTTGATGTTAAAACGAAAAACAGCATGGCGGCAAGAGATGAAAACGTAGAAAAAAAATACACTCCTCCTCCCCCGGTCTTTTGGTTAAAAGCCTTTTTCGTAACGCTCTGTAACGCAACTCCTAAAATTACTATGATCAGTAATAAGATATTCATATCAAAAAACACCTACTTGTTCTTCTTAATTAACCACAAAACCTGCAAATGCAAAAGGCGGAATTTCTTCAAGCAAAACTTTATCTCCAACCATTCTTCCTTTACAATGAATAAAACGAATATTTGTATAGGAATGATCAAGTTCAATGACAGGCTCCAAAACAGAATCAGCACATATATTCCAAAGACCGACCGCCATTTCACTTTCATTCTTTTTGGCCATGATATAAAAATCAGGATTTCCATAGGAATAGGCCGGAAGCTTTGCTCCAAAAAATTTTTCAATGGCAGTCTTTAGTTGCAAAGACCTGGCATAACTTCTATATATATGCTCATTATTAAAATAGGCATCAAAAGCAAATACTAAAAATTTATATCCTTCTTTATTGGTATAAATATAGGCCCCTATTGCTTCGCTAACAGTAATTTTATCCTGATTTTTATAAACAAATTTACTTAAAATTTTTGATTTGTCAGAAATTTTTATGTCATAAGCTTTAAATGAACATCCAACCACTTCATTCAACTCTATAAAATGCTCTTCTTCAACATTAATTTTTTTACCCACTGATATTATACCAACATCAATTCCCTTGGATTGCAGTATTTTTGCTCCTTTGGCATCAATAATAACGCCTCTTTTTAAAGCATTTTCATCCAATAAGTTCACATTTTCGCCGAACGCTATACCGCAGATTCCGTAACCTTCATACACAGTTGGAATGGACGAGTCTGTTATCATTCTTGCGGCAATAGAAAAAAATATGTTTTGTACTTCACAGGTACATTCTTTCTCACTTGGAATTTCAAAGTCGGCAAATTTATTCATCTTCTCATAGACTCTAACACCACAGGACTTTTTATCTTGAAAAGCATTATGAATTTCATCGTAAATTTTACGATTTCTCATATGTCTTTTCGAATATCCTGTTTCATATCCTGCACTTGAATAATAATCAATTCCATATTTTAAGATTCCATCCAATTGACCGTCTGCTCTCATCGCCATATCGTAAAGTTCTAAGTAGTTTGCCGGGCATTGTGTGCGTGGCCTTGGATAAGTATCACCCTCAGCAAAAATTTCAATATTTTTATCCTTGCACCAACTTTTTTCCATTCTTATCAGTTCAATGACATTTTGCAATCGGTTTCCCCAATGATATCGAACAGCCCAATAAGGAGCACCAATAAGTCTCATGAATGGCTTTGTATTTCCGGCTAATATTCTTGCAATAGCTACCGGATCAATACCATCCGTTTCCCAACTACTGATACAGGAACAAAAACCAAGCCTAATGTTTTTGTCTACGGTGTCTAATGCCTCCCGCATTTCTTTTGCAAACAGCTCAAAATAATAACGGTTTGCTGCAAGCCATGCATCACGGTATTTATTCTTCCCGCCTTTTAAAAGCTTGTATTTAAGATCCGATTCATTGAGTTTTTCACCCAGCAAACTTTCCATATATGCAATATGGTTTTCACATGTACATCCCATTCCAATATCGAAAAAACCATACCTATAATCATCATCAAACATTATTAAGTCTACGCCACAAGCCGCAATCTCTTGAATCCATTCTTTAGCAAACTCTCTAAAGCTCTCATCGGATGGACATACAAAATCTTTGCTGACTTCTCCTGTGGCACCCTTCATTTTAACAAACTCATTTTTTTCCCTTACCCAAAATGTCCAAAACCAAGCTCCTACTTCATACCCATTTTCTTTGAAAAACTTACAGTTTTCTTTTAAAAGCTGCATCTCTTTTTCTCTGGCTTCTTTCGACAAGATATATTGGCCTAATGCTAGAAAGACCCTCTTTGCATCCATACTCTTTAATTCCGTTAATATTTTTTGTCTATCTTGCCGAATAACATTTTGGTTCTTAACAGGGACAGAAATCATATACATATAACCCGCTCCTTATACTTTATGTTACATATTATATTATTTGAAAATCAAACGTAAAAGATAAAATCTTCCGTATTTTTTGTAATATATTCTGCCAAATAACCTATTTGACAAAATTTAGTTCTCTTATTATAATTGAATTAGGTGATTGAAATGAATATAAATTGGGATATTGAAAAACTAGATAGCATTTTACAGGACTTTACATACTCTTGTGGAATAAACATCAGTATAGTGAATAAGGATTTTAAGTCTTTAGGATTGCGTCCTAGGCTTGTCAATGAATATTGCCAAGAAATACAAAAATTAGATATCGGCAAGAATTTATGCATACATTCTGATGAAATGTTATTTAAAAAATGTTCCATCAGTAAAAAAACTGAAATACATGTTTGTCATGCAGGACTTATTGATGTAGCAGTACCAATTATATGGAACGAAGAATTATTAGGCTATATCATATTAGGACAAATGAAAAAAGAAAATGATTTTATGAAGGCTTGCAAAAAAATATCCCATTTACCTATTGACATGCACAAAATGGAAAATCTTTATGAGAAACTGCCTCTTTTTGATGAGAAAAAAATACAGAGTATCTCAAATATTGCCACAATGGTATCTAAATACATTTTACTCGAAAAGATTTTTAAACTTGAAACCAATAATGTTATAGAAATCGCAACCAATTTTATACATAACAACCTGGATAAAAATATCTCCATTCAAAATATTGTTGATTCCACCGGTATTTCTAAAAGTGTACTTTATAAAAATTTTTATAAAAAATTCAATTGTTCCCCTGGTGAATACATAAAGAAAAAACGTATTGACAAATCGATAGAATATTTAAAAAACACAGATTTATCCATAGAAGGAATTTCTCAATTAGTTGGATTTTCAGATATGTCATATTTTAGTAAGGTGTTTAAAAAAGAAAAGGGCATTTCACCATTAAAATTTAGAAAAAGTATTACCTAAAGGAATTTGTGACGCAAAAGGACGGAATTTACCCTCCGTCCCATTTTCAAATATCATATTTTCAGGCGGCATAGATTTTCCGTATTCAACCGGAATGATTTCCACCATGCTCATCTTACCTTCAAAACAACCTTTCCTACATTTTGTCCTTTATATAAAATATCGTGTGCCGCTTCTGCTTCCGTTATGAGTCATATTTTATATATCGTCGGTTTTACCTTATCACTTTCCTTTAAATATTTTGGCAAGTTCTATTTTTATTCCGTCCCTTATGGAAACAAAATCTTCTTTTTTTAACCCTGTTACTTTCAAAATTTTTGAATTATCGATTGCACGGTCAAATAACCGGTCGTATTTTAAAATCCATGGATTGCTTTGCAGATAAGGATTTTCCTTTATGAATACATCCGTATCCACCCATTCAAACTTTACACCTAAAAGCTCGGTATAAATATTTGCAACCTCACCCCATGTAAGATTCTGTGCTGTTGAAACGGTAAATACCTCGCCAAAAGCTTTATCCTTAAACAAAAGATTTGCTATAAGCTTACCGGAGTTGCCTGCCCAATCAAGCCCTGCCGTAAGGTCTTTTGCATCTTTAGGAAGTAATATGGTTTTTCCTTCTTCTGTACATTCAATTACCTTTCTGCCCGATACAGTAACAATATCCAACCTTCTATCCGAAAACGAAATAACCGGGCGCACTATCGTCCAATTTTTTGTGCCGCTTTCATTGCGCAGGAACCATTCCGCCTTTGACTTGGGTACGGCATAGGTCTCATTGTCCAAAAACTCCTCATCTTTTATCGTATCATAAAGTGTCGGAGAAGTTTCGGTAATGGGATGCTCAAGATCCGCATATACCCTGTATGACGAAAGAAAAATCAGATGCCCTGTATTTTCTGACAGTAATTTATGAACCGGCTTATACGTATCCACATCTTCATAATGAATAAAATTTACAATTCCATCATAAGACCTTTCCTTTAAGAAGTTTTTCAAATACTCCAAGTCTGCATATCCTTTGTAATAACACAATTGTTGGTGTTCGGATAGGTTATCCTCAAGACATATAATATCTACATGACAGCCAAGTCTGAGCAGTTCTGCAGCCGTATATCTGCCCAACGTTCCGCCTCCCGCTATTAACAATACCTTTTTCATATTACATTTCTCCTCTCTCAACAGTAAAGTGAGCTATTTCATTTAATTCATCAATATATTTCTTATCCGGCTTACAATACGAACCGAAAAGATAATAACCGCTCTCGACATTATCATCGCAAACCCAGCAACCTAAAATCTCCTCAGGCGGTATGTAATGAACTGTGCGTGCATCGATTCCGGTCAATGTTTCAAACCACACCACACTACTCAAATATCTGCCTACCGTAGACAGATGAAAGCCGTCTCTGTTCATTTTGATCTTTCCTTGTTCACTTTCTTCGGGAGATATGATTCCGTATTGAAAGTCATAGTTCGCCGCTTCGGAATGTTTATATTTATTATATACCTCACATACCCCATGCTTATAATATGTGGCTGAAAAATGACCGGTATCATAATTCCGTGCATTGGCAATCGCTTGTCCCACCGGTACAATTTTTACCTTTTTATTGATTCTGCGTTCTATATCCTGAGCAAGTTCACGATATTTTGTGAAAATATACCTGTCTGTGTCCTTTTGAAGTTGTAAATCAACATAATCTTGACCATATTTGTATCCTAATTCATAGGACCATATTTCATTAAGCATGATTTCACTTTCGGGAGAAATGGTATTTATATATCCTGCCAAATCAGCCCCAACAGGAAACCAACTACTGTCCGGTACATATGTATATTTCTTATCAAAGTAATTTTGTAATACAACAATATCCCATTGATATTCTGTCAATACCTTTTTGAGTGAAATTTCCTGTGTGATTGGCGGAGAATTATAATCAAAATTATTAATATAAAACCAATTAACATTATTTTCTTTTGTACGATAATGATAGGTTAAATCTTGCCCTCCCATATACAAAAGCCCCATCGTTATATCCACATTCTTTGTTTGAGCGATGTTACGCAAATAATATAATGAATCCCGCGAAAAGCTGTTTCCTACAATCAATATTTTTATATCACTTTCCGGATTAAAATGACTTTTGCAATTCGTCTCTTGAACATGTTCATTTCCGTTCATATCAAGTGTTTCAATATACTTAAAGTCCAACCATATTTCCCCCTTACTTTCCACAAGCTCTAAGTATCAACTTATGCAGTTCTCTTTCATATTCATAGTGATACGGATTGTCAACTTCTCCGTTTACATAAGCCGCAAATGAGCGGAACATTGCGTCATATCTTCCATACACCGGTGTGTCGTGATATTCCCCTTTTGCGTGCCAGTTTTCATCAAACGCTTCTCTCACACCTGTCGTCAGCGGCGAAAACATACCGGGGCATTCATCGCTAAACCACTCCAACGGTTTTAGTTCCACCGTTCCCTTTGTTCCGCACACAACCAGCTGTCTGCGTTCAAAGCCGCCAAATTTTAATCTCCCCATTTTATATATACCGTCGGTATAATGTATTTATTTTACTACCTTGATTGTGATAATAAAATATGATATTCTATAAAAAAACAGGTAATTTTCTATATATAAATTGGAGCGATTATTGATGAACGATGTAATTTTCTCAAACAGTTTTCTTTTTCGTACCATAGAGTTTGACAAATTTCATCATACAGATAACCGTGCAGGCGCGCCCAGCCATTACTTTGCATATATGATTTCAGGGCGCTGCAAAATCACCACAGTTTCTGAAACCATTGAAATAAACCAAGGCGATATTTTTTATATCCCTGACAAATGCAGCTACCAATCTTACTGGTACGGAAATCCTAAAATTAAATTTATTTCTTTGGGGTTTGCTTATTTACCTAACTTTGACAACCAAACTTATCCTGTTCAAGTAGTGCCATATAACAAAGAAGCTGTTAAGCTTTTTCATTTGCTTGCTGATTCCACACACTTATCCGCTTGCCATATAGGTGTTTTTTATACATTGGTCGGCATATTGCTGCCAACGATGTCAAGCATATCCTTATGCCGCGCAAAAGAAATTGTAGAGCTTACAAAACATTATTTAATGCAGCATCCGCATGCAAAAAACTCCGAGCTTGCCAAAAACTGTGCTATCAGTGAAGCCGCCCTTTATTCGGCATTTCAAAAAGCATCCGATACTACGCCTAATCAGTTAAGAAACCAGCTTTTATTGGAAAAAGCCAAAGACATGCTTATAACCACAGATAAGTCAATTGAATATATAAGTGACTCTCTTAAGTTCAGCTCAACCTCATATTTCAGAAAGAAATTTAAGCAGTATTTTAATATGACTCCAAAAGAGATGCGTAAAAGACACAGGATTTAACATACCAAATGCCCCTTTGGTATCCTCCTCTTTTTTCTCCTTCTCCATTTTTTCACGCCTTGCAGCCAAGTTTAAAACTTTGGCTCTAGTTGGTATTTGCCCGTTTTTCCTGGCTTCAATCTTTACTTGTTCCACTAAAATCCTTATTGCCTGCCATTTTTTCATATGTATATGCCTGATATCTGTTAAACCCAAGTTCTTTAATGACTTCATTTTCAGGCTTATTATTTTTATCATCATGGTTTGATTTAACTTCTTCATAGTACTCTGAAGAAGTTAAATCTGTCCTCATTCCTTGCCTAGTTGGAATTTGTTTTAATAATTCGCCAACCTTGACTTCTGCATCAAGTAATGCCTCTGCAAGCATCCGACATTCTTCTACTTTCTGCTCCCGAACCTGCTGTGCCAAACTCAATCTGTCGATTGCCCTGATTTTTGCTCTGACTGCTATCAGTTTGTCTCTGCCAACCAGAATGAATTTGCTTAAACTTCAAGAGTCGCTGGAAGGTTTTCTGTATAAACAGTCAAATCTTTATCTGCCATATCCATTTATCCATTATCTTTTATCATTCATTTTGATTAAACAATAATGCATCTGCTTTTATAATATGTATTTCGAAACCTTTTTGGTTACCATAAAATATGAAAATAATGAAGTAATATTCTTTTCAAGTACAAAGGGACAGTAAAAAAGCAAAACCTCAACCCTGACACCATTATGCATCAAAGTTGAGGTTGAATAATATTTAAAACGGAATAATATCTATGCTGTAAGAATAATATTGCTTAAATAGCGGAATAATGCCCAAAGAGCAGCAAAACATTCCAGAACAAAACCATCAACAATAAAAAACGGCATTGCTCAATCATACAATATGATGTCAACAGTTTATAACAGTTTATACTGTTCATCATTGAGTACCTTCCTTCACCGTAAAAATCTCTTTTGATATTGGTGTGACGTGTAATGTAAAGCCAGTTGTTGCGTCGCCTTTTACAATTACCTCCTGTATACGTATTTCGTCTAAATAAATCGAGCCGGTTAAGAAAATGGCTGAGTCACCTGAATTAACAAATACATTAGAAGTTTCAGTTGCTTTAAAAATTCCATGACTAACTGTATTATATTCAGCTTTTCTGTATACATTTTGGCGGGACGTGAGTAAATAATAAGCTCCTTCTTTGAACACCTGCCCATCTGCCAAACTTATACTTGTAGCCGGCCATTGCCCTTTAGGATGAGTATAGATTCCGGGCTTTAATTCTTCACCTTCGATAAATACAGCTATATTTGATATATCAATATCAAAAAACCACTCATTTCTCGTTGTAGCGTCAGGCTCATACTTATAATAAATACAGCGGATATAATTTAACTTTTCAGGATAACTCCCGACTATAAATTGTATAAGCTCATCTGGACTAATATGATTGGAAATGCCGGAGGTGATACGATTTCTAAGGACACCGTCACTTGTCATTGTCGCAATATTCATCCAGAAGCCTTTGTCAACAAAATATTGATATTCATCCGGCAATGTCCATGAAATGGACATATCATCATTAAAACTAACTTCAACGGAAATTTCTTTAGAATGAATGACCGTTTCTACCTTAGGTTTAGAAGCCCTTTCATTTTTTTCTATAATAAGGTCAATATATCTTTCCACGGAGGGTGATATACTTCCTACATGCACCAAAACGAAAATTGCTTTATGTAACAATTTATAAAATTCCTGACGAGGTATCGGCAAATCTGCATTGTCCATATTAAGGTTGTTAACAAGCCCTTTTTTAAAAGCTGCTTCATATGTCTGTAATTTTTCCGTAAATGATAATTCAGCCGGTGCATCAATACAGCTATATGTGTCACCCACCATCCGGGTAAAATATTTTAATGCTTCATAATAAGTTAAATTTTCATTAAACTTCATTTCAAGCAAATCATCATACGTCACAATCGGATTTTTTAGCCCCCGACTCAGGTCCAACAATAACTTTTTGTAATAATCATACAGGTAATCCAGTGGTTCCAATATATGTCCCCAATACCACTCCCTGATATCTCCCACATTATCGGGATCGATAACGTCATAGGCGCATATTTTATGGAAAATCTCCAACGCTTCTAAATGTGTTATATACATATCTTTATTTAAGTCTTCCTTACTGATAATATTTAACTCAACCAAAATGTCAGGGGTGGTATCTTCATATTTCAAAGAATACTCAATATCTAATTTATTTTCTTCATATTGTATATCACCATCCTCTAATTTTTGAAAAAAGATAAAGGCTTCATATGTAAATGCTTCATCGGTTTTTTTATTTAAAATAAAATTATTATTGCATGTCAAAATTAATGTTTTATTTGCATTATCCCATGATACATTGATACCCATTGCTTCACAAAGCGGTTGTATGGGCGCAAGCGTTCGACTGTCTATTATTTGAGGAGCTATATCAAATTTATACTCTTCGAAATTACCTAGTGACTTATCTTTATTAAGAAACGCCCGTTTGAATAATTCGATGTCAAAACCGGTAAACTTGTAAAAATCCCCATGGCCTACTCGCATAAGCAACTTAATTTCATTCTTTACAATAATTATCATATTAAGTCCTTCCATCCAACAAACATCACAACCTAAGGATTCAAAGACCGCACGAATAGGGACTAATACTCTCCCGTCTTGCATTATAGGAAGAACATCAAAAGATAATTCAGTTCCATTAAGTATTACCATAATATTTCCTTCTGCCGCCACAGAGAAAGTAGATGTAATAAAAAGAATTATTAACACTAATAACCTACTAATACATCTATTTTTTTTCATTATCTCACCTCGTTTCTATATCATTTTATTCGTAAGCATCGAATTCTGATAAGTAAAAACTATAAAATACTACACAGCATGAACTTATTTACATAACTAATTCTTTCAAATTAAGTAATTCATAATGCTTTCTAATATTTTATACCAAGAGCTGCTTTCCAATCTGTTTCATTAAAACCTACCAAAACAAAGCCGTCACTGATAAGAATCGGACGTTTTACAAGCATTCCGTCTGATGCCAACAGTTTAAACTGTTCATCCTCGCTCATGGTCGGAAGCTTATCCTTCAGCTTCAGTTCCTTATACAGCAGTCCGCTGGTATTGAAAAATTTCTTTAGCGGTAGACCGCTCTTTTTATGCCAATCTTTCAATTCCTCAATTGCAGGATTGTTTTCTTTGATATTTCTTTCTTCAAAAGCTACATTGTTTGCTTCCAGCCACTTCTTAGCCTTCTGACAAGTAGTGCATTTCGGATAACATACCAATACCATAATATACCTCCATTCTCTTTTTATCGTCGTAACATGTATTAATTAATATTCTATAAATTTCATCAGATTCAGACCTATCTCGTCCGAAAATTCGCGCTCCACCACTCCTTCAGTTACATCAATCACCATTTCACAAGTGGCGCTGACAATTGCAAAGTTCAGATGACCTCCATAAGTGGCAAGATTGGTATCCGATAATACGGCGTGAATATGTATATATACTTCTCCGTCCATGGTGGTAATATTACCGTGAAGAGATGCAATTTCGTAATCCCCTTCTAAAATCCTTGATACATATTCTTTTTCCGTCGTTTTAAACAGTCCGAGCTTTGCTTTGCAAACTGCTCCCAATGCCCATACTCTTCCCAAACCTATGCCGTTGGCCTCACAAAAAGTTTTGAGACATTGGACAATTTCTTCTCCCTTGTCAAACCTAATAAAATATTTTTCCCCAACTTTTGAATACTGCATAATTATCTCCTTTCTTTATCCTCTTGCCGATAAAAACAGTCGTATTTAATTTAACTATATCCTTCAAAATACAACGTGTCAAGGAAAACAATGGCCTCTAAATGGTTAACAAAATATAAAAAATACTTCCAAATACTTCAACCGCAATTCTTTATATAGCTGTCCGTCGGTATTGAAGAATTTCTTCAACGGAAAGTCACTTTTTTTCTTGAAAAAGAGGACCTAATAGATTTATAATAAGAATTATTACTTAAATATATGAGTAAAGGAATGAATTCAGTGCAAAAGTCGGAGTTGAAAGCATCTGTACTATTAATATTAGCAGCAGCCATATGGGGGTTTGCATTTGTTGCCCAGCGAGTAGGCATTCAATATATAGGGAGTTTTACATTTAACGGAATACGTTTTGCTTTGGGAGCATTCTCATTAATGCCCGTTATCTGGTATACAAACAAGAAAAAGAGCACCACGAAAGGAAATGAAAGTTGTCCGAAAAAAGACAGGAAAATAGCTGTTTTAAAAGCAGGAACCATGACAGGAATTGTGTTATTTGCTGCCGTAACCCTGCAGCAACTTGGCTTGGAAGAGACCACAGCAGGCAAAGCAGCCTTCATTACCGGCTTTTATATTATCCTGGTTCCTGCATTTGGTGTGTTTTTCAAGCAGAAGACAAATGCAAAAACCTGGATAGCTGCTGTACTTGCTATTACAGGGCTTTATCTAATCAGTGTCAATGAAAACTTATACATAGCAAAAGGCGACCTACTGGTTTTCGTATGTTCTTTTTTCTTTGCTGCGCATATTCTTCTAATCAATAAATATGCTCAGTATGTAGATACTCTGGAACTGTCCTTTGTGCAATATTTGGTCTGTTCGTTTATTAGTATGGTAATCGCTGTATTATGTGAAGACATTACGATATTTCATATTTTCAAGGCTGCCATACCAATTTTGTATAGTGGCATCTTTTCAGTAGGCGTTGCCTATACTCTGCAGGCCTATGGTCAAAAGTATGCAAAGGCTTCCCATGCTGCAATCATTATGAGTTTAGAGTCAGTTTTTGCAGTTATTGGAGGTATACTGCTGCTTAAAGAGTCAATGAGTCTTAAAGGCTATGCGGGCTGTCTGCTTATGTTGCTTGGGGTAATAATATCTTCAACTTCTCCTTTTGATTCAATGCAATAATTGTTGTTATATGCTATTTAATAATACGTATGCCAATAATTTCATAGATTTCATGTGATTATTGCCGTATAACGGTCAGATATGGAATGCAATTTTCTTTTCGATTGGTTCTGGGCAGTCTGACGTCCTCTATTGCCCCCTATATGGTATTATTCGCTATATAATTATTCAAAGCAAGGTAAACACCTGCCGTCCATCCCATCATAGGCGGCATGTCATACTCATTGGTGACATTGATATTTCCCTCAACAACATTATACTTTTCCCAAAGTTTTCCTGTTTCGCCAAATACCTTATCTACAAGTTTTATATATTTCTCAGCTATTCGCTTTGCCTCATCCTTATATCCGTAATTATCCAATGCAACAACTGCAATATACTGTAAGCATGGCCAGCCGTTAGGATAATCCCATTGGTAGTTCCCCTCTACATCATTCTTTTCACATGTAACCAATCCATACGGAAACTCAAGTCGGGGTAATACCTTCACAAGTGCTCCCGCCATTTCATCATCCACCATATTCACAAACATCGGATAAAATGATGCTACTGACAAGATATCACTGATTTGTTCCTTATTAAAATTATAATCGTATAGTATTCCGTTCTTGTTCGGCATATACTTCAGCATCAAGTTCTTCCGTTTCTCCGCACGTTCTTTCCACATACTTTCATTATTATTTCTAAGAATTTCCGAAAAATACTCCATATTTTTTTCAAAAGCATAAAGTAATGAATTCAAATCAACCGGTGCATAATGGTATAATTCTGTATGCCATCTGGGGTTGAGATCCCAACCGCTTTCGCAAGTACCTATATAATGCATAGCTACATCTTTATTCTCAGCATCTGGTATAATGCCACATCTTTGTTTGTAAAGAGTCGCAAGCGACTCATAATCATCTTCTGAAAGTGTTCCGCTATAACAACTCAAACCGCACTTTGTACCTCTCCTTGTAATCCAAAATTCATATTCTTTACAAAGCACATTATATGCTGAAGACAACCAAACCTCGTCTTTGTAATACTCGTACACATCACGTACCATAAAAGACAAAAACGGCGGTTGAGAATTTTTAAGATAATAGGTTCTGTTACCGTTGGGCATAAACCCATACTTATGTACCAAATACAACATATTATCCGTATTATTCTTCACCTGTGCCATTCTACCGCATATTTCAAGCCCCTTGTTTGTAAAGTATGTGTCCCAATAATATATTTCATCGAAATGTCCTACCGCAGGAACACTATACGGATATGGCAA
>Ga0134104_1000537_pt1 | contig 44085 bp, 43 predicted proteins | sample 15_3_2metaG_FD_94455 | JGI IMG/M metagenome (GOLD analysis project Ga0134104, IMG submission 94455) | Switchgrass degrading microbial communities from high solid loading bioreactors in New Hampshire, USA - 15_59_3.3_214_A2 metaG | ecosystem: Engineered > Bioreactor > Semi-continuous > Anaerobic...
AAAAATAAGGGTTTCCTGACATTGCCACATCCAGCAGATCGGCCTCGAGAAAAACTAAATGTCTGGAAACCCTTTATTTACAAGCTTTTCAGTTTTTTATTTCTCAACCTTTGACATCAATGTGACGCACTCAACGTGACTTGTCTGGGGGAACATATCTATAGGCTGAACTTTTTGTGTGATGTATCCATTATCTTCTAAGTAGCGAAGGTCTCGTGCCAAAGTTGCAGGATTGCACGAAACGTATACTATTCTTTTTGGAGAAATTTCTGCTATGACTTCCAGTGCTTTTTGCTCACAGCCGCTGCGGGGCGGATCTGTAACTATAACATCCGGCCTTATACCTGCTTTGGCCATTTCAGGTAAAATCTTTTCTGCTGCTCCTTTTATAAACTCAGTATTTTCAATATTGTTTATTGCAGCATTTACTTTAGCATCTTCTACGGCTTGGGAAACTATTTCGATTCCATAAGCTTTTTTCGCTCTTTTGGCAAGAAGTAATGTAATGGTTCCTGTGCCGCAGTAGACATCGATGACCGTTTCATCTTTACCAATATTTGCGTATTCCATCACTTTGCTATAAAGAACTTCGGCCTGTATCGAATTTACCTGAAAGAACGAAACCGGCGATATTTGAAATTTTGTATCACATAAATACTCAAAAATATTAGGCTCGCCGTATAACAAAATGTTCTCTTTTCCCATTATAATATTTGTTTTTTGAGTGTTTACATTGAAAATCAAGCTTTTAAAACCGGGTATTCTGCCTTTTAACATTTCTATTAATTTATCTGCAAAAGGAATCTTTCTGCCGTTTACGGTAAGAATTACCATCACTTCTTTACTGTTAAAACCTACCCTAGCCCCTACATGTCTCAACAGTCCTTCGTGCTTTGTTTCATCATAAACTGATATGTTATACTTTTTAATCCATTCCTTTGCAGCTAGCATAATACTATTTGCAATAGGGTGTTGAATCATGCAATTATCTAGATCTACTATATCATGACTTCTTTTTTTGTAAAAGCCGATTATGGGCTTGCCGTTTTGAAGCCCTACGGGGTACTGGGATTTGTTCCTGTAATACCATGGCTGTTCCATTCCTATGGTGTCTAAAACTTCTGCGTTAATATGGCCGATTCGCCTAAGGCTGTCGCTGACCTTCAATGTTTTAAACCGAAGCTGCCCCTTATATGTCATATGCTGAAGGTCGCACCCGCCGCATTGGTTTATATATTTGCAGGGCGGACTGCAGCGTTCCTCGGAAGGCTTCGATATTTGAATTGCTTCGGCAATTGCATACTTCTTTTTCGCTTTTTTTATTTCAGCAACGCAGCTTTCGCCAGCTATCGCTCCTTCTACAAACACAGTAAATTCTCCAATTTTCCCAATTCCCTGTCCTTCATGAGCCATCCTTTCAATTTCCAATTCGAAATGGCTGCCAATTTCCAAAACAGGTTTGTTTTTTTCTTTCACTCAATCTCCTCCGTTCCCGCAAAATCACAATTCTTTCATAAAGGCATAAGCTTGCTAAAATTTTCCGATGATATGGTTTTACTTGTATAATATTACACAATTAGATATAATTAGTAAAAAGATTACAATTTAACCAACTTCTCCTATAAAAAGCAAAAATTATTGAGATTTATATTAAAATTTAAATTATAACAATCAAACTAAGGGGGTTTTACCTTGAAATCAAAGCTCAAGTTTCCAAAGCTACCTAAAAAAGGCAAGACAGAGTCTAAAAAATTAAAGCTTACCGAAACCAAAGTCAAAAACAGCTTAAAAACCAAATTGGCAGTCTTTTTTATTGTTATGGCACTTATTCCTACGATATGTCTAGGTATTGTCGCAACACAGATAGCGGGAAATTCAGTAAAGGACGAGATACAGGAAAAAGCAAGTATAATTGTAGACAATCTTACCCAAAACATTGACCTTTTTGTCGAACAAAATAAAAACCTTGTTTCTTTTGTTGCAAGCACTAAAACATTAAGAAGTATGGACGAAACTCAGATTACCCCATTTTTATATGATGTGGCCCAACAAAATGCTCAGATTTTGCGCGTTTATGTAGCGAATATCAAAGATGGCAGTGTTTTTGCGGTTCCCTACGCCGTATTCCCTGAAGACTTTAATGTAGCCAATGAGAAATGGTATAAAGAAGCTTTGGCGGTAAAGGGAAATTACATATCAAATGTCAGAATAGATGAGCTGTCCGGAAATTCTATAATATCTATCTCAAATGTAATTTTGTCTAACACGGGTGAACCGGTAGGCGTTATTTGCGCTGATGTGTCCCTGGTTAATTTGACCAGAACAGTAATGAACATGAAAATAGGAGAGAATGGCTTTGCTTTTATTACCGATAAGGACGGTACCGTAATTGCTCATAAAGATTATGCGATAGTTAAGGCACATGAAAATTACTCAGAGTATGATTTTGTAAAGAAAGCCTTAACCTCTGAAAAGGGCTTTATTACATATAAAGGCGACCAAGGTAAAGAGTCTTTTATTGCATTTGGCAACTATAAGCTGCTTGGCTGGGGAATATTCGTGCAGCAGCCAGTATCAGAAGCCTTTGCAGCTGTTTCGGCCATCACTAAATCGGTTATAATTATATCATTAATCGTGCTTATTGTCAGCTTGGCCCTAGGCATGTTTCTCGGTAATCTGATAACAAAGCCGATACAATCTTTGCTTAAAATAACACAGAGTGTCACAAATAATGATCTTACGCAAACTGCAACTCTCTCGGACAACAGTGAAATAGGCGCTCTTGCACTTTCGTTTGATGCAATGACCTTGAACCTTAAAAAACTGGTGCAAGAGGTGATCCAAGCTGCGAAAAACCTTTCTGTTTCAGCATCTGAACTTGCCTCCGGCGCTGAGCAAAGTTCACTGTCTGCACAGCAGGTAGCCGAGGCTATAGAACAAATCGCTATAGGGGCAAATGACCAGGCTAAAAAGCTCGAGGAAATATCTGAGGTTGTAAATGAACTGGTGATTTCCAATGGCACAGTTGAGGAAAATGTCGATCTAACCGTAAAATCCGCTGAAAATATGGCGCAAAAGGCTCAAGAAAGCCAGCAAAGAATCCGCCAATCAACAAACAAGATGGATTCAATAAAGGTCTCTGTAGATGAATCAAACAATATAATGGAAGAGTTGGATACAAGGCTTCGCGAAATAGGCAATATAACTAATATTATCCGAGAAATCGTTGATCAGACTAATCTATTGGCTCTTAATGCATCTATTGAAGCTGCCAGAGCAGGGGAACACGGCCGCGGTTTTGCAGTGGTGGCAGATGAGGTAAGAAAGCTTGCTGAGCAGTCAGGAAAGGCGGCAAAAGAAATCTCCGACATAGTAAAAACTATACAAACAAGCAGTAAAGTCGCTGTAGACTCAATGTCAAAAAGTAAGCGCGAAGTCGAAGAAGGGCAAGAATTGATTCAAGATATTAACGAACATATCGATACTTTAATGGCAGAAATAGACAAGGTTACTAATCAGGCTAAAAATATTTCTGAGGAGCTTACTCAGCAGTATACGCATATTGATGGCATTGTCCGTATGATTTCAGACATATCCAGTATATCTCAGGAAACCGCCGCCGGAACCGAAGAGGTTTCTGCTTCAACTGAAGAACAGACCGCAACCATGGAAAATATATCAGCCGCAGCTCAAGATCTTGCAAAACTTGCTGACAACTTGTTGGCCTTGGTTGACAAATTTAAAGTATAAGCTTAATTTTGATAAAGCACCGGTAAAAATACCGGTGCTTTTTATGCTTTCGATGGCCCTATAACTTTAAGGCCTTCAAATTTTAATTGTCTCAGTGCCTCATATACCACAATGGCAACGGAATTTGAAAGGTTAAGAGACCTTGCTTCATCAGACATAGGTATCCTTACACATCTTTCCCAATTGGCCTGTAGGAGCTTTGTGGGAAGGCCTGCTGTCTCTTTTCCGAACACAAGATAAGAATTTGGCCCGTAAGTCACATCAGCATAGCATTTTTTTGCTTTTGTAGTCAAAAAATACTTATCAGCGCCGGGGTTTTTCTCTTCAAACTCAGCATAGTTTTCATAATACCTTATATCCACAAGGTGCCAGTAGTCAAGACCTGCTCGCTTTAAGTACTTGTCTTCCAGGCTAAAGCCTAAAGGCCCTACAAGGTGCAATACTGAATTTGTAGCAGCACATGTTCTTGCGATATTTCCGGTATTTTGAGGTATCTCAGGCTCAACCAATACTATATTCAGCATTAAAATTTCATCTTCCTTTACGAAATATCAATGGTTTTTCTTATTCTTTTATCAAAATAACATAATTTATTATAGCCAAAACTCTTGACAAATTCCATAGCTTTATCAAAATCCCGGCCCACATCTTCCGGCAAATGGGCATCCGAGTTGATTATTATAGGAATATCATATTTTTTAAAAAAACTCATAAGTTCCGGTGATGGATAAATTTCTCCAACCGGTTTTCTAAGTCCTGCAGTGCTGACTTCCATGCATATATTAGCATCTTTTGCTGTTTTTGCAAGTTCTTCATACACCGGCGCCATATCTTTTGCTGCTCTATAGCCAAATACTTTAATCACATCAGGGTGGGCGATAAAATCAAAGATGCCGGATTTTACAGCCATAATAAGCACGGAAAAATATTCGTCATATGTTTTATTTACATCGGATTTTTCCCACATAGACTTTAGAAGGGGATGATCAAACCCAAAATCTCCCAGCCAGTGCACAGAACCTATCACAAAGTCAAACGGATATGATTTTGAAAATTTGAGTATTTCCTTTTCATATTCCGGCACATAATCCAGCTCTATGCCTAACTTTACCGGAAAGCCGAATTTCTTTGCTTCTTCTACTGCTTTTATGTATTCTTCGATGCTTTCTGTCGCCTCTTTTTGAGTCCATTCTCCCCTAAAGCCCTCGCTTGCAAGTAAACCTACCGACTCCTTAAATCTGTGGCCGTGTTCTGAGAAGCCTATTTCTACCACATTTCGCTTTTTACCCACTTCTACAAATTTCTGCATCCATTCAAGACTAAAAGGTCCATTTTCAAGATGCACATGAAAATCACAAAAATCCATAATTTTCTCCTTTCATTATCTCTATGTTTTGCAGCGTTTAAGCAACTATAATTATAACAAAAAAGAACCCATTTAAATAGCTTGTTTGTTTGGGTATGCTATATGGCAAATTGTTCTGTTGTAAGAAGAAAAGGCCCGGCATCTTAAGATACCGGGCCTTTTCTTTATAGAATATTTATTTTGCCTTGGTTTTCCCTTGCTAGACAGCTGCCTCGATTTTGTTATTTGCTTTTGCCTTTACCTTTGGAAATCCAAAAGCTATTGCAAGAAGCGCCGTAATGCCTAAAAGATAGGGATAATAGAGTGTGGGCATTATCTCAATAGGCGAAAGGCCGGACAGCTGGCCTGCTAAAAGCATTTGAGCTCCGTAAGGTATAATCCCCTGCCACACACAGGAAAAAATATCTAACATACTTGCGCTTCGCCGCGGATCCACACCATTTTCATCGGCAATCTGTTTTGCCATAGGACCCGTTATAACAATGGCTACTGTATTATTGGCAGTACAGATGTCTGCAACTGATACAAGAGCTGCAATACCAAGCTCTGCTCCTTTTACGCTCTTTATCTTGCTGCTGATAAGATTTAAAAGGTAGTCTATGCCGCCTTCTTTGGAAATCAAGGCCGCAAGACCTCCTATCAAAAGGGAAAGTATGAATATTTCCTGCATGGATGTAAAACCTTCATAGATTTTTTGAGAGTATCCGATAAGAGTAAAGCTGCCCTCGGCAAGGCCTATTACTCCGCCTAATGCAATACCTATTATAAGGACCAAGAAAACATTCATCCCGGCTAACGCAAGAACTAAAACCGATATGTACGGGATGATTTTTATAAAACTGTACTCTAAATCGGTAGGAATTTTTCCGCTTACACCAAAAATCGTCATTACGACTATTGTTGCAATTGCCGCAGGTAAGGCTATTAAAAAGTTCATGATAAATTTGTCTCGCATCTCGCAGCCTTGAGTGCGAGTTGCAGCGATAGTTGTATCAGATATCATGGAAAGATTGTCCCCGAACATTGCTCCACCGACTACCGCTCCAACAGCTAAAGCTACCGGAAGCTGGGCCTTTACAGCCATTTCTACTGCAATGGGCGCCACCGCGCCTATAGTTCCCATAGATGTTCCCATGGCTGTTGCAACAAATGAGGCAATTATGAAAAGTCCGGGTAAAATGAGTCTGGGAGGTATAACTGAAAGTCCGAAATTTACAGTGGAATCCACGCCTTCCATGGCGCTTGCCACTGCAGAAAATCCTCCGGCCAAAAGATAGATCAAGCACATTATAATGATATTGCTTTCGCCTACGCCGGCCACAAATGTATCCATTTTTTCATCCATGGTGCCCTTGCAAACAATAAATGCAACAATGATTCCAACAACGGCTGCGACAGGTGCGGGCAGCTGATAAAACGCAAATTCTACGCCCTTAGCATTAAAATACAGACCTGAGCCTAAAAATAATACTAAAAACACAACTAATGGCAGTAATGCTACCGGATTGCCTTTCTTCATTCATATCCTCCTTTTTATATTTTATTTTAAATTTGCCGGCCCATAAGACCGGCAAACAAAATTATACCACAGTATCTGTTTTAATCCTACTTTGTTTGTTTTGCAACTTCATTTAATGCCTGATCTAAATCAGCAATTATATCCTCCACATCTTCAATACCTACAGAGAGTCTTACCTGACCGTCAGTAATTCCTGCCTTTAACCTTTCTTCACGAGGCACCGGTGAATGTGTCATGGAAGCCGGATGCTGAATAAGTGAGTCAACACATCCTAAGCTCACTGCAAGTGTTATCATTTTAACACTATTCATCAGTACTTTGCCTGCTTCAAGACCGCCTTTTAGTTCAAAAGTTATCATTCCGCCAAATCCATCCATCTGCCGTTTGGCAAGTTCATATTGGGGATGTGAGGGAAGTCCGGGATAGTAAACTTTGTCTACTAAAGGATGATTTTCCAGGTATTCAGCTACTTTTTGCGCATTGACGCAATGTCTGTCCATTCTTACTCCCAATGTCTTTATTCCCCTCATTAAAAGCCATGCGTCAAAAGGCGATAAGATTCCGCCAAAATCCTTTAAGTAGGGTATGCGCATTGGATCCAATAATTCTTTAGGTCCCACTATAAGTCCTGCCAGCAAATCTCCGTGTCCGCCAAGGTACTTTGTGGCACTATGAACCACTACATCTACGCCGTGCTCTATAGGTCTTTGCAGGTATGGAGACATAAAGGTGTTGTCTGTTATAATATATGCGCCGTGTTTATGAGCTATTTCAGATGCGCCCTTAAGGTCTACCAGTTTCATAGTGGGGTTTGCCGGTGTTTCAACATATACAACTTTTGTATTAGGCTTCATGGCATTTTCGATATTTTCCAGTTTAGATGTATCCACCATTGTAACTTCAATGCCATACTGAGGTAAGATTTCGCTTATAAAGCTGTGAGTGCATCCATACAGTGCATCTCCGGCTACAATATGATCGCCCTTTTTAAGCAGTGTTACAAGAGCAGTGGAAATTGCAGCCATTCCTGAGGCTGTTGCAATAGCCTCTTCTCCCCCCTCTAGGACTGCTACCTTTTTTTCCAGTTCGGAAATCGTGGGATTGCCAAGCCTTGTGTAAATATAGCCTTCCTCTTCCCCTGCAAATCTGCGGGCTCCTTGATCTACATCTTTAAAAACAAAGGTGGATGTCTGATAAATCGGTGTTACATGAGCTCCTGTTGCAGGACATGGTTTCTGGCCTGCATGAATAGCTTTTGTATTAAAGCCTTTTGTTTTTATGTTATTCATAAGATAAGCCTCCCAAAAAATAAATTTATAATTTCTGACTATTATATTATGCAAGACTTGTGCCAATCATAAGATGGGCACAATATGACCCTAATGGTAATTTTTTTAACCGTACATAAAAATATAACGGTAAAAATTTCTACCATTGGTAAATAATTTTACCGTTAAAGTTCCTCATGATTAATATTGTACTGCTTTATTTTATTTATCACGGTTGCATGAGTTACGCCAAGGGCCTTTGCAGCTTTTCTTATACTCTTATGCTGTTTTAAAGCTTCTACTATTGCAATCTTTTCAGTCTCTGCTACGATATCCTTTAGAGTCCTCTGACTTTTTGAGTTTATTACGGCATTGCTTTTTAAGTCATCATGACGAAATAATAAATGCTGAGGTTCAATTCTATTATCGCACAAGTTTATAGCCCTTTCTATAACATTGGACAATTCCCTTATATTGCCGGGCCATTCGTATTTTATTAAAAGCTCCATAGCCTCATCGCTTATGCCTTCCACTTTTTTGCCCATTTTGTATGAAATCTTTTTGATAAATGCGTGAACCAATATAGGAATATCTTCTTTTCTCTCTCGCAGCGGAGGTATAACAAGGGGAATTACATTTAAACGATAGTACAGGTCATCTCGGAATTGGCCATTTTTCATGAGTTCTTCTAAATTCCTGTTTGTGGCTGCTATAATTCTTACATCCACCGGTATCTCCTCGTTTGCCCCTACTTGCCTGATTTTGCTTTCTTGAAGAACCCGAAGAAGTTTTACCTGTAAATGGGTTGAAAGTTCTCCTATTTCATCTAAAAACAGAGTGCCTTTGTCCGCATATTTAAACAAGCCCTGCTTTCCGCCTTTTTTCGCACCTGTAAAAGCCCCTTCTTCATATCCGAAAAGCTCGCTTTCCAGCAGTGCATCAGGCAGGGCTGCACAGTTTACCGCAACAAACGGTTTGTCTCTTCTAGGACTTGCCATGTGAATCGATCTTGCAAAAAGTTCCTTGCCGGTGCCGCTTTCTCCTCGTATCAGCACAGTAGAATCGCTTTTTGCCACCATCATCGCAAGTTCCTTTGCCTTAGTAATAGCCTCGCTTTTTCCTAAAATTTCATCAAACGTAATCATGGGAGTTTGGGTAAAATCGTGAATAAGCTCCATTACAGTTTCTATATCCTTCAATGATGCAACTGCACCTATCGGCTTGCCTTCTTCGTCGAGAATGGGCCGGCCTGATGTGATATAGTGGCTCTTGAGCTTTTCGGTGTTTATAATCATCTCTTCATTGTCATAGCTTTCACCTGTAACTATGGTTTTCAGCATGGGGATATCGGGTGATATAAGGTCAGCGATATTTTTTCCCATAGCGTCTTTTGCTTTAATCTTGAGGATTTTTTCTGCCGCCGGGTTAAATGTTGTAATAATTCCCTTATCATCAACAGCAATTATCCCTTCTCCTGCCGCATCCAGCACTGCTTTTATATGTCTTTCCCGTCTTTCATGAGGCAAAAGTTCAACCTTCTTTACTTCGAGCACATCTTCCTCGGCCTGAAGCTGAGTTATTAGATCGGATAGCGGTATCCGAAGACTGGAGTCTATCTTTATGCATGCTAAGCCCGGGCTCACTTCTAAAGCCTTTAGGTTTACATCATATCGATAGAGTATTCTTAAAATATCTAAAGCCATGCCAATTCTGTCTCTTGTGTATATTTGAAGTCTTATGCTGCTCAACTTCCCACCTTCGCCTTTTATTATATCACAAATAGAAAAAGCCCGGACTTTTAAAATCCAGGCTTTACTTCCCCTATTAATATCCGTTTTGGGCCGTATGATGGTTCTGGTAGCATTCGCTGCAGTATACGGGTCTATCATTTCTGGGCTTAAAGGGAACTTGTGTGGTCGCTCCACAGTCGGCGCAAACTGCTTCATACATTTGTCTGTTCTGCTTTCTTTGGCCATTGCCGTTCATTTTCTTTTTGCGTGCGTCGCGGCAGTCTTTGCATCTGATGGGTTCGTTCTCGAAACCCTTCTCTGCGTAAAATTCTTGTTCGCCTGCAGTGAAGACAAATTCCTTGCCACACTCTTTACACACTAATGTTTTGTCCTGAAATGCCATTAAAAAACCCCTCACTTTGAAAAGTTGTATTGGCATCTTAGCTGACCTGGTTTTTCCCCAAAACGCCGTATACTGCGAGTGGAACGCCACTCTGGGAGTCGTTTCGCCTACGGCCGTAGCATCGACTTTCAACCACAGACCTAAGTTATGCCTCAAGCCTAATTATAAACGCAATTCTTGAAAAAAGCAAGAAAAATAATTTGTTATTCATATTTTGCCGCTTTATTTTTTTGTGTCAATAAAAGCCCCGCCCCGCGAGGTTTTCCCGATAACTCCATATCCTTTGAGAGCGCTTTTCATACTATTTAAATTTTCAATATCATCTTTTAGTTTTAAGAACATCTTTTCAATGGAGCTTCGATTTTCATCATCAAGTTTTTTTATTTTTTTAAGCCATTCTCCTATAGTATTGTATAACTGCCTGATTTTAGGGTCTGAATGGTTGAACATATACTCCCTCATAGCTGCGATATCGCCTTTAAAAAGCGCAGACAGGCGGCTGTCTGTAAGATCGATTTCACTTATCAGCTGCTGCCTGCCGCTCATGGTATTTAGCAAGTCTTCAGCATCGTCTTTTTGCAGTGCGCCGGAAATTTTCTCTGTGCTGCTATAAAGTTTTTCCATATAGCTTAATTTATCTTCAAGCAATTTCAATACATCTTTTTCCATTGTATTTCTCCTGCTGCCTTTTTTGATAAATCAGGCATTCTTTTTTAATCTAATGCAGGCTTCGCTCCATGTATCTTTTAAATCTGTTAGCATTGACTCTACTGTATCGAGTATATTTACATCTTTCTTGATATTTGCTTCAATAAGCTGTCTATACAAAAAATCGTAGATTTTTACAAGGTCTTCTGACACTTCGTAGCTCATGTCAAGGCTTGCTTCAAGCTCGGCAATTATGTCCTCGGCTCTTGCAATATTGTAGTTGGCACTCTCAATGTCTTTTTCCTCCACGGCTTTTTTTGCAAGCCTTACAAATTTTATCGCTCCCTCAAACAGCATAATCATTAATCGTTCAGGAGAGGCTGACATTATGGAATTATAACGGTACTGTTGATAACCGTTGGCGTTTATCATCTATAGACCCCCTTTGCATCTGCTATAAAATCTAAGAACTGCTGCCCGAATATGTTCCAAACTGCATACTTATCCACATGCTCTGCTGGTTTGCATACTGAACGGCTTGCTCCATTGCGGTAAATTTGCTCCAGTAGCGATCTTCTGTCTGTTTCAGTTGTTCTTCTAATGCTGAAATGCGGTCCTCTGTCTCGGTAATCTTTTTTCCAAGTACGCTGTCATCATATATCTGATATTCTCCGCCGCCGGCTTTTTGAGTAATATCATTTATACCGCTCTTTAATATATCATATACGCGGGTCGCAACTCCTTGGCTGCTGTAATTATCGCCTGAGCTGTTGAAAAGCTTTGTAATGCTGTCAGGATCTTGGGTGATAGCCGCTCGAAGTTTGTCCTCATCAACGTATAGTTTGCCTTTCTCTTTCCAATTGCTTGTGGTGATACCTATGGAAGAAAGAGAATTTAGACCTTTCGGCAGTCCTGCAACCGGTGTAGATACCGCCGAGCGAAGATTATTTACTATATTGTTTAATATCGAGTCAGATCTGAGGAGGCCGCTTTTCGCCTTTTCTTCCCACAGCTTTATCTCATCTTCACTCATGGCACTTCTTTGTTCTTGGGTAAGAGGAGTGTAATCTTTGTAGCGCTGCTCAGAAAGTTTTCCGTTTATTAAGTCGATGGTTTCGTTATAAAGGTCAACGTACTTTTTTATATTGTCTACTACGCTGTCCACATCATTTTCCAAATGAAAGGACGCGGTTTTGCCAACTTCCATGGTTTCTTTTAGGGTAAATCTCATACCTAAAGCAGTAAAATCATTTGTAGATTTTTCAACAATGGTGCCGTTTAAAACTATTCTGGCGTTTTCCCCTGAAGCCTCGGCTGCATTAAACCCGAGAGCCGTAAAAAATCCGCTGTCATCAGTTATTTCTACCTTTGCGCCAAGACCTGTTTCTTTTGATGATATTACAAGTTTGTCTGTTAGCGCATCGTAGCGTGCTGTAGCGCCTAAATCCGCTGTTGTATTTATTTTATCAAGGATAGTCTGCAAGCTTGCATTAGAATCAAATTCAAAGGCTTTTCCGTTTATCTTAAAGGATATATTTGTATCTCCAATACTGCCTGATATCTGAGACTTTAGAGATGTGTTTAGATTTAGCGGGCTATAAGCTGCGCCGTCGCTAAATCCGATCTTTGAAAGGGTTGTGTCATTTTCAACTGCATTTAAGGTTATCGGGACTTTGTTGTAGTTTTCTGCAGGTTGTAATGTAAGCTTATTATTCTGAATGTTTGCCTGCACCCGCTTTATGCCGCTGATGGTATCTCCGTTGCTGTCACCCTGCCAGCCGAAGGCTGTATTTATAGCCGCCTCCAGGTCTTGTGCCAGAGCCTCCATATCGTCGGCATTTGACGTGTCATATGTTCCGGCGTTTAGTTCAACAGTCTTTTTTACTCCATTTATTGTTACAGAAAATCTGCTGCCTTCTGTAATTTCTATCTGGCCGGAAAGCTCCTGTCCTGTTAATGGTTTTGCAAGGCCAGATGCGCTTTCAAGCTTTGCATAGCTTGCTATCTGTTCAACTTTAACAGTATAATTTCCGGGAACGGCTGCGGCACCCGGCGCCACTGAAAAATACTTGCTAAAGTCTGCACCATCGCTCATTGTCCCTACTGCTTTATATTTCAAATACGAACCTGCAAGCTTCATATTAAATGTGCTGTCGTAAAAGGACTTTAGCTTTAGGTTTATATCCCGGTAGTCTGATTTTTGCCATTCTAGAATTTGCTTTTGCTGGTAGAGCTTGTCGACTTTTGTCCTTTCAGCCTTCATCAGGTCTGATACAATTTGGTCTATATCCATACCTGAGACCAAGCCGCCTATTCTCATTGAACTTGAGGCCATTTTTCTCACCTCCTCCTAAGGCTTATGCCTTCTCATCTACTATAAGGCCTGCCTGTTTCCAGAGCCCCGCTAAAAGATCGAGGAACTTTTCCGGGGGGATTTCCGCTATTACGTCGCTGGTTATTCTGTCAACTATTCTAACCATCACTCTTTTGGTTCCGTCATGGATTTTAAACTCCATTCGCGTAGATGTATATTCATTTGATAAACTTCTCAAGCTTTTTATGTCAAGCTCAAAATCCTTATTTTCCTGCCCGCCCCTAAGATCAGCAGTTCCTCCTGCGGTTTTTGAAAGGTTTTGTGCAAAGCTCATATCTATATTGCTAAAATAAGATGAATCTATCCTCAAATAATATCACCCCGCATAATACACAGCCCGGCGGATTCCGCCGGGCATGCAAGATTATGGAAATAATGCAGAGTTTAACCTAAAAGCTTAAGCACAGTCTGAGGAGCTGCATTAGCTTGAGCCAGCATAGCGGTTGCAGCCTGGGTCAAGATATTCTGCTTAGTGAACTCCATCATTTCCTTCGCCATATCCACATCACGGATACGGGATTCTGCAGCCTGCAGGTTTTCTGCAGATGCATCTAGGTTGTTGATGGTGTGCTCTAAGCGGTTCTGCATAGCACCAAGTTTGGAGCGCTCGGCAGAAACCGTTTCAATAGCTTTATTTATTACTGTAATTGCCTTATCGGCCGCTGCCTGAGTAGACACATCGATACCCTTCGGTGCCACAGCCTCTATAATGTTGTTTGGATCGCTAACGTCAGCTGCCGCTGCTTCTACAGTAGTAATGTTAATGGTGCCGGCAGCTGCTGTCACATCAGATGTTTCAAAGGTAAGGCCTTCAAAAGCGCCGGTTCCTGCAACACTTTTTGCCGAATCTGCAACAACTACTGTTTCGGTATTAGTGCCATCGCTGAATGTTACAATTGTTTCATCTGGGTTTGCATCAGCACCACCTGCTAATTCAATAGTTCCGGCATCGTCCAAATCTGCGGCAGTAAATGTGCCGTCCAGCGAAAGTGATATACTGCTTAAAGACGCATCTGCACCTTGAATCGCTGCCTCAATAGCGCTAAGATCAGTCGGTGCTGCTGTTGCACTATTATCCCAATCTCCTGTTATGGTTACTGTCTTTGTAGTATCATCCCATGCTGCTGCTAAAGTAGTATTGCTATCATTTCCAAAAACTATTTTTACACCATTAAGGGCCGTCCCAACTGATCCGGCACTTGCTGTTATGGTACCGTTTGTACCTGCTGTAAGTGTACCGGTAGCTTTGGCTCCTGTATTATCTGTTGCCGAAATTTCTATCGCGGCTCCGTTTACGATACCTGCCCCAAGTGTATCTCCAAGTTTTACGGAAGATATATTTGTTGCTCCGCTTGCTATACTTGCTTCTACGCTGTCTCGAGCTACGCCTAATGAGTAAGCATCCATCGCATTTATACCTAGAGAAATGTTCTGCCCTTCGTTTGCACCGATATGGAACTTAATGTCTTTGATTCCGCCGTTTAAGAGCTTTTGTGTGTTAAATTCGGTATTATTAGAAATTCTTGTTATCTCAGCTGCCAATTGGTCGACTTCTTTTTGAATCTCGCCTCTGTCAACTTCAATGTTGGTATCGCTTGATGACTGAACGGCAAGTTCTCTCATCTTCTGCAGAATAGAATGGGTTTCGTTAAGTCCGCCTTCTGCAGTCTGAATAAGGGAAATACCGTCTTGGGCATTCTTTGATGCCATATTAAGCCCTCTTATCTGTGCTCTCATCTTTTCAGATATTGCAAGTCCTGCAGCATCGTCGCCGGCTCTGTTTATTCTATAACCGGATGACAGTTTTTCAAGTGATTTCTGCATATTTGAATTGTTGATTGAAAGCTGGCGGTGAGTGTTCAGTGCCATAATGTTGTTGTTAATTCTCATTAATTATTCCTCCCTGATTATTTATTTTCCCGCATCCCTGCAGGTAAATTTTTTCGACCGGCCGGATCGAAATCATCTTTTCATTTTTATTATCGGTAGATATGAAATAGAGTTAATTTTGAAATTCGGCTTTTATATATCATTTTACACGTTTTACTTCATAAATCTCACAATTAGTATGTCATTTAGCTTTTTTGCGCTATTTTTCGCTTTGATACTTTGCGGTAACTAATTGTTTTGCTGATAAATAGCTAAAAGTTCTTCCAGATTTATCTCCGGATATATTTCTTTTACAATCTCGCCGATTAATTCTGCTTCATCATTTTTATTCATAATGGTATATAATCGGTATATCAGCATATAATTGTCAATATCTGTTTTATCTAAATTAAGCGCGTTTGAGGCCATGACAAGTGCATCATCATTCATTCCTTTTTCAATTGCTTTTTGCGCAAGATATCTGTAAACTCCCGGTTCTTGGCAGTTGCGGTCTGCCGCTATAATATAGGCTTGAAGTGCTTGCTCCTCAAAACCCATTTCCTGCATCATTTTACCGTATCTTGCATAGTCGTCTCTTCCAAAATCAATGTTGTAAATGTTTAGTACATCATTTAGCAATTCAAATTCATTTATTTTCAATAAGAAACTCAATAATTGGAAAAACGATTCTCTTATATCATCAAACTTTGCTCTCATATCGCCTATTAAACTCAAGAACAGTTTTTTATCTGCTGAATCTTCCAGTTCCCACAATATGTCTTTTGCGCGATCAAGATTTTTTAGTATCATATAGCATAAGGATGTATAGTAAACTGACATACTTTTTGATTTACCGAATTCTGCCTCAAAGTATTTCAAGGCATCTTCATATTTTTTTAGGCCCATGTATGCAATGCCTTTTAAATTATTTAATCCTCCAATTTCAATATTAATTTCTCCAAGGTATTGCAGTGCTACGTTGAATTCTCCAATATCCAGGTATAGTTGTGCCAATATAGCAAAGTTGTTAGGATTTGTTTTTTCCACGTACTTATCAAAGAATTCTCTTACCGCTTCAGGTGTTTCATTTTTAACAAGGATCTCGAAAAGTTTTTTGAAAACCTGACCGTATCCGGGTTTTATTACGAGCAGCTTGGTGTATTCTTTGACGGCATTATGCAGTTGGCCTAATTTTTCATAGCAAAAAGCGATCATATATCTTGCTTTGTAGCTTCCAGCACCTGCTATAGTATTTGCAATTCCGCTGTATTCACCTATAGACAAACATTCTGTAAACATTTCAATAGCTTTTTGATACCGCTTTTGCTCCACGTATATGCTTGCCTCAAGAAATCTGAAATCCGGTACTTGCGGGTATATTGCTGCGGCCTGCTCAATAATATTTAGCGCCTGCTCATACTCCTTTAACTCAGTATGTGCAGATATTAGATATATTAATGTTCTTATCATTAAAGATGAATTAGAAGATAAAGATTTTTGGGCAATCATTAAATGTTTAAGTGCTTTTTGATACTCTCTTGCATTGCAGTATTCTACTCCCAGGTTGACATGCTGGAACATATCGTTGGGATGTTCTAAAAGATAATCTGAAATCATTTTTATATACCGCTGTGTCTTATTCTTTTCAATTCTTATTTCGCTCAAGTATCCATAGTGTAAGATTGTTACATCTGCTTTTTTAAATATAGGCTCACTGCCATCTGCTACGTTTTTTAAATTTTCATGAATAGGATATACGTATTTTAGCTTTCCATTATTTCTAAATAACTTAAAATTATAGTGAATCTGGGCAAGATCGTCTGAAGCATTACTTCCACCATAGTTTATAAATTTAAATATGTAAGCTTCTACGGTGTCATCATTTAGCAAGGGCAGAATTTTTGCAACATCTTCCTTTTTAACTTCCTCATCCGCATCCAGGAACAATATCCAATCAGATTTGGCATGTTCTATAGCAGTATTTCGCGCTTTGCTAAAATCATCCTGCCACTTTTCATGTATCACTCTTGCGCCAAGGCTTTCAGCTATCTCCACCGTCCTATCCTTTGAACCTGTATCCACCACCACAATCTCATCCACTATATCTTTAACACTATTTATACATCGGGAAATATTCTTCTCTTCATCCTTTGTAATGATGCAGAGCGAGAGAGTGGAAGGTTTTAGTTCGCTGTTTAATAAAGCCAACTGTTTCTTAATATCAGTATTTTCATTCATATACGCTGTCTCCCTAAATAATTATTTAAGAGTTTATCAAGCTACTTATTTGCTTCAACAATATTATATAAGTATTCTTCCCATTTCTTCGCTATAATTTTTGCATCAAAATCCAGTGCTGTTTGCCTGCCTCGTTCCGATAATAATTTTCTTAATTTTCTGTTGGAGATTAATTCGATTATTCCATACGCTAAGGAATCAATATCTCCTGGTTCAACTAGTAATCCATTAAATCCTGGTTTAATAAAGCTTTCAATACCTCCGCATTTTGTCGATATGACCGGAACGCCTGAAGCTAATGCCTCGAGTGGTGGCATTCCAAAGCCCTCATACCATGATGAAAAGATAAAAATATCGCTGTTCCTATAAATCTCTGCTAATTTTTCTTGGGTAGGCATTTGGATATAATTTATTGGATATGTTACGCCTTTAATATTAGGGAGAACTTGACATACCCAATTAACCTTAAATTTATAACCCTTTTCGTAAACAATCTGTAAAGCATTTAATGCAACATCAAAGCCTTTAAATCTTAATTGTGGATTGCCTACTAGCAGTATATTTGTTTCACCATCGTCTTTCATATCACTCTTTGTGCTAGGATAGTAAAAATCTGTATCAATGCCATTTGGAATAACAAAAGATTTTCTGCCATATCTTACAGATAAAATCTCTGCCACTGTAGGAGAACACGAAACTATTGATACAGGAAATGAAAAACATTTTTTTAAATAAGTCCTCGTTTTAGATTCTGAACGTATGTCATTATAATCTCCAAATAGAAACTCACTGCCTTGTTCCCAATATATTATAGGAACTTTAGTATTAGTGCTCACAGCCTCTTCTATTTGACTCATCCACCCTGCAATAATAACATCGCATCCTTCTATATATGAACTAAATGGCTGTCCAAAAGGTACAATTACTTTTTTATCTATTTCAATATCATTATACCAATTTGGTATAATTTCTTCATTTTCTGCACCTTTCAGAAAAGCATATACCCTATGTCCTAGGCTTTTCATCATTCGCATATTTTCTAACAGCATTTTCATTCCACCGGTTAAGTTTTTATGCGGCAATAGATAGCCTATCTTTAGCTTACTTTTGATATCTAATCCTGATGTAATACTAACTATATCATCAGCATAGTCGTTGCCGTCTTTCATGTATTGTGTTTTAAAAATATTGTAAAGCTGTGCACCGTTATTTCCTATAGGGACATATTTAAAGCTATAATCAAAGGAAATGAAGTCGGTTATAAACCATCTACTCTTGTGTTCTTCATAATAATTTCCGTTATAGTCTTTTTGCTTAGCAGGATATAAAGGAGTCGATATAATCAAACACTTATTTGTGTGCTCTAATAGCTCATTTATTAATACGTAGCCTTCTTCTTTTTCAAAATGTTCAATTACATCAATTAATAAAATTAAGTCATAAGTAGGTAAATCATGTATTATGGTTTTTACATCATTGTAATATACTTTATTATAAACATAATCATGAATCGGATTCCTGTAATTCGCAAATGCTTCTATTCCATCTACTTGGCATATCCACTGCTGTTTAGTGTATCTTTCAAAAGGTATTTCTAGAGTATCGCGAATCAGCAAACCATATTTCCCGAAGCCCACTCCTATATCAAGAATTGATCGTGGCTGTTCGCTTTGCAATAAATCCAGAATGTGAGGTATCGCTTGGTACCATGAGGTCGGCATAGAAATTTCTCCTTTTCATATTTATTTAAACCTTTATCATTTGAGGTTTAGCCGAATAAAATTATTAATTAGCATCATCGCTTTAACAGTATTTTATTATTTTATAGTAAATCTTCACGCCAGTAATGAGCATTTTTGTCTTCTACATAATGTGGCAGATGCAATACTTCTACCACCTTATTATATTCCTTCCAAAAACCCAAGGTTTCTGTCTTCAAGAGTTCCTACGACGGCCGCTCTGTCTAAAAATGAATTTGAAATTTCGCAGCTTGTTTCCGGAAGAAGGGCGCAGCTGTGGCATGCGGCGTAATTTTATGCACTCTTTTATACACTTATAGCTAAGGATTCCATCTAATTACCACTTGTAAAAGCTTGACGTCTTCATTTCCTTTAAGAAATGAGCTGGGTATATAAATACTATTGAACGGCCTATAGTTGTCATATGTATCAAACCTAATAGTATTTGTATGGTAGCTTAATCTCTTGACATACTTAATAATAGGCTCATTTTTTAATTCGGGATTTTCGGTAAAATCTCTCTCGTTTCTAATTGTTTCCAGTTCAAATTCTTCCCTAAATTTAATAATCACTTCTATTGATTCTGGTATTGGTCTAGTACTCTCCGTTTTTGTATAAAGAGATTGCTAAATTCATTGGATTCTTTATAGCTCCATTTGTAAAATGCCCCATTATTGCTTGTACCATCAAAATAAAAGGTTTCTGAAACAGCCATGAATTTTTCCTCCTATACATTTTAAATATCGTATCTCTACAATTTATACCTATATAATAATGATTTAGTTTGACCGAAGGTTTTCATAATTATCACCATCCTTTTATTATTTTATCTTATCCCTAAATTAGTTCTACACAAAATATATATTTCCTTCTTCTTCCAGTCTCAATACTTACGCCGATATTAAATCTATTTAAATTCTCTTTAATTGTAGCAAACGCCTTAGGATATTTCATTTTAAGAAGAAAGTTTAATTTGCAAAGGTTTTTATTTGAATACAACACTAAAAGAAGCTGTATGTCAAGTATTTTAAAACGTAAACACCAGCGGTGTAACTTTGACAGTATTTGAATTACTAACAGCTTCTTTTGCGGCAGATAATTTTTCACTAAGGGAGAATTGGAAATTAAGATACGAAGGCAATCCAAGCAATAATGAATTTGTAATAATATTTCAGTTTTTCAGAGGCTTCCTTGCACCATGTGCCTTGAAAGAGAAAAAACCGCAGCAGTGCGGTTAAGAGTTTCTTTACATGTTTATAAGAAAGTCGCAAAAACTTTTTTGTTTCTCTTTGGTTTTATCGTAGATTCGTAGAGGGGATAATATTAAAAAGCCAAAAAAAAGCAGTTGCAAATTCTTTAGATATAAAAGTGAATATTTGGGAACGGAGGTAAATTATTTACTCAGGCCCATACTGTATCTTACCCTGCTTAAGTCTTCTCCTTTTTTAGGTTTTCTAAAAACAAACAAATGCTCATGCATTATCAGATAAAAGTTATATTTTTCAACTTGTCTTTCCCAATACGGCGTAGACTTGCAATTATTTGGTGTCAATCAATGTATCATAAAATTTGTCTATCACAGTTTCCGCACTGTCAACTTTTAGTCTTGCAAAATAGGATGAGGCCATGTGCTGACCCCCATAATCAATCATAATTTCTTATAACAAGTTCTTTAAACTGCCCCGCTTTTTGTCATCGCAATTAATAGATCTTTTGGCATAAAATTAATTCACTGTTTTGCATCATCTTATCTCATCCTAATTTTATTTTATATTAGTGTTTTTATCATTATATCATGAAATTGTCGCATATCACAAAAAGAATCCTCTATCCGATTATCAAAATCGTCTAGTTATTGCATTGTAAATATTATATAATATTGTATAAATCTAAAGTTATGAGATTTGCGGAGGTTGCGGTATGTTTATAAGCTTAGTTACTGCTTTTTCTAAAATACCCACTGATATTTATTGTAGCTTAATGGTGGCAATCTTTATTATAGCTATGTGGTACTTTCATCGTCTGCCGAAGAAATACTCAGAAACTCTGACTGTCTTATCAAGGGCATTTAAAATCGAAGGGGATATTCATAGTAAAGCAAGTCACGCGGTAGAAGTCTTGGAAAAAGAAATTGAAAAACAAAAAAAGCTTTCAGATCCTCATTTAAAAGGAGAGGACAAGCTCTATTTTTTGAATCTATTAGAGAAGATAAAATCCCGTTTATATAATGGCGATTTTTCCAGTATTTCCGAAGTTGTAAATTATGACACGATTATTGCAAAGCATGGATATCGTTCTTTTGCAGGCCTTATGCCGGGTATTTTTACAGGTCTTGGAATTTTAGGAACATTTCTAGGCCTTGTAGGAGGGCTCAAAGGTTTGGATTTTTCCAATCCATCGGCTTTAGAAGGTGGAATAAATATACTTATTTCTGGTATGTATTTAGCTTTTGTGACATCAGTAGTAGGAATTATCTTATCCATTTCGTGGTCAATTATAGATAGAAATCGAATTGCTAAGTATAAAAGTCGCGTGGATGTTTTTAATAATATGTTTGAAAAATATTTAGAAAAGCCCAAGCTGCACGATTTTTTGGCTAAAATTGTAGAACTTGAAGAAGAACAGAGAAGTTCCATAAATACTTTGGCGTCAGATATTAGCCTTGAAGTTCAAAATATAATGCAGAGTATAGTAATGCCTCAATTTGCAGGTGCCTTAGTTAAGGTCCTGGATGATGGCGTGGTATCTAAAATAGATCAATCATTCGGAAAGGTTTTAGGCGAGGTTAAGACCGCCTCGGAAAATTCAAACCTTCTCTTAGAAAAATTTGTTGATACTGCTTCGACAAATCAGATCGAGGGATTAAATAAAATCGTCCAAGAATTTATCAATAATATGAATGGTGCTTTGGAAGGTAGATTTGAAGCTTTAGCTCACTCTATCGATGAAATGATCTCATGGCAGAGCAGCATGACAAACAATGTGGGAAAACTGCTAGCAGATATAACGGATACAAGCCTCAATATAAAAGAGATAAACAGCAGCGTAGAAGATACCATATTACGGTTTTCCAATTATTTTGATAAGGTTAACAATGCAAATGAAAAACTAATAGAAAATATCAATCTTATTGAATCTACATCACAGAATATAGCTAGATTCATCACAGAGGCATCTCAAATATTTAAAAAGTTGAATGAAGAAAAAGGCTTATTTGAGACTCAAAAGGATAATTATGTAAAGCTTATGGAAAGTTATACGGCACAAGTCAGTCAAAAAATAGCAGAGTTACAGCAAAATTGGAATCAGGTAAGTAAAAATTTATACAACTTAAATTCAAGCCTTCAACAATCCATGGGCGAATTTGGCGAGAAAACCCACAGCAGTCTAAAGCAGAGCTTTGAAATCTTTGATAGAGAGCTTGCATTAATAGCAAGATATTTGGATGGCACCATTTCTGAAATAAGATCTTCTGTTGCCGAACTACCAATTGTTATTTCTGAATTTAAAAAATCATTGGATGTAGCCAATTAAGGAGGATTTAGATGGATAATGAAACAAATCATGATTATTGGCAATCCTATTCAGATCTTATGGCAGCAGTACTTTTAGTTTTTGTACTGTTGATAAGCATAATGATGTATAAATACAATGGCATGGCAGCCGAATTAAAGCAACAAAAATCTAAGGTCGACGAGTTAATCGGAATTAGATCTATGATTATTAAGGAGCTTTTAGAAGAATTTGATGCTACAGAGCTATCCCTCAATATTGACTCCCAGTCGGGAGCTATTCGGTTTAGTGATGGGGTATTTTTTGATACGGCCGAATCTGTGCTGAAACCCGAGGGTAAGAAATACTTAAATGAATTTTTACCCAGATATCTCAATGTGTTGCTAGATCCTAAGTATAAGAAATTTGTATCTCAAATAATAATTGAGGGTCATACAGACAATCGAGGCAGTTATATGTACAATCTAGAGCTATCCCAAAAGCGTGCTTTTGCAGTTGTTTCGTACATACTTCTTGAAAATATACCTGGAATAAATCCTGATATGAAGCAGGATCTTCAAGTTTTTTTGACGGCAAACGGTAGGTCGTACAGTCAACCCATGTATAATGGAAGTACTATAGATTTAGACAAATCCCGGAGGGTAGAATTTAAGTTTCGATTGAAAGATGAGGAAATGATAACTGAAATGCAAAACATTCTTGAAGGGCAGAGGGAAAAATGAGATGGCATACCTTTTGTTTTACGCCTACAAATTTGATTTTGACCCGAAAAGAGCTTGTCCAAAAAGACGTAGAAATTAAAAATAGTATTAGAAATCCACAAAAAGAAGATATTCTTAAGCTGCTTGCAAAAATAGAAAAAATACCCTTTGATGAAATCCGCCAGTTTGCCTTTTCCTTGACTTTGCGGGAACTTTACCAGCTGGTATATTATTTCCCCACTGCTGACATAGAATCTCATGCCAGAAAAATATGTGAAATTATAAAATTAAGGTTCAAAGATGAATTTGTTGAACTGCTCTGGACTGGCTTTCAAAAAAATTATATTAATAGAAAGTTTTGCTTACTCTTTTCGGAAATCTTAGCGCAAAAAGGGGAGCTTTTTGTAAGTTATTTTAGAAACCCAACGGTCTATAATTTAGCTAAGAGTTGGGTAGCCAGCGAGCAAATAACATCTTCTATTTTTAAGTATTTGAACAGGCAGGGTATAAGCTTGGATGATTTCTTTACTATATTCAAGATAGAAGATGATACTTTATTAGCAAAAGATATTAAGAAACATGTGTATTTATATTGTAATGAGGACTTTTATCTTAAAACCGGTGGAGAGAATTTAAGAAGTATAATCGAGCAATATAATAACGAAGAATTAATTTTATTTACAGAGAATTATTTAAGCAAAGTATCCTTTGTTAATTTTCAAAGAGATGTAATGGAGTTTTTGGCAAAGCACAAGAAAAAACCTCGAGAAAAGGAATTGGATTTTTTCTGGAGCAACATATCTGATAGCAGCTTTAAAAAGTTTTGTAAATGGATATACATAAATACTCTTAAAATCGCCTTTAACGATGATCGCAGAGAGTTTTGGTTACGATACATAGACTTGTTTGAAGATATGACGTATGTGAAAAAATACAGTCAGCTTTTTATGTACTTTGAAAATTGTGTAGTAGTCGAATTCGGCGCATCTGGTGCGGTACATGTATATCAAAAAGAGGAATTTAAAAAGCAATTTCAGCGTTTTGCCAACAATACTGATCCAAAAAATGACAGTTTCTTTAAAATGCCTGAAAAGGCCATGCGCATCCCTCACAGAGGGTACAATTGGCAGCAGGCTGCTGATAATGCTATGTCGCAAATCTTTAAAGGAAATTTTATTCCGAATGTCACAGTTAAAACTTCCGGTCAATGGATATATACAGATACCAAATTGACAGTAGGAGGACACTATGCTAGATATTACTTATGAATTAGAAGAAAATGGCATCAAAATCATGTGTTTTTCACCGTCAGGTATTATCAAAATACCTCTCTTTTTAAATTCAAAGGAAAAGCTAAAAGATCTTTCTACCAGAGATTTTGAAAAGCTCGATTTATTAGATTCATTTTGGCAAAAGAGCCTGGTAGCAGAAGGAAAAGACAATGATTGCTGCTTCATGTTCTATGATTCATTATATGAAATACCGGAAATGGATCGCAAAATCCTTGGTCTTCCTATAGAGAGGGATATTACTGCAAAGGTTAGATCCAAGGGTATCTTATATAGATCAAATTTTAATGTAACAGCTCAGTTATATTTAAACCATGAACCATTAGGAAAACTTTTTAGGCGGCATAAAAATATAGTTTATTTTGGAAAAGAATATATACTGCTGCCTAAAGAGATTTATGATCTGCTTTCAGAAATTGAAAAGTATTCAACTACTGATAATCCTGTAGAGCAGGCAAAGTTTGTCGCTAAGATTAAATATAAGGCAAAACTTGCCGGCGCGGAGCTTGATAAAATCCTCCAAGCAGAAGAAGTTTATTTCCCTGATAAACTGGATGTAGAAATAAAAAAACACTCTGATGAACATTTAGAGCTTTTCCCAAAGTTGGGAGAAGAAATTGACGAAATCATAAAAGATGCGCAAAGACCATTGGCATCTTACAACACCCTTCGCGGCGAAGGCATAAATCGAAGAAGGATTTTTCTTGAAGATAATGTAAAGCAAAGTTACAACAAAATCATCGAAAAGAAAGATATTAAAGGCGCAGATGTTCCTAAATTTTTAACAAACCCTTACTCTGTCCTTCCGGAGGAAATAGATATTTCAAAGTTTGGCCAAAGGGTAAAAGAGTTAGGTCTTAGAGTGTATAGAGCAAACCCATATGTTAGTGTAATCCCCGATAAAAATTCTTCCGGATGGTTTGATTTTGACTCCGGTGGCATTGTAGAGCCCATAATGTATGGGAATGATTTTGATAAAGATGAGCAAGAAGTAGAGAAAGCCGCAGATGTAAAAAAAATTAATCTAGAAGAATTAAAAATGCTTGCAGAAAAAGCCAAAGAGCAAGGCAAAGATCATATTTATTATGATGGTCAATGGATAAATATCGATGTTGACAAAACTGAAAATTTCATCGCAACATGGGAAAGAGAATTGGGAGCTAAGAAAAAAATTTATTTATCCAAGCTTCCTTATGTTTTGAAAATTTTTGAGAATATTGACTCATTAGAGTATAACGAAACCGCATTTAAAATTAAAAATCAGCTCACCAGAAGATTTGATATATCGGATTTTGAGGCTCCTGCTAATCTTGCTAACTGTAACCTCTTTAAGCATCAAAAGGAAGGCTATCTTTGGATGCAAAACTTGAGGCAAAATCTGCTGGGAGGACTTTTAGCTGATGATATGGGGCTAGGTAAGACTTTGCAGGTAATAGCTTTTATGTGTTTTTTGAAGGATAATGATGCTTTAAGCCCATCCTTAGTAATTGCACCTTCCACACTACTTGATGTATGGGAAAGGGAAATAGGCAATTTTTCAAAAATAACCTCCGTCTATCAGCATCGAGGTCTTAATCGATATAAGAATATAGAAATGATAAAAAACTATGATGTAGTGCTTACTACATATGAAACGCTGGTAAAAGATCAGCTGATATTAGGACAAATCGACTGGCAGGTAGTAGCATGTGATGAGGCTCAGAAGATAAAAAACAGTACGACATTAAGCACCATAGCTGTTAAGGCTTTAAAAGCAAAGACCAAACTTGCCGTTACCGGTACGCCTGTGGAAAATAATCTGGGAGAATTATGGTGTATAGTAGATTTTGTGCAGCCGGGGCTGCTGAATAGTTATAACGAATTTAGGAACCGTTTTCAAAAACCTATTGAAAACAATATAGAAAAAGGTGATCGCTCAAGGCAAGCAAGAGATGAACTTTTAAATACAATAAAGCCGGTATATATCAGAAGAGAAAAAGAGGATATTTTAGATTTGCCGAAAAAACACGAGCATTCTTTAGCGGTAGATCTCTCATCTGTTCAAGAAAAGATTTACAGCTGCCTTATACAAGAATATCAGGCAGGCAGAAAAGAACAAAAAGGCATGGCTCTGGCAGTAATTCAGAAACTTATTCAAGTTTGTGCTCATCCTCGCTTAGTATCAGGAAATGAAATAGGTTCTACAAAGCAGTTAATTGATGAATCAGGTAAGCTGAAACTTACATTGAATATATTAGATGAGATACAGCAGCGGGGAGAAAAAGCTGTAATTTTTACCCATTACAAAAAAATGCAGGCAATACTCAAAAAGGTTTTATTAGATAGATATGGTATAAATTGTTCAGTAATAAATGGAGATGTTAAGCAAAACAGGATACAGATAATCGACCACTTTCAAAACACTCCTGGTTTTTCCGTGATAATTCTCTCCACAAGAGCTGCCGGACTTGGCATAACTATCACTGAGGCAAACAACGTAATCCATTATACCCGAAGCTGGAACCCTGCGGTAGAAAATCAAGCTACTGATAGGGTATACCGAATAGGACAGAAAAGAGATGTAAATATATATTACCCGATTTCCGTAAGCAGCCGCGGAAGTACAGTAGATGAAAGGCTGGATGAGATATTGCAGCAAAAGCGCATTTTGGCACGTGATATCGTAATTCCCTCCAAATATATCAAAGTTGGAAAACAAGATATCGAATACCTACTGCAAGATGCATACAGCTTTGAAAAGTAAAAATCTGTAGGTAGATTATTCGTTAAAAAGCCAATAAAAAATGTTATAATTAACATATAAGGGCTATATTCCCACTGAAAGTTTGTAATTCAAATTATTTCTAATTGAGGTGATGGATTTGAAAAAATTTAATTTCACAATTCTTATAGAAAAGGACGAAGATGGATTATATATAGCATCAGTGCCTGCATTGAGAGGATGTCATACACAAGCTAAAACCGTTGAAGAATTGCTGCCAAGAATAAAAGAGGCTATAGAGCTTTATCTAGAAGTGAATAACAGTGAAGTTACAACAAATGAATTCATCGGCGTTCAGCAGGTAGAGGTTTCTATATGAGTAAATTAAGTATTATTTCATCAGTGGAGATGATACAAATCCTTAAGATCTTAGGGTTTGAGGAGATCCGGCAAAAAGGCAGTCACAAATTCTTTAGACACAAAGACGGAAGAACAACTATAGTTCCATTCCATGGAGAAGATCTGGGAAGAGGCTTAATAAGAAAAATATTAAGTGATATAGAAATTTCTGTTGACGAATATGAGGCACTTAGAAAATCATGATTTTGAATATTTGGGAACGGAGGTAAATTATTTACTCAGGCCCATACTGTATCTTACCCTGCTTAAGTCTTCGCCTTTTTTGGGTTTTCTAAAAACAAACAAATGCTCATGCATTATCAGATAAAAGTTATATTTTTCAACTTGTCTTTCCCAATACGGCATAGACTTGCAATTATTTGGTGTCATTCATAGTTTCTTATAATAAGCTCTGAAATACTGTTTCGTTTAGCGCCATCGCAATTAATAGACCTCTTGGCAAGCACTCTTTCAATCTTATATCCCGCGTAGAGAGTTTCAAAAAAATTGTCATTTATATTTGCGTTTTTAGGGTCAGAATTGCTTAGGATTAAAAAAGCACCTTTTTTATCCATCTCTTTGTAATAATTTGCAAGTCTAATTTGATCTTCATCAGTAAAACCGCTTTTATCGTAGCTTGTAAAATAAGATGTTTTATTTAAAGGACGATATGGCGGATCAAGATAAACTAATGCATTTGCAGTAACAACTTTTCTACTTTCTTCAAAATCTCCTGCAAATACATAAGTATCTTCGAGTGCTTCATTCACACTTAATAGATTTTTTTCATCGCAAATGGTGGGATTTTTATATCTGCCAAATGGAACATTGAACTTTCCGCTTTTATTTTGCCTAAATAGACCATTAAAACAGGTTTTATTCAAAAAAATTAAATATGCCGCTCTCTCTATCCATTCGTTGTTGTAAGTGTTATAGTCAAAATTATCTTGCTGTTTGTTGTACATATCCCGAACTTTATAATAATAGTCTTTTCTATCAGCTTCGTTTAGATCAAGGTATTCCCTTTCAATATCCTTAAGCCGACATATTAATTCTTTAACATCTTTTTGAATAACTTTGTATCCTATAATTAGCTCTTTGTTAATATCATAGAGAAATGCTTCTTTTACTTTATAGTTATTTTTCAAGAAAAAGAAAAATGCACCCCCGCCCACAAAAGGTTCTACATATTTCTCAATAGTCCTAGATGTCTTTATATTAATAGGCAGTCGCTCGGCTAGCTCATCAAGGAGCTGGCTCTTGCCTCCCGCCCATTTTACAAAGGGTTTGGCTTCATTTTTTAAATTATCTCTAATGTTTTGATGCAATATTATTTCACTGTTTTGTATCATTTATCTCATCCTAATTACAATATTTGTGTTTTTACAATTATATCATGTATATCATGAAATTGTTGTATATCACAAAAAGAATCTCGGCGTGTTTAAAGAATCTACTCTATACACCCTAAAACCATAATCTATATCTGCGCCGGTTTCTTCCTTTATCTTCTTTCCTGCACGGCGAATACGTTCTTTGCCTATTTCGGCTATTGTTTCGTAACCTGCTTTATAGGCCTCGGATTTTTCGTCACAAGGCTCAGGCAGCTGCACCATTATGTATTTGCGGCATCCGCCATCCTCTGCATTAAGCTCCATCACCGCATGGGCAGTGGTGGCAGAGCCGGAGAAGAAGTCGAGGACGATTTCGTTTTCAAGATAAAACATCTTTAATAGATATTTTAGCAGTGCCACAGGTTTTGGAAAAGAAAACACGGCTTTGCCGAATAATTTTCGCATCTCTCGGTTTGCATGAATATTGAGAATGCTCTCCTCGAATCCGATATGATTTTTATAAGGCTTAGTTCTTGTAATTTTGTTGCCCTTATTGTCTAGTTTTTCATATACTTTGTTATATACATTCCACCTGCCGCCCCGCCCCTTCTTCACCACTATGTATCCGTTTTTAATTCCCCACTCTACTTTTGCTTTGCTCCACACCCACCGCCACCCGTCATTAGACTGTTTTGTGCGGCCATTTGGAAAAACTAAAGTCCCATCAGGTGCTTTTATGCCAAAATCCATACTTTCCACATATCCCTTGCTGCCTCTATCCAGTTTTTCAAGCTTGTAGCCCCCTCTTTCTTTAAAATGTTCATCTTTGTATTTAAATTTTCCATCATAAGCGTCTATCTCTTTATTGTTAAACCTTACATCTTCCACATTTTTCGCATAGGCTAAAATGTATTCAGTTTCTATAATCACATATTTAGAGTCATTGCCTGAGCCTTTTGATTTTCGCCAAATGAAATTTGCTATAAAGTTTTTCTCGCCGAAAATTTCATTGCAGATTTTGCGCAAGTTGTACTCCTCTTTGTCGTCAATGCTTATAAAAATTACTCCATCGTTTTTAAGCAAGCCTCGAGCCACTTTTAGCCTAGGGTATATCATGGTAAGCCAGCTGCTGTGATACCTGCCGTCGCGATCGGCGTTTTGTGTATCATCTTCGCCCCTAGTTTTTCCGGCTTTTCGTGCATACTCCTCTTTTCCTAATATAAATTTGTCTTTATATATAAAATCTTTGCCGGTATTGTAAGGCGGGTCAATATAAATGAACTTTATTTTACCTGCATGCGACTTTTGTAGGAGCTTCAAGGTTTCCAGATTGTCTCCTTCTATATAAATATTTTCTGTGGCTTCCCAATTTAGGCTGTCTTCTTTTATAGGTCTTAGCATCTTATCTGCAGGACTATTTGCAATGGTAAGTGCTTCTTCTCTTCCGGGCCACGTCAAAAGGTATCTTTTGCTATCGCTTTTTACTACCGTATCCCCCAGTTCTTCTCTAAGCTTTTCAAAATCTATAACTTGTCTTATACTGCCTTCTTCATCTTTTACCTTTTCAACAACATTTGGAAAAAGTTTCCCTAGCTTTTCTATCTTGAAATTTATTTCTTCATCTCCTGTTATATCAAGCTTTTTCAAGCGTTAAACCCCCTATGTCATCTAATCTTTAACAAAAAGTACAATTCTATTGGTGTTAGTTCCCGATTTATTATTTCCGATTCCCCAGATATTCGATGTCTTTGTAAACTCTTGAAGGTTTATTAATATACCTTGACAGCAAAAGCCGGCCTTCTGTCCGAGGGGCACCACATATTCATCAAGTTTTATCTTGCCGCCCTTTACTTCGCCAACTTCAAAGGCCACCCATCCGCCTTTTTTTGTTATGCGGTAAAGCTCGTAAAAAACTTCTTCCATTACGCAAGACCATTCTTGAATATTTTTTGACATAGTAATAGTATTTGCAACCTTTTTTGCATCTATACCATTAAACCAGCACCGAAGCCAATTGTCGCTGTCATATTGGACCACATCTAAAAAGGGCGGAGATGTAACCGTAAGGCTTACTGACTCATCAGGAATTTGCGGGGTGCGCCTTGCATCTTCGCTGAGGAAAAGAGCGCTATTGCCTGTTTTTCGTAAATTTAGTATTTCTTGTTCCTTTATATTTCGAATCAGGCTTTTGGTTTTTTTCATTATGAGTTTTTTTGTATCTCTATATTCCGGTTTTTGATTCCTCTTTGCGTTTATAAGTTGCTGTCTTTCGGCAGTTACAGCTTGATTGGGCGGTAGGGTGTAAACAGAGAAAAAACCGGGGGAATGTCCTGTCAGCCGGTTTGTGGCCACCATTCTTATCCATAAGTCGACCTTATCTTCCTTTTTCTCTGATTCTCTTTGTTTTAAATAGTTTTTAAGCGACACAATTTCTGCCTCTGTTTTTGGATGGTAAAACATCGAAAGATCGATATCTGCACGAAGTTTCATGTCATATGTGATATTTTCAAGCCTTTCTTTTACTTCTATAACATTCGGCACAAAAAAACGCGGCAGTGTAAGGATTCGGCTTAAAGGGTTTATGTCATTTGAAACGATATTTCTGCCCAAAATCCCTGCTTCAATTGCCGTAGTTCCTCTTCCGGAAAAGGGATCGTAGACAATGTCACCTTCTTGTGTGAGAAGATTTATAAAAAACCGGGGCAGCTGTGGCTTAAAACATGCCCTATAGGATATTTCATGAATAGAAGACGCCTGTCTTTGCTTAGATGTCCAGAATTCGTTTGTATAAACAGGTATTTTATTGCCATTAATATTTATATATTCGGTTTTTGTTTTTGAGGTTAAAACAAAATCTTTAATATATCGCGCTGCGTCATGGGGGCTATGTGACAATTATTTCACCTCGCTAGGTTTATTACATTTATTATACTGGTTTTTAGATTATTTTATATGACAAAAAGTACAATTAAAAACCGCTGGCATTAAATGCGGCGGTTTAAAATCACCTATTATGGGAATTTTCTTCTTTAAGGTTCTTTAACAGCTTATCGAAGGCTGCTTTCCCAGCGCTTGCGGCCATTTTGTTTTCGCGGCTGATATCCTCGTAAAGCTCTTGTCTGAGCACTTTCATAGATTTAGGGGCATCTATTCCTATTTTTACTCTATCGCCTTCTATTTCAAAAATCTTAATGACGATATCGTTTCCTATAAGTATGCCTTCTCCGCTCTTTCTTGTAAGAATCAGCAAGACTTGCACCGCCTATCGTCGTGTATTCGGCGAATATCAAGAGGTTGGCGGATGCTGTAATCGGCATTTTCCGCAATTAGCTGATCTGCCAGGCGTTCTGAAACATTTATGATTATCGGTGCTTTCAAGTTTACTGTAATTGTGCTTGTATCTTGGGATATAGTAATTACGCAGAGCGCCAATGCTTCTTCAGCTGATGATATTTTTAATCTTTTAAGGTCTTCTTCGGATATTTCAGGCGCATAGTCAGGATAGAAACTATAGGGATTTACTACCGGCAGTGCTATTTGAGGTTCATCTACTGATTGTATCCATTTTATAACATCGCTTTCGGGATGATCCAATATTATATATTTCTTATAATCCTCAAGGCCCAATATCCCATTAAGAAAAGTTATTACCTTTTCATCGTTTAAATTGTTCAAACAAGCATTAATCGTCATTTTTAAGGCACATCCTATACAATTTGATTTATACTCTCGCCTTTTTGCGGTATGTCAGTAGAGATGTAAAAATTTGTTCCGATGGTAAGCGGTGTAAATTCAAAATTTACTTCTCCATATTCAAAGGTAATTCGCGGTGGTGTTTTTGGAACCGCATCAATGTTTACTTCAGGAGGTTCGGTAAACGACTCACTTTCTGCTACATCGCCTATAGACACAGAGCCTTTTTCTATCGCTCCTAAAGCATCTCCTGATGCGGATTTAGCCTCTAAATAATTTAGCACCGACTGTTCTGCCTCATCTTTCCACATCATCGATGCCGTAAGGGGCGATGGGTACCCCATCTCGGCTCGGCAAGCGGAATAGTCGATATTTTGAATTCGGCAAAAAGTAATTGAAGAACTCATTTGCGGTCTTCTCCTTAGGAGGTTAACTTAGAAAGTCAACCAGTGTAGGCTGAATAATTCTTGCGCCTACTGCAAGGGCTGCTCTATATACGCTTTCTTCCATTTTTAAATCTGTTATCGCCTGGGCTAAATCCACATCCTCTATGCTTGAAAGTTGTGCCTTGTAATCTACTTCATTTGCCTCTAGTCTTGAAACCGTAGCCTCAAGGCGATTTGTCCGCGCTCCTATCTGGGATCTGTATTTTAGCACTGTATTTAATGCTCCCTTAATATCGCTTATTACTTCATTAGAAATCGTTTCACCATCGTTATTTTCAAGGGCTGTCTCAAACTTTTCCACTGCTTCAAAAATATCTCCAAACACTTCGCTCCCTTTAAGGTTTACAGGTATTGTCTCAGACTGGCCTACATTATAGTTTATGGCTCCGTCTACAATATCAGGATTTGCTTGTATATTCCCTGACACATCATCTTTTATAAAAGGGGCTTTGTCTGTAGAATAACCGCTGAATAAGTATCTGTCAAGGCTTGTAGAATTTGCCTCTTTTAAAAGCTGGTCTTTCAATTCTTTAACTTCATCTAATATTTTCCCCTTATCTTCATCGGTTTGCGTGCCGTTTGCCGCCTCTACCGCAAGTTCGCTCAGCCTCTGGATTACATCGCCTGCATTCGTAAGGGCTGTCTCTGTGTCTTTCATCCATGTAAGTGCCTGCTGGGCATTGCTGTTGTACTGCTTTATGGCGCTCAGTTGTCTGCGGAGTTTAATAGCCATGGCAGCTCCTACCGGATCATCAGAAGGACGGTTTATTCTCTTTTCAGAGGATGTTTGGCTATTTATATCATCTAAACGCTTTAAATTTTGCATCAAGTTTCGCGTAAAATTTTCAGCTATCATTGACTGAGTTACTCTCATTTTTTATCCCTGCCTTTATTATACGCCCATGCGATTGATTACAGTATCAAGCATTTCGTCTATTGTAGTTACTACCCTGCTTGCCGCGTTGTAGCCGTGGAGATATTGAATCATTTTAGTCATTTCTTCATCTAACGAAACCCCTGATGTCATTTGTCTGCGCTCATTGAGCTGGCTTACCATAAAAAGCTGGCTGTCTGCCATTCTGGTAGCTTCCTGAGAATCAACGCCGATTTTTGCCACCAGCGAACCATAATAGTCGTCAATAGTGCAATTCCTATCTCCTATAGTAAAAACCTTGCTTCTAAAATTTGCAAGTTCCAAGGCTATCTCGTTGTCGCTTGGAATTCCTTCCTTTGTCTTGGCAGCCGCTATTTTCGACGGATCGTCCACGATATCCTGATTTACTGATAAAATTCCGGTATCATATTTAAAAAAGTCTACATTCGTTTCACCGTCTAAATTATAACCGGTTCTATGTATTTCGTTAAATTTTTCTGCAAAAGTAGATGTGAAAGTTTTTAGCTGCTCTATATATGAATTTACTTTATTATCCCTTAACTCAAATAGGCCCTTTAGTTCTCCCTTAAGTATTCGAGCATCAGAGCCATATTCTTTCCATTTAATTTTCCCGTTTGATGTGGATGTGTCAAACTCCAAATGAGCGCTTTCAGGTCCCTTTACAAGTATTGCGCCGCCGATATTTACTGAAAAAATCCCGTTTTCGTCTTCGTATGACTCAAACTGCACTATTTGAGAAAGCTGGTCTAAAAGAAGGTCTCGCTTGTCTTTTAGATCTGCCGCAGATGTTCCGTCCGCCTGTGCCTGCTGTATTTGGAGATTTAGCTGGGCGATTTGTGAACCGATACTGTTTACCTCGTCTACCTGTATTGAAATCCTGTAATTAATATCGCTTACCATCTCATAAAGCTGAGCTGCCGCATGGTTTATTGTATTTGCCAGGGTAACTCCTTGTTCTTTTACGGTCTCCCGGGCTTCTTGAGATGATGCATCCTGTGAAAGGGTTTCAAGGCTTTCCCAAAACTCGTTGAGCACAGATGATATGCCGATATCGGAAGGTTCGTTAAAAACCGCCTCTACCTGTTTTAAAATATTGCTTTGTATATCCCACTCACCTAAACTTGCATTTTCGTTCCTATACTGTCTATCGGTAAATTCATCGCGAATCCTATCTACATCAGCTACTTTGACTCCTGTTCCTATCTGCCATTTGGATCCCATTCCATATGGAGTATATGTGGACTCCAAAATCACTCTTTGTCTGGAATAACCATCTGTATTTGCGTTTGCTACATTATGAGCCACCGTTTGTTGAGCTTGTTGATTTGCGAAAAGGGCTGATTTTGCAATTTCAATCCCTAAAAAACCAGATGACATTTAACCACCGCCTTATGCTTTCTTGTCAATAAAGTGAAATGCTTCCTTGTTGTTGGTTCCTTCAGAACTGTAATTAGTTGGTACCTCGCCTGCATCAGTTAAAAGTTTAATTGAAAAATCAATATAGTCAAGTGTGTTTCTTATAAGTTTTTCATTGGTTTCGTTTTTCTCGCTAAGGTACAGTAAAACTGTTTTTAGTTCATCGGAAACTGCAGAAAATGCCCCTATTTCTTCGCTGCTCAAAAAGTCCCTTAAAATATTATTTTTAATCTCTGAAACATTTTTACCTGTCTTTTCGGCAATCTGATTCATCAAAGCGAATCTTTCTTTTTCTAATTTACCCAGTTTTAAAATAAGCATTTGCTCAACTTCTGTTATATCTTCTAAAAGCTCTATGTTTCCCTTTACAAGAATATTCGACTTTTCCTCTGCAAGATCTGTCAACTCTTTATAAGCTTGGAGTTGATTTTTTAAATTTTCAATTAGAGCAAACCCAATCGATTCTTCTTTCATACTAAAAGCCCCCATTACCTTGACTATTAAATGAGTTTTTCTGCAGATGCTTCCTCAATGATCTTATCTGCTATAAGTTTGCCATCGATATTGTAAGTTCCGCTGTTTATTTTAGATTTCAGCTCATTTACCTTCTCCGCTCTTATATCTTCAGCTTTAGATGCTTCTTTAACTAATTTTGCAAACTTTAGAGCATCTTCAGAGAGGACAACCTCGTCTTTTTTTGCCTCTTTTGCTTTTATATGAGCCCTGTTTTCGGTTTGAGCAGGTTTTTTAAGATATGTTTTCATTATGTCGTTTAACTGGCTTTTTGAAATGTTCAACTTCGCAGCCCCCTTTTTTAAAGCTTATACTTGGCTTACTGATATCCTTCAATTTTTATATCGAGCAAAGTTCAAAGATATATAAGCCGTCAAAATTAAGATTAAGGCTGATTAAATGAATTTATCTTCATTTTATGCTCTTTATCACAGCTATTTAGTTTCTTTTTTATATTTTATGAGTTTTGTAATGTGAATCTTGCCTGTCATATCTTCTTTTGTCGGAATTGGTTCATTTTGGGATACAAATCCACTCTTTAGCTTTTTTGAGCATTCTTCACATACTCTTCCATACAAAATAGGGGTTCCGCAGATTTCACAGTTAAGTATTATATTAACATTGCCTGGACTTAACATAAGTCTGCCTTCTTTTAAATATTCGAGTATGTTTTTGGCGGGAACCTGTGTTGCGTCTGATATCTCGTCAATTGTTGCCTTAGGGTTTTCAGAAAGATATGTCTTGACTTTTTCATAATTTTCCTCATCCTTTTTCAAGCAATCCGGACACAAATTTCTGCGAACATATACAAACAATTTTCCGCATTCAGGGCAATTTCTAAGTTCCATTTTTGCACCCCTTTCCGTAAAATATTCTCTATAAAGTTTGAAGTTTTTGTATCTTTATCTTATCTTAACCTCTAGCGCATGTTAATACATAAACCACTTTTGCTCCTGATTCTATCAGTGCTTTTGAACACTCTCCGGTTGTTGCGCCTGTAGTATACACATCATCTATTAAGAGCAGGGTTTTGCCGTAAATTTTATCTTTGGAATTTACGGCAAATGCTCCGGCAAGGTTTTTATATCGAAGCTGTTTATCAAGAAGAGTCTGGTGCTTTGTAGGCTTTATTCTCTTTAAGCCGGTAAATATAGGAATGTTTGTTTTGGAAGATAAGAATTTTCCCAGCAAGTATGACTGATTAAATCCCCTTTCTCTTTGTCTTTGCGGATGAAGGGGAACAGGAACTATATAATCAAAATTCGGCCACGAAAGGGCTGTAAATAGATCATATATTAGCCTGCCGAGAATTTCTGCAATTTCCTGTCTGCCTCTATATTTGAATTCATAAATCAGTTTTTTTAGTATCCCACTGTATGTCCCATAAGAGCGTGCCTTGATAAAATCGTAGTCTTTGGATATACAATCATAGCATAAAGCAGAATCATCAGGCAGTGGTTTTCCACACTTATTGCATAATGCACCTTTTATAGGTTCGATTTTGTTTCTGCAGTTACTGCATATTATAAAATCGGCGGCGGTTAAAGTGCTTTTACATGTAAGGCAGTATGGAGACGGCGGAAAAAGAATATCTAAAAAAGTGTCCCAGACTGTTTTCTTCTCATTCACAAAATCACTCATTTTTTCATTTATTTTCCAATTACTATTGTATATTATTTATCTATAAAATGAAACATATAAAAACATCACAAGACAGATTAAAATAAGGAAACGACAAGACCTAAAATTATACCTAAAATACTTCCAAAAGTCGCTGAATGTCCGGCCGATAACTCGTTTGCCTCAGGCAAAAGTTCATCAAAAACTATATAAAGCATGGCTCCCGCAGCAAAGCCTAAGGCAAGTGAAAGTATGACATTTGAAATCCCTCCGGCTATTACTCCAAAAAATGCGCCTATTCCCATTGGAATCCCGGCAAGTCCGGTCCAAAGCAGTATGTTCCAATTTCTCGCATAACCGGCTTTCATAGGAGCAGCCATGGCCATTCCTTCAGGTATATTCTGAAGGAATATTACAAATGCCAGAGAAACACCGAAATGTTCGGAAACTGTATAACCGCTTCCAATTGCAAGACCTTCCGGGAAATTATGCATTGCTATTCCAATTCCTATAAGGATACCTGTATGTAAATATTTAGCCCTTTTAAAATCACTGTCTGTGCCTTTTTGAAGGTGGGAATGGGGCAAATAAAAATCCAACAGCAGCAAAAATGCAACGCCTATCAGCAAGCCAATAAATGCATAGACCGGCCCTGCAGCTTTAATGGCTTCGGGAAGTAAATCCGAGAAAACCACGGAAAGCATTATCCCTCCTGCCAGAGCAAGGACAGAGCTTAAAACAGTTGCCTCAGGTTTTCCCAAAAGAACTATAATAAGTCCACCCATAGCAGTTCCTAAGACACCTGCAAAAGTTCCTATTAGTGTGACATCTAGTATATGCATGAAATATTTGCCTCCGTTTTACCAAATCATTGATAAATTTTGCTTAATGTTGTTTCTGAAACTGTTATAAAATTAGCCTCTTTATACAGCTAAAAGAGGCTAATTTTTAAATCGCAGTTGGCTTTGTTTCTTTGGAATTCTTTACTTTGCGGCATACTTAAGATATGCGTTAATAAATTCATCTATTTCGCCGTCCATTACCGCCTGGACATCGCCTACCTCTACATTAGTTCTATGATCTTTTACAAGACTGTAGGGATGAAAAATATATGAGCGTATCTGGCTTCCCCACCCTATTTCCTTCTGCACTCCTCTTATTTTATCAAGTTCTTTTTGCTGCTCTTCCTGATAAATTTCAAAGAGCTTTGCTTTTAAAATCTTCATTGCGGTATTTCGGTTGCTCTGCTGGGACCGCTCATTTTGGCAAGATACTACTATTCCGGTGGGAATATGTGTTATCCTTATTGCCGACTCAGTTTTATTTACATGCTGGCCGCCTGCGCCGCTTGACCTAAAGGTATCTATCTTCAGATCCTCAGGTTTAATTTCTATTTCCACATCGTCGTCAATCTCCGGCATAACATCTACCGAAGCAAAGGATGTGTGTCGCCTTCCGGCGGCATCAAAAGGTGATATCCTAACGAGACGGTGTACGCCTTTTTCGGATTTCAAGTAACCGTAAGCATTGGGACCTTCAACAAGTATGGTTACGCTCTTTATCCCTGCTTCATCTCCTGCCAGCATATCCAGCACGGTGACTTTATAGCCCTTATCCTCGGCCCATCGGGTATACATGCGAAGAAGCATGCTGACCCAGTCCTGGGCCTCTGTGCCTCCGGCGCCTGCGTGCAATGTCAGGATAGCATTTTTGCTGTCATATTTTCCGGAAAGAAGTGTTTCCAATTTAAACTTATCCAGCTGTTTTTTAAAATCTTTTACTTCGTTTAAAAGCTCCTGTTCCAGCTCTGCGTCAGGACTTTCGGAGCACAGCTCCAGCAAAACTAGGATGTCCTCATATTTTTTTTCCAGGGATGTAAAGCTTTCAAATTTATCTTTTAAATTGTTAAGCTCCTGAAGAATCTTCTGTGCTTCTTCTTGATCATCCCAAAAGTCGGGAACAAGGGTTTTTTTCTCAAGTTCATCTATTTTTGATTTAATTTTGTCGATTTCAAAGTGAATCCCTTAATTCGGTTAAAATTGGTTCAAGAGATTCTATTTCAAGTCTGTATTCATCAATCATTCTATCACTCATCTCATTTATTATTTTAAGCAGTTCTGCCGCAGCACTTTTTGTATTTCTTTCCACTGCCGCACGGACATGGATCATTGCGGCCGACTTTTTTCTGCTTCTTTATCGGTTGAGGTTTTTCGTTGCCGCCACTGTGGGAATAAGACACATTATAGTTTTTCTCCTGTCTTTCCGGGGCTGCTTTTACCTTCACCCTAAACAGATATCTTAGTGTATCTTCTTGGATGCTTTTTATCATTTCCTGGAACATCTCATAGCCTTCAAACTTATACTCTATAACCGGATCCCGCTGGCCATAGGCTCTAAGCCCTATTCCGTCCCTAAGCTGATCCATTGCATCCAGATGATCCATCCACTTTTGGTCTACGGTTTTGAGCATAATATAGCGCTCTAGCTCGCGCATAACCTCACTGCCAAGCTCTGCTTCTTTTTGCTTATAAGCTTCTTGGGCTTTTTGTACAAGGGTATTTGCAATATTTTCTCGAGATACTTCTTCAACATTTAGTTGATCCATGCTAAGGTTTACCGGGAATATGTCTTTGACATATTCTTCAAGACCTTTTATATCCCACTCTTCCGGGTGAATATCTTTTGGCATGTAAATATCTAAGATTCTGTTTACTACCTCAGAAATCATCTGTTGAATACTTTCGCTAAGATCTTCGCTTTCCAGTACATGTCTTCGCTGCGAATAAATTACCTCACGCTGGGTATTCATTACATCATCGTATTCTAATACATGTTTTCTTATATCAAAGTTGTGAGCTTCCACTTTCTTTTGGGCGTTTTCGATCGACTTGGTTATCAATGGATGTTCGATTGGTTGATCATCTTCAAATCCAAGTTTTTCCATAAGCCCTTTTATATTGTCTGCTCCAAACAGCCGCATCAAATCATCTTCCATGGAAATGTAAAACCTAGAAGATCCCGGATCGCCCTGACGGCCGGCACGACCTCTAAGCTGATTGTCAATTCTGCGGGCTTCGTGTCTTTCGGTGCCTATTATATGAAGCCCTCCAAGTTCTGCTACTCCTTCTCCCAGCACTATGTCAGTGCCGCGTCCTGCCATATTCGTGGCAATTGTAACTGCACCTTTTTGACCTGCTTTAGCAATTATTTGAGCTTCTTTTTCATGATATTTGGCATTTAGCACTTGATGGGGAATGCCGCGGCGTTTTAACATTTCGCTTAGCAGCTCTGACTTTTCTATGGAAACCGTGCCTACAAGCACAGGCTGTCCTTTTTTATGGCATTCTTCGATTTCTCTGACTACTGCATTAAACTTCCCTTTTTCGGTTTTATAAACTGCGTCAGGATAATCTACTCTTATCATCGGCTTGTTAGTAGGTATAACAACTACGTCTAAACCATAAATTTGTCTGAACTCTTCTTCTTCTGTAGCTGCTGTGCCTGTCATACCGGCAAGTTTCTTATACATGCGGAAATAATTTTGAAACGTAATTGTCGCAAGTGTCTTGCTTTCATTTTCTACTTTTACGCCTTCTTTTGCTTCGATTGCCTGGTGCAAGCCATCGCTATACCTCCTGCCAAACATTAGCCGGCCCGTAAATTCATCAACTATTATTACCTGGCCGTCTTTTACCACATAATCTCTATCAAGCTTCATCAGTGCATGGGCTTTTAACGCCTGCTGCAGGTGGTGTAAAAGTTCTATGTTTTCTTCATCATAAAGATTGTCTACGCCTAAAAAGTTTTCAACTTTCTTTATGCCTTTTTCTGTAGGCATTACGCTGTGCGCTTTCTCGTCAACTGTGTAGTCTTCGTTTTCTATAAGTTTTGGTACAAAGCGCGCAAATTTATAATATATTTCTGTTGATTCTTCGGCTTGACCGGAAATTATAAGAGGAGTCCTGGCCTCATCAATTAAAATACTGTCTACTTCGTCAACAATAGCATAATTTAGTGGCCGTTGAACCATATGCTCTTTATACATCACCATGTTGTCTCTTAAATAATCAAAGCCGAATTCGTTATTTGTTCCATAAGTTATATCTGCATTATACGCTCTTTTGCGGGCCTCGAAATCTAAATCGTGAACTATCAGGCCTACCTCAAGGCCTAAAAATTCATAGATTTGCCCCATCCATTCACTGTCACGTTTTGCAAGATAATCATTCACTGTTACAACATGAACGCCCTCCCCGGTTAAGGCATTCAAATAGACAGGCATGGTAGCTACCAGGGTTTTTCCTTCACCTGTTTTCATTTCAGCAATCCTGCCCTGATGAAGCACTATTGCACCCAGTACTTGGACATCAAAGGGTCTCATGTTTAGAGTTCTTTTTGCCGCTTCTCTTACTACAGCGAAAGCCTCCGGTAAAATATCGTCAAGGGTTTCTCCCTTTGAAAGCCTCTCTTTAAATTCATCTGTTTTATTTCTAAGATCAATATCTGACAGTTTTTCTATAGAAGGTTCGAAGGCATTGACTTCGTCTACGATTTTTTGAAGTTTGTGAATCTCCTTCTCGTTACTGTTTCCTAAAATTTTATTAAATATGTTCAACATAAATGCTACCACCTCGGATTTATTAAAACAAAACTAAATAATGGTTCCTTGTAAATTATATTACATTTTAAGGATTATGTCACCTTTTTAAAGGAGCATACTGATTCTCCTATTTATTGCATCCAATACTGCTGCAGCACTTGCCTCATAAATGTCATCCCTTACTAAGGCACTGCCTAAAAGATATTCTTCTTTTTTGCCCTTTAAAAGCACAATCAGAACTGAAACAGCATCATACTGTCCTATTGGATACGTAAAGGTATCTTCTAAAGAAATTTTATATTTTTCATCAATAAAAAGCTGAACTGCATTCAGCGTTGCTACAGCTATTGTTTTTATACGATTTTGAGCTGAGGCGACTCCTTCAGATGTGCCTTCGAGTATCTGGCCTTGAGGATTTATCAACAAGACTCTCACTTCAAGGCTGCCTGTCTTTTTTGTTATACAAATCTTATCAATCCTAAGTCTTACCTGAGGAATTTCTATCTCATCATCTTCATCTATCTGTGCTATGCTGATTTTCTTGTGATCAATTTCTTTGCCTAGTATAGTCACCAGTGCAGATTCTATGTCCCTTGCGATATGTTTTGGACTTCTTGAGGATTTTGAGATAACATGGATTTCTGATATTTCTCCATCCGGATCCACGAGAATTTTAGCGGAAATCACATCTTTTATTTTCCTTATCATATCTTCACATGTGGAAATTAATCTGTCTTCTTCCAAAAAATCATTCATTGCTATGTCACCTCGCTGTTCTACTGCTTTAAATTCAACTTTTATCGCTAAAATCCTTCTGATTATAAAAGTATTTATATGTAAAAAATCCACCGACCCTCCGGTGGATTTTACGTTTCAAATCGCAGTAAAGCCCGCTTTTAAGCGGGCTTTTTACGTCAAGATCTATAAAAGTTCCGGTTCTATCAAACCGTAATTGCCGTCACGGCGCTTGTAAACTACATTTACTCCATCGGTTTCAGCATTTGAAAAAACAAAGAAATCGTGACCAAGAAGTTCCATTTGCATTATTGCCTCTTCTATGTCCATAGGTTTCAATGAAAACTTTTTGACCTTTACAATCTTGGGCTCATCTTCGATTAGCACTTCCTCTTCAGGCAGTGTCTTTCTGCCGTTACCAACATATTCAGGAGCCCTCTTTTTGTTTTTGATCATCTTGGTCTTGTACTTTTCTATTTGTTTTTCCAGTTTGTCTACCACTGCATCGATGGATGTATACATATCGTAGCTTTCTGTTTCGCCCCTTAAAATCATTCCGTTAAGGGGCATAGTCACTTCTACTATATGCCTACTTTTCTCAACGCTTAACGTTACTTGTGCTTCTACTTCCTTGTCGAAAAACCTTTCGAGCTTTCCTAACTTCTTTTCAGTGTAATTTTTTAAAGCTTCGGTTACTGCAAAGTTCTTGCCGCTGATGTTTAGCTTCATTAAGCTCAACTCCCTTCTGGGAATTTTTTTAAACGCGTAAAGCGTTAGGTATCTTTGTTAATATTTGGTTTTGTGAGTATGCTTTATATTATTATATCCAAAATTCCTAAGTTATTCAATTGGTTTTTCGATCCCATGAGACATTAAAAGCCTGGGTAAATAGCCCAGGCTGTTTTTTTCAGCTATTGGATTACTGTCACATTCTCGGCTTGAGGACCCTTCTGGCCTTCAACTACGTCAAACTCTACAGTGTCGCCCTCTTTTAAGGTCTTGAAACCGTCCTGCTGAATTGCCGAATAATGGACAAATACGTCTTTGTCGCCTTCGACTTCAATAAAACCATAGCCTTTTTCTTGATTGAACCACTTAACTTTACCTTGCAATTATTCATTCCTCCTAAGAACTCAATAAAAATATAATATTTCTTGTTCAAATATACCACACCAGAATAGCAAAGTCAAACTAAACTTTAAAACTGATCGCGTCAAGTAATCTTAGGTTTTTTTGTAAGACCTCTGCCAACCTTATACAGAACAAGCAAAAGAAATTAAATCTGTTTTAACTTATTGATTTTAAATATTGCAGCTTTCAAGAAGA
>Ga0134104_1000541_pt1 | contig 43941 bp, 43 predicted proteins | sample 15_3_2metaG_FD_94455 | JGI IMG/M metagenome (GOLD analysis project Ga0134104, IMG submission 94455) | Switchgrass degrading microbial communities from high solid loading bioreactors in New Hampshire, USA - 15_59_3.3_214_A2 metaG | ecosystem: Engineered > Bioreactor > Semi-continuous > Anaerobic...
ATAGTAGTATGTTGTATTAGGTTCTACGTTTACATCTGCATAAGAGGTACTTGTAATGTAAAAGTCGGTTACGGATATTCCAAGTTCGTCAGGAGAAGTTGACCTATAAAGTCTATACCCAAGACAGTTTGATACTGGGTTCCACATAATCCTTGCACCTGATTCAAAAGCCTCTGCGTTGGTTGCGCTTATAACAGTAGGAGTAGTGGGAGCGGGTGCGGCAGGTGGTGCCTCCTCCCGCCATTCATAGGTATAAGTATAGCCATAGCCTTCACCTAAGCGCAAATATATAGACTTTTTGTCTCCCGGCGAACCTGCGGGAATTGGGGCTTCGCTTTCAAAATAGACTTTTTTATCTACTATATTTTTTTCGCCATCTTCAGATACAAAAGATATAGAACCTACTGTAACGCCAGTAGGAATACCCACAATATCAAAGGTTGCAGACACACCGCTTGGACTCCAAAGTTGTGATTCGAGTGTCTCTGCCTCAACATTAAATCCCACTTTTTGCCCTGCAGGAAGATATTCAGGGGGGCTGTCCCATGTTACTCTTGTAACTACGCGGGCAACTAGATCGCCTCCGGGGGTTGTGCATTCATTTGTAATTTTCATGTCTCCTTCAGAACCTTCACAGGCATAAGTCGTAAGTACATAGCCCCCACCCATTACATTGCTTTTAAATGTGCCGTCTGATGGAGAATTCTCAAAATGTTTTTCTACAAGATACCAACCGCCTGTTGCGGCATTAGCCTTTACTGGAATAAAGGCAACTATTGCTAGCATAAGTGTTACAGCCAGGGCAACTGAGGCAAAAACTGATAACCTTTTTTTCATTATTATCCCCCTCTTGATTTTTTTGATAATAGCAGGCAACTTTAATTCGCTATATCGGCAAATCATCACCTCTTTCCCGCAAAAAGATATTCTTTGTAATTTAGATTTTATTACCATTCTAATAACAATTCTGATATCATCTAAATTATATAGTGAAACTACTCATAAGGCAATAAAAAGTTAATTTGCATGCCGCTAAACTCCAACTTTTTTTTGAGTTATTGTATTATAAAATCTTGCAGGGTTTTTTATTTTTTTCACGTCTTTATAAATAGGGCGGAAGGAGGGGAGCAATGGATCATGATGCAAAGCTTGTTCAAGAATGCCTTCTCGGCAATGAAGATGCATTCTTTGAAATCGTAGAAGCTTACAAAGGATATGTTTTTGCAATTATTTTAAATTTTATAAAAGACTCTTACATAGCTGAGGACATTGCCCAGGAAGTGTTTTTGCAGGTCTACCGCTCTCTTCCTCAATTTAAAAATAAGAATTTCAAGGCATGGATTGGGAAAATTGCTGTAAATAAAGCTATCGACTTTAAGAGAACTCAAAAGAAATTTTATGAAAATGAAGTTATGCAGGAAAAAGAATCAATTTCAATAGCAGAAAATAAAATACCAACACCTGAAGATGCCCTGCTTGATAAAGAGCAAAAAACTAAGGTAGATGAAGCTGTGGCAGGCCTTCCGGAAATTTACGGCAGAGTCCTTAGAAAATATTATTTTGAGGGTAAAACTTATCAGCAGATAGCATTAGAAGAAAATATTACCGTAAAAGCGGTTGAATCAAGATTGTATAGAGCAAAAAAACTCTTTAAAAAAAGTTGGAGGAGGGAGAATATAACATGAAACATTACAGCAAGGAAGAACTAGCAAGTTACAAAGCAGGCACTCTTTCCGAAAAAGATTCGGATATTCTCGAAGAACACCTTACAAAGTGCGATATGTGCTGCGAGATGTTTTTATCGATGATTCATAATGAGGAGATACGCCAAGCCCAAAGTAAAATTTCTCTTGATTTTCAAACAAAGGTACTGTGTCAAGTAAAAAAACAGCGCAAAGTGGAGCCTGTTTGTAAAAAGAAGGTTGAGATCACAAGAAAAAGAAATCTTTTCATGTATTACATCGCAGCCTCCATAGTTACATTTATGCTGATGAACTTTGGAATGTTCAATAAGATTGCAAACATTGTACCTGTAGCAAATGCCACGTCTTACCGAGCAGAGTGCAGTATGAATATAGATTTTCCAGAAAAAATAGTCAGTGGAGCACATGAATGGATTCAAAATTTTGAGGAATATAAGTAAAGGAGAATTTAAACAGTGAATAAAAAAAGCAAACTTGTGACATTTATACTATCTTTTATTCCCGGCCTGGCTCATATTTACCTTGGATACCTTGACAGGGCATTTGTCTTTTTTCTTCTTTTCTTCGGTATAATACTGGGCACGGGAGGGCTAGCCCTTGTCTTGCATCAACATGAATTTATATTTATTTTGGGTTTACTGCTCCCCATAATATGGCTTATTTCATTGGTAGATGCTATCTCTTTAGCCGATAAGTCAGGATATAACGGCAATAATTCCGAAATACCGCAAGGAGAAAAGGAAGAAGTAAAAAGTTTTAAAGATGAAAATAAAAAAGTTATAGCGGTAGGTCTTTCAGTTATACCCGGAGCGGGCCACATGTACTTGGGCCTTCAAAGAGAAGGCCTGATATTGATGAGTATGTTTTTCTTTGACATTTTTTTGATGAGCTGGCTTAACATGAGTTTTTTCTTGTTCCTTTTGCCTGTTATATGGTTTTACAGCATATTTGACACGCTCCACAGCCTTGAAGGAAAATCGGAGGAATACCGTACAGACAGTTACCTTTTTTCCTTACTTGACAACAATCCCAAAATTGTCGGCTGGAGCCTTATAGGACTTGGCATATTAGCTATATTTAACAGGATAATCATGCCGCTTTTGCCATGGAGGTTTCAGAGTTATTTGCAAACGATAATTGTAGCCGCAATTTTAATCGCAACAGGTATAAGGTTGCTAAAAGGTCCTAAGGAAAACAGTGAAAATACCGAGAAAGATCATGATTGTGATGATTATCTTGAAGAAAGAAGTGAAGATACATGCAGCAAAGAAGAGTAGGCACTTTTACAATGGGCATAGTACTTATATTTTTTGGATTTATTTTGCTCATATCACAGCTCAAGACACAAAATGCTGCAATTATATTAATAAAAGGCTGGCCGTTGATCTTGGTTCTTTTAGGTCTAGAAGTTTTATGGCGCTACTATACTTTAAAAGATGAACAAACCAAAATAAAGTATGATATCCTCAGCATAATTATAATTGGCGCAATATGTGCTACAAGTCTGGGATTGTACGTTTTTACTCAGGTCGGTGTCGTTTCTCGTATATCGGATATGGTTTTAAACCAAAGCTATAAGATGGATGCTAAAGTCAGCGAATTTATAGTAGATGATACATTAAAAAAATTAGTTATAGACGCATCAGGCCTACAGCTTAATGTCAGAACGTCACAGAATAATAAAGTTACCGCACAAGCTAAGGCTTGTATAAGGGCAAATTCAAAGGAAAAAGCTCAAGAGCTTCTGCAAGAGCAAGAAGTCGTCTATGAAAAGGAAGGAAATACTGTACATATGTCGTTTAACCGCCCAATTTCCGGGAATATCAGTGTTAACGAATATGATATTATTGTTCCCGCAAACCTGGAGGTCGAAGTTTATGAAACATCTGCTATAAAATTTATATGTCAGCAAATCCAGTCTGACTGGTATATATTTGATACAGGCAATGTAGATATAACTATTTCTGAGAATACAAATGTAAAACTTATTGCTTTAGTTGAAAATCAAGAATCACTGATGGGAAATGTCGATTGGGATATTGACGATCAAGACCCATCCGGCAACAAGGATCTTCCCGGCAATAGCAAAAGCCTTAGGTATCAGGCGACCTTCGGCAGCGGTAAAAATAACATTTATATACTCGAATCCGGTGATATAACAGCAAATAAGTTGTTGTAACAACTATAAAACTTTACCAATTTTTTCGTCTTCCTCTTTATAGGTAAAAGATATATTCTGAAGATAGGTTAATTTTAAGTAACCTGTGATGAATTTGAACCGGATTTTAAGAAATAAATGCGAAATTAATAATGATTTTAAATCCAATAAAAGACACTGACTATATCTTCAGTGTCTTTTATTTTGACCGCAAATATAACTTATTTGTTGCTTAAATTTGAGATTGCAGTGTAATGATAAACTGGGAAATTATTTTAATGTAGGTCTTTCTAAAAAGATTTTTCAGGAAGGCAGCGCCGTTGTATAACACCACCGCCTAAAACTACATCGCCTTTATAAAATACTGCTGATTGGCCGGGAGTAACGGCTTTTTGGGGATTTTCAAAAATTACTTTTACCGTATCGCCATTAAGTGGTATGATTTCGGCCGGCTTTTCGATAAAATTGTACCTTATTTTTACATTTGCATTAAACTTTTCACAAGGTGTATCTATTGATACCCAGTTAGTTTGACTTGCTACAAATTCCTTTGTATAAAGGTCTTTTTCGTCCCCTAGAACTACGGCATTATTCTCGGCATCTATATCGACTACATAAAGAGGTTTACCGGCAGATATGCCCAGGCCTTTCCTCTGGCCTATCGTGTAAAACGGAATACCCTTATGCTTTCCTATTACCTTGCCGTTTGTATCTATAAATGGTCCTTCTTTGATTTTATCCGGGGCTTTCTTATATAGAAAATCACGGTAATTGGTATCGATAAAACAAATCTCTTGGCTGTCTGGTTTATCCGAAACAGATAAGCCTATTTTTTGAGCTATTTGGCGAATTTCCTTTTTTGTATAACTCCCCAACGGAAAAAGGACATGCTCAAGTTGTTGCTGAGTCAAACCATATAAAACATAAGATTGGTCCTTGTCGCTGTCGACAGATTTTTTTAAAATATATCGGCTTAGAGCATCATCATATTCTACCCTAGCATAATGACCGGTTGCAAGATAAAAAGCGTCAAGTTTAAAAGCTTCTTTTAGAAGTTCGGTAAATTTTAGATATTTGTTGCAAACAATGCAAGGATTCGGCGTTTTGCCGGATAAATACTCGCTTATAAAATACTTTATGACTTTTTCATTAAAGCAGTGTTTCAGATTTACCACATAATGCGGTATGCCCAGATTTTTTGCTACAAGTCGTGCGTCCTGCACAGCTTCGGTGGAGCAGCTGCCTTCTTTAGCTTTGCTTTCGCCTGATGCATCATCAAATATTTGCATAGTTATTCCGATTACTTCATATCCCTGCTCTTTTAGCAGATATGCGCAGACAGAACTGTCTACTCCCCCGCTCATCGCTACTGCAACCTTATTTTTGTTCAATATTAACCCCTACTTTTTTTATAATCATTTATCGCTTCCTTAAGCGCGTCTGCAGCAAGATTTGAACAATGCATTTTTACAGGCGGCAGGCCTCCAAGGGCTTCAGCCACTTGTTTATTGCTTATCTTTAATGCTTCATCAATGGTTTTACCTTTAACCATTTCAGTTACCATACTGCTGGTAGCAATAGCGGCACCACAACCAAAGGTTTTAAATTTAATATCTTCAATAACGTTGTCCTTCACCTTTATATATATCTGCATTATATCACCGCACACCGGATTTCCAACTGTTCCGACTCCGTCAGCATCCGAAATTTCTCCTACATTGCGCGGATTTGAAAAATGATCCATAACTTTTTCATTATACATCTTTAGGTTGCTCCTTTCTTTTGGCAAAAAGCGGTGACATCTGCCGAAGTTTATTTATTATATCCGGCAAAACCTCCAACACATAATCCACGTCTTCCTCACTGTTTTCTCTGCCAAGTGTCAATCGCAAAGAGCCATGAGCTATTTCGTGAGGTAAGCCAATAGCTAAAAGCACATGTGAAGGGTCTAATGATCCGGATGTGCATGCAGAGCCGCTAGATGCGCAAATGCCTTTCATATCAAGATTTAAGAGTATGGATTCGCCTTCAATAAATTCAAAAGATATATTGACATTGTGAGGCAGTCTTAATGTCGGGTGCCCATTTAACCTGGTATATGGGATTGTATTTAAAATTCCTTGCATCAGCCTATCTCTGAGCAAGGTAAGTTTTTCAAACTGCTCTTGCTGTTCACATACGGCAAGCTCCGCCGCTTTGCCGAAACCGACAATCCCTGCTATATTTTCCGTGCCTGCTCTGCGGCTGCTTTCCTGAGCTCCGCCCGTCATAAAGGGAGCAATGCGAGTGCCTTTTCTTATATAAAGAGCCCCTACGCCTTTTGGACCATAGATTTTGTGTGCAGACATACTCAGTAAATCAACACCCAAATTATTTACATTTACAGGAATTTTGCCTGCCGTCTGAACAGCGTCAGTGTGAAAAATAATTCCGGGGTTTTTTTGTTTAATTACTTTGGCAATTTCATTTATCGGCTGTATCGTTCCAATTTCATTGTTGGCATGCATAATAGAAACCAAAATTGTTTCATCGGTTATTGTATCTGCTACATCCTTAACATTTATTAATCCGTCTTTATCTACCGGTAAATATGTTATTTTAAATCCCTGCTTTTCCAAATCCTGGCATGTATGCAAAACAGCATGATGTTCTACAGATGAGGTGATAATGTGTTTACCTTTCTTTACATTTGCGGATGCGATTCCTCTTAGAGCCCAGTTGTCGGATTCTGTTCCACCCGAAGTAAAGAAAATTTCTTCGGCATTCGCTCCTATTAATTGTGCAACATTTTTCCTGCTTTCCTCAAGTGCTTCTTTTGCTTCTCTTCCATAGGAATATATTGTAGATGCGTTTCCGAATTTTTGCGTAAAATAAGGAAGCATCGCCTCTAAAACTTCAGATCTTACAGGAGTAGTCGCTGCATTATCTAAATATATTCTCTTCAATTTACCATCTCCTATATTCATTCTAATTAATCCGGCCATATTTGCAAGCTGCTGCCTATGCAAGGTAAATTCCTTTGAATTCTACGGCTCATTTTTTGTTTGATATTTCATGACACATATCCCAAAGAGTAATAGAATCAATGGTTTTAATTATACTGTCTCTTATTTTTTCCCACACTATTCGCGTTATACAGCTATCATATTTTTCGCACTCTGCAGCATCTTGTTCCAGCACACAGTCCACCAGCCCAATGGGTCCTTCCAGTGCTCTAAGCACATCACCCACAGTGATTTTCGAAGGCTCCCTTGTAAGTAAATACCCACCATAAGCGCCTCTTACGCTTTGCACTAAACCCTCTTTTTTTAAAATAGCCATAAGTTGTTCCAAATAAGGTTCAGAAATATCCTGACGCTCCGCAATATTTTTTAATGGTATGGGTTCGCCACCATAATTTAAAGCCAAATCATACATTGCTTTTAATCCATATCGACCCTTGGTAGATAATTTCAATACATGTCTCTCCTAATTCCTACTATTTTACTCGGATTTATGCTTATACTATACTCCTAAATATATAAAATGTCAATACAAACAATAAACCTGCAACCGGGGTTAGTTTGTCATGCTGCTAATTTTAAGGTTGATAAAATTTACGATAATGATAAACTAAAAACGGTAACTTCGTAATTCGTACAGGTATAGTTAAAGAGTAGAAAATTGCAGGGAAAAATAAGAAAGTAAAGGGGTTAGGAAAATATCTAATTTAATGCTCAAACGGCTCTTATTTATAATAGTTCTTGTATTATTATGTTCTTTTCTGATAATTGAAAGCTTAATTATAGTCAACTCATTTTCTAATAATGATATACCTGTTGATTTTATAATAATTTTGGGTGCCGGACTATACGGTGATGAACCGTCACCGTCTCTAATGTATCGGCTGCAGCAAGCTTTAGAATACGCAAATAAATACCCTCAAGTGCCCATAGTAGTATCCGGCGGTCAGGGTTCCAATGAATGGATAAGTGAAGCTGAAGCAATGCAGCGCTTTTTGGTAAAACACGGAATCAAAGAAGAAAGAATAATAAAAGAGGATCGCTCAACAAATACCGGTGAAAATTTACTTTTTACAAGAGAAGTAATTAAATATGCAGGTGAGACAGAAAGACCGAAAGTAATGATTGTAACCAGTGAATATCATATGTTTCGTTCCAAGCTCCTAGCAAGGCGATACGGATTTATCCCATATGGTATATGTGCGCCGACACCGGCATATCCCAGATATCTAAAACCTCTATACTATATACGGGAATACTTTGCTGTGATTAAATCCTTTTTCTTTGACTAAATTCAGATTGTCCTATTACAGACCAAGGAGTCGGCAGGCGTTTTGTCCGCAAACAAGCTCTTGTTCCTCTTGACTTAAACCGGATTCTGATATTTCTTTAAGGTATCTTTTCATAGGCAGCAAGGGAAAATCACTTCCAAATAGCACTTTATGCAAAACTTCGATATCACCGGCTGTTTTGTATATGTTTTTATTATAAAGTAGTGGAGATGCGGCAGTATCATAATATACGTTTTGATTTTGTTTTTTTATCTCAGGCATTAATTCATAGAACATAAGCCCGCCACCCCAATGGGCAAATATAACTTTAACATCGGGAAAATTTTGAGCAAAGGTACCGGCTTTTTCCGGTGTGGTGTTGGTCTTTCCGGCATAGTAATGGCCTACAGGCTCATTTGTATGGATTATCAGGGGAAGGTTTCGTTCTATACATAAGTTAGCCAGGTTTGACATCTCTTTAGAATCTGCTATATCAAATCCCTGTCCTTGAGGAAAAAGTTCACCAATGCCTTTGAGTCCGGCAGCTCTGCATCTGTCAATTTCTTTTTCCAGCTCCCTCGATGTAGGCATTGCTACCATATATCCTATTAGTTTTTCAGGATATTTTTTTATAGCTTGGGCCGTATAGTCGTTGACATAACGGCAAAGCCCCATATCTTTAAAAGCAAACCCGAAGATAACTGCCTTGTCAATTCCTGAACTTTCAAGTTCTCTTACAACATCATCAGCCGTAGCAAATTTATTTACAGGGCTTTCGCTGAGAAGTCTAAAATAGTCCTCCTTTTCAGCTATTTTTTTCCAGTCTTTTATAATATCCGGTGGTGTTATATGTACATGAAAATCTATCTTCAATATCATCACTCCTTTAATTTGCTTTCTGTGACTACATTCTATTACATTTTTTTATGTATCTCAATGAGTCATTAAGGTAAGCAAAAAAGAAGGGTTTTAGGCCTTCTTTTTTCTAAGGGTATGTTTTGTTTCTGTATCATAAAAATTTAAAACTTATTAGTCTAGATTCTCTGCGCGTTTTCTGTTTAACATTTCATAAATCCAAATTCCCAAAGACTCTGATGTATATCCTAGAACTGCTCCGCACAAAAGCGCAGGAACTACTTGCATCCAATTTCCTTGAGCGGCAAAGGTAGCGCAGCTTCCAACAAATGCACCCGGAATAAAATCAAATGATTTAAATTTCGCTTGAGCACACATCATAAAAGAAATAATGCCTGTCATTAAAGCTGCGGTACCATCAAAACTTGATATACTGCTAATTTTAATCGCAATTACTGCCCAGATAACACCTGTAATATTAGTCATTATGGCTTTTTTAAATCCTTCTTTTCTCCCTCCGGCGGCAAAGTAAGTCGTGCAGCCCAAGAATCCTGCCCAAGTAATAAGTCCAAAGGCAGAACTTAGATAGGCCCATATTCCCGAAAAAACACCTACGCTAATTGCAGTAGTCATAAGAGCATCCATTAATTATCCTCCTTACGTTTAGGAAAAGGGTGCCGATTTGACACCCTTTTCTCTTGAATTAAATAACTAATTTACGTTCTGCGGCACCTGATTTAAATTTGATTTCTCCCTTTTCTATGCACTGCACAGGGCATACATTGGCACATAAATGGCATCCCACGCATCTATCTTCTATTAAAATTGGTTTACGCTCTTTTTCATCCCATTCTATCGCCTGGTGTCCGCCATCATAGCAGGATATATAGCATCTTCCGCATTTAACACATTTTTTATCATCGAATTTCGGAAATACTATATAATCCCTGTCTAATTTATCAGGAGGTATAATATTTTGAGTAGCAAGTCCTACCATATCGGAAATTTTCTTAAAGCCCTTTTCTTCCATGTAATAGGACATACCGCTTATCATGTCTTCAACGATCCTATATCCGTACTGCATTACTGCTGTAGTTACTTGTAAGTTTGAAGCACCTAAAAGTATAAATTCTGCCGCATCCTCCCATGTTTCTATTCCACCTATTCCGCTTATGGGCACATTTTTTAATTTTGGATTTGATGCAAGTTCATATATCCATCTAAGTGCAATAGGCTTGACTGCCTTTCCAGAGTATCCGGAGACACTTGACTTTCCATTTATAATGGGCACAGCCGTATAGTGATTCAGGTCGATTTTTGTAAGAGATTTTATAGTATTTATTGTAGCAATGCCTGTTGCTCCGCCTTCTATGCTAGCTAAGGCAGGAATTGCCATATCTGATATATTTGGTGTCATTTTTGCTAAGATAGGAAGACTGGTCCCTTTTCTGACAGCCTGACAGTATTTTTTAACCAAATCCGGATTTTGTCCAACATCTGAGCCCATCGCACCGCTCGTCATCTGCGGACATGAAAAATTACACTCTATCATATCGGCTCCGGCTTCGGTTACTAGTTTAGCAAGTTCTGTCCACTCTTTTTCGTTTTCTCCCATTATCGATGCCACTAGTACCTTGTCGGGATAGTTCTTTTTTAGTTTTCTCATAGCTTCCAGGTTTTCTTCTAAGGGATGTTCCGCTATTTGCTCCATATTTCTAAATCCAACAAAAGGTGTGCATTCCTTTTGCAAATGGTCAAACCTTGGAGAAACCTCATTAGCCACAAAAAATCCTACTGTTTTGAACACTATTCCGCCCCAACCGGTATCATATGCCTTTGCGCACATTTCATAACAGTTTCCCACCGGCGAAGAAGACAGAAAGAAAGGATTCTCGCAATGAACACCGCAAAAATCTATAGATAGGTCTTTCTTAAACATTATAAGCACCCTCTTTCTCAAGATATTCCATAATGGCTTTAGCTGCTTCTTTTCCAGTTTTTACTGAATAAACCACTGTTTTATCGCCTTCAATTATGTCTCCGGCAGCAAAAATACCTTCTTGAGATGTCATATAATTTTTCACAGGCAAAGTATTATTGTCCAATTTTAGCCCTAATGATTCTAGATTTTCAGGCTCCTGTCCAATTGCAAATATTATTGTATCAGCAGGCAGATCCAATGTAGAATCATCAAACATGCCTTCGGCTTTAAAGCGGACTGCTCTACCGTTTTCACCCACTATTTGTTTTGGTTTAAAACCTGTAAAAATCGGGATATCTAATTTAAAAACTCGCTCTTTTTCTTCAGGATCCGCCGGCATTTTATCTATGGTTCTGCGGTAAACTATTTTAACATCTTTTGTTCCTAAATCTTTGGCTACAGACGCGCAATCCATTGCTACATCTCCGCCGCCTATTACTATAACTTTATCTCCTATATTTATGTTTTCTCCCGCTTTTATTCGAGATAAAAATTCCGTTCCTTTGAAAACACCTTCAAGATTTATGCCGTCAATATCAGGCAACTTGCTGCTCTGAACTCCTACCGCAACTAAAATTGCTTTATAGCCCTCTTTTTTTAGCTCATCTAGTGTAATATCTTTTCCAACGCTGCAATTTGTCTTAAATTCTACACCTAATTTTTTCACATATGAAATGTCCTGTTCAACTGCTTCTCGAGGCAATCTGCTATCTGGGATGCCGTATGTCAGCCAACCGCCGGGTTTATCTTTTTGCTCAAATATAGTTACTTTGTATCCGTTTCTGGCAAGTTCTGCTGCTGCTTGCAGCCCGCTGGGGCCAGAACCTACTATGGCTACTTTTCCCTTATCTGATGTAACGGGTTTTAGTATTTCCAAATCAAGGGACTTTTCATAGTCTGTCAAAAACTGCTGTAATTTAGCAATGCGAATCGGCTTATCTATTTCTGTGCGGCTGCATGCGCCCTCGCAATAGCGGGAAGTTGGGCATACTCGTGCACATACACTTCCTAATATATTATTCGTCCTTATGGTTTCTACAGCGCCTTTTAGGTTTCTAAAGCGCAATGACCGAATAAACTTTCCCGGATCGGTTCCAGCCGGACAAGCTTTGGAACATGGTGAATCATGGCAAAGCAAGCAACGTGCCGCTTCTTCAATAGCAACTTGTGGTGTAATATGCTCTTGTTGCAATTTAAATTCCTCCTTCTGATGCTAATACTAGTTGTTTTATTGTTTATTTTTTAACGAACATGTGAAAATTATAACATACTTTGCAATAATCGTCAAAACCTATTACAAAAAGGGATGCTTTAAAAGCACCCCTTTAAGGTTTTAAATATCGATTTATCTGCTATTTTTTACTTCTTTCCATCTCTAAGCCTGCTTAAATTTTCCAAATATGGTGGTCTTATAATACCCTTCTCCGTTATTATTCCGGTTATGTTTTCATGAGGCGTTACATCAAAGGCGGGATTGTAAACATCTATACCTTCCGGTGCAATTCTTACGCCGTTTATATGAGTAACTTCTGTGGCGTCTCTTTCCTCGATTATGATATCTTTGCCGCTTTTTGTTTCAAAATCTATTGTGGAGATAGGCGCTGCAATATAAAAAGGAACATTAAAATCCCTTGCTATCTGCGACAGCATAAATGTGCCTATTTTATTGGCTGTATCGCCATTTAGCGCAATTCTGTCAGCTCCCACAATAATTATATCAATTTCTCCATCTCTAATTAGTACAGGAGCTGCGCTGTCAGGAATCAGCTTTGCAGGAATCCTCTCCTGCACCAGCTCCCATGCTGTAAGCCTTGCCCCTTGAAGCCGCGGTCTTGTTTCATCAGCAAAGACTCGTATGTTTTTGCCTGTGTAATGAGCTTCCCTTATAACGCCGAGAGCCGTCCCATATCCTGCAGTAGCAAGAGCACCGGCATTACAGTGAGTTAAAATAGTAGCTCCCTTTGGAACAATCTCGTTTCCATATCTTGCTATAGCTTTATTTGTTTCTAAGTCTTCCCTTTCTATATTTTTTGCCTCATTTAACAAAATCTCACAGATTTCACTGTTTGTTTTATCTTTATTTGCCTCTAAAACATTCATCATTCTTTTTACAGCCCACATTAAATTTACTGCTGTGGGTCTGGCATTTCCTAAAATTGCAGCGCTTTCCTTTACTTTACTAATAAACTCTTCTTTTGACAGATCTAAAAAGTTTTCAGCTGCAAGAACTATGCCGTAAGCTCCCACAACCCCTATGGCCGGAGCTCCTCTTACCACCATGTCCTTTATGGCAAATTCTACATCTTTGTGGTCTTTACATTCAAACATAGAAAGCTTTTCCGGTAATTTTCTCTGATCGATTAAATAAAGTTTTCCGTCCTTAAATTCTATACTTTTTATCAAAGTCATTATCGTAAACCTCCCAGTTAATATCCTTGTAATTTGACTACTTCACCGTTCTAACTGTGTTTTCTGTGAAATCTTGCCATTTGTAATTATGCGTTCCCATTATGTAGTAGTTTATTAAATACGCTTTATGTTATATTCGTCTTATGCTCATTTAATCTATATTATAGCATAAGTCAATGACCATGTGCATATATGTTTCCATCCTAAGATTTTGTCAATTAATAAGGTTTTAAAAGCATAACCGTTTAGTGAATATAAAAGGAGCTGTCGCAAATAAGAACAGCTCCTTAATTTTAGCTTTTAACTTCTTGTTAGTGCTATCTTATAATTCATTAGGCCGCCTTTGAATCAGCAACACTTTCTTTCATTTTATTTATGTTAAAAATGAAATACAAGAAGGCTGCTGCCGCCGCAATAATCCCCGACGGATAGGATATGGCAGTTGGCAGGTTAAATCCTTCGCTTGCCTGTAAAATATACGTTACGCTTACCGCAGTCATAAAAGTTGCGGGCAAAGTAGAAATCCAATGGTTTTTATTGTGTTTAACCAAATATGCAGATCCGGTCCAAAGCACTATCATAGCCAAAGTCTGATTTGCCCACGCAAAATATCGCCACAAAATATTGAAATCCATTTGGGAAAGAGCTATTCCGACGATAAAAAGCGGGATAGCTATTTTGTAACGGTTTGCAGGGGATTTTTGATCAATATTAAACCATTCAGCCAGAGTATATCTGGCAGCTCTAAAAGCTGTGTCGCCTGAAGTTATGGGAAGAACTACGACTCCAAGTATTGCTAGTACTCCGCCAACGGTACCCATCATGGTAAATGCTGCATCTTTTACCACACCGGAAGGACCTGCCGGGTTTGCAAGGGCTTGGCCCAGTCCTTCAGTTCCGCCATAAAAGCTCATAGCTGCTGCTGCCCAAACCAATGCTATCAACGATTCAGCAATCATCATACCATAAAATACAAATCTGCCTTCTTTTTCGTTTTTTAAGCATCTTGATATGATAGGCGATTGTGTTGAGTGAAATCCGCTTATGGCCCCGCAAGCTATAGTAACAAACAAGAGCGGCCATAAGGGCACACCTTCAGGATGTAGATTTTGCAAAGTAATTTCAGGAATTTCATATCCTTGAGCAAAGAGTGCTCCCCCGATGCCGACAGCCATAACAATAAGAATTGCTCCAAATATAGGGTAGATTTTTCCTATAATCTTATCAATAGGCAAAACTGTAGCTAGGAAATAATAGGCAAATATTATCCATACCCAGACCTGTTTAGTTAAAACTTCCGGTGTCAATATGGCAAGTAATCCGGCTGGACCTGTAACAAAAACAACTCCGACTAAAACCAAAAGCAGCACTGCAAAAATATTTACTATTATTTTTGCTTTTTCTCCCAAATATTTTGATACCAATACCGGCACATTTGCCCCGCCGTTCCTAAGAGAAATCATCCCGCTCAAATAATCGTGAACCGCTCCTGCAAAAATTCCGCCGAAAACAATCCATAAAAAAGCCGCAGGACCCCACATAGCTCCTTGTATAGCTCCGTATATGGGTCCAAGACCCGCAATATTTAATAATTGTATGAGGGCACTTTTATTTTGACTAAGTGGGACATAGTCTACGCCATCTTGCATAGTATAAGCAGGTGTTTTCCGGTTTGGATCTGCTCCAAAAATCCGTTCTACAAAACGGCCATAAATAAAATAGCCTAGTAATAATACAATGATAGAACCGATAAAAGAAAACATTACAAAGCCTCCCTTATTAAAATTATTCGCGTATTATAATTGTATGAATATATTGATAAATTTTCACTATTTTCCTACTAAAAGGTAAAAAAATAGACCTCATCGGTTAAATACGAGGTCTATTCGGCTTAGATTTGTAAACGTTCCCTTAACTTTTTAGCGCATCTGCGACTTACTGGCACTTCATTTTTCTCATAATCTTTCAAAGAAAGTATATATGTGCCATTAAACCAAGGCACTATTTCTAAAACCTTATCCATATTCACAAGAAAGCTTTTATGAGTCCTAAAGAAGTTCAAATCTTTTAATCTGTCCTCTAGCTCTGAAAGGCAACAATTTGTCTCAAACTCTCCTTGCAAGGCCATTACCTTGCTGCCTTTTTCGCAAGCCTCAAAATAGTTTATGTCTTGCGGATTTAATAAATAAATTCTATTATTTTTCCAAACAGGAATTTTGATATTCTGGGACTTGTTTATTGTTTCAATGCACTCAACAAATCTGTAAATATCAAGACTATTTTCATTGTTTTTCGACAGATTGATAATGCGGTTTATGGTTTTGTCCAATCTTTCTTTTGAAAAGGGCTTTAAAATATAGTCTATGGCATTTATCTCAAAAGCTTTTATTGCATATTCATCATAGGCCGTAGCAAAGACTATAAATGGCTTTATTCCCCTTTGGAAAATTATTTTCGCAGTTTCAAAACCATTTAAATCCCACATCTTAATATCTAAAAAGATTACATCCGGCTTGAGTCTCTCGGCTAATTCTATTGCTTCCTTTCCAGAAGCTGCTTCACCGATCACCTTGACATTAGGATAAGATAAAAGAAGAAAAGAAAGCTCTTCTCTTGCCGGAGTTTCATCATCAACGATAAGTGTTCTAAGCTCCATGGTTCTCACATCCTATTGCAGGTATTCGGCTACAAGGGATAAAGAATTTTACTACAGTTCCATGTTTATATTTTGAGTAAATTTCAAGACAGCTTTTCTTTCCAAAATAACTTTCAAGACGGCCATTTACATTCCACAAACCAATTCTATCTTTGCAAGCTTTATATTTTTTGACGTCTTCCAGTATTTCCTCGCTCATTCCAATACCGTTATCTTCTACGCTGACAATTGTACCCTGATTTACGCTTTCAATCTTGACTGTTACTTTTCCCCCTTCTTTTTTTGGCATAATTCCGTGTTTTACCGCGTTTTCTACCAAAGGCTGAAGAATTAAGGGAGGTACTAATATACTAGAGGCCGCATTAGGTTCTATAATAAATTCTGTTTTAAGTCTTTCGCCAAACCTAGCCTGCTCAATAGACAAATATGCCTTTACATGCTCTATTTCCTGTTCCAGCGGAACCATTTCCATGCCGGCTGAAAGATTTTTTCTGAAAAACTCGCTTAAATCCATCAATAGCTTTCTGGATTCGTCTGGATTCTTCCTAGACACAGATATAATTGTATTTAGTGCATTAAACAGAAAATGAGGATTTATTTGGGCTTGAAGAGCTCTTCTTTCGGCATTAGCCAAAAGTTTTGCCTGATTCTCAGCTTTGGCCAGTTCCAATTGAGTAGCAAACATACGTGCAAGGCCCTGGGCAAGTTTTACATCAATGCTAGTTATACTGTTTGGTCTGACTTTATATAATTTTAGGCAGCCAATAACCTTATCTCCTTCAAGTAATGGAGCTACTACAGCTGACTGTAAGGGACAAGATGGTTCGGTACAGTTAATTTCCTCTTTTGATGTAGCTATTTTATATTCCTTAGAACTAATAACATCTTTCGTAGTCTTTGTCATAAAACTATAGCCGGCTTTGTGGTGATCTTCTCCCTTGCCCACATGTGCCAATATTTTCTCTGTATCCGTAACGGCGACAGCATCATAGTCGGTTTTATCAAAAATTATCTTTGCAGCCTTATATGCCGAAAGTTCATTGAGTCCTTTGCGTAAATACGGAAGGGTTTCTGAGGCAATATCAAGAGACAGTTTGGCTTGCAAGGCTCCTACTTGTTCCTGTTCCTTGAAAATATTATCTATTATTAATATAAAAATGGCGATGCCGCAAGAATTTACAAAAGTCATGGGAAACCAAATTACCTTTACCAATTCTAAAGCTGCTGAAAATGGTTTTGCAATGGTAAGAATAATTACCATTTGTAAAAGCTCCATGGCTATTCCTACTGCAAAGCCATGCCACCAGCAGATTTTTTTGCCGTTTTCAAACTTTTTGTGTATAAATCCGGCCAAGGTTGCCTCAATAAATGTTGAGATTGCACATGCCACAGCGGTAAACCCACCAATGTCGATACTCCATCGGTGTAAAGATGCTATAAGACCTGATAATACCCCTACAAAAGGTCCTCCCAATAAACCCCCTATAATTACGCCTACGGCTCTGGAATTCGCTAAAGCTCCATAGACCGGTATGCCCATATAAGTGCCCAAAATTCCAAAAGAACCAAATATAGCTGAAAGAATAATTTTTTCGCCTAAGGAAACTTCTTTTTTTAAAATAAGTTTCTTAAAGGGTGTAAATTGGGATAGTAGAAATGCTATTATAACAAATATACCAAGTCGGTTAGCAAGATCAAGAAGGATCTGAAAAGTCATGATTTATCCCCAACTTTCGCAGAATCTGTCTACTGTTAATTTAATTCTATCATTTGCTTTTTTTATGTCAAATTAGTGTAATTTTATTAAAAAGTACATAATAAAAGACTCGCAAATTATTTGCGAGTCTTTTTGTTTGCTTCTATTAATACATCATGTCAGGGCTTGGTGGCATTCCTGCCATTGGCTTTTCTTTTTCAGGAACTTCTGTTACAACAGCCTCTGTTGTAATTACCATTGCTGCGATGCTTGCTGCATTTTGTAAGGTAGATCTGGTTACTTTTGCCGGATCTACAATTCCTTTTTCAATCATATTCACATATTCAGAGTGTAAAGCATCAAAGCCTACGCCTTTCGGGCTTGATTTTACTTTTTCAACTATAATTGATCCTTCATATCCGGCATTTGTAGCAATCTGTCTTACAGGTTCTTCTAAGGCTCTTCTTATTATATTCACGCCGATAGCTTCGTCACCCTCAGCTTCTACTTTGTCAAGAGCGCTAATAGCATCGATAAAGGCGGTTCCGCCACCGGGCACGATACCTTCTTCTACCGCAGCTCTTGTAGCAGAGAGAGCATCTTCAATTCTCAGTTTGCGTTCTTTAAGCTCTGTTTCTGTAGCAGCTCCTACTTGAATCACTGCTACACCGCCTGCCAACTTGGCAAGACGCTCTTGAAGTTTTTCTCTGTCAAAATCTGAGGTAGTCTCTTCAATCTGAGCTTTAATTGCGTTTATGCGCTTCTTAATTTCTTCCGGATTTCCGGCGCCTTCTACTATTGTTGTATTTTCTTTATCCACTTTAACCTGTCTTGCTCTGCCCAGCATGCTGATATCAACATTCTTAAGTTCCATGCCAAGATCTTCTGAAATTACCCGGCCACCGGTTAAAATAGCTATATCTTCCAACATTTCTTTTCTGCGATCTCCAAATCCTGGAGCTTTAACCGCTACGCATGTCAATGTTCCACGCAGTTTATTTACAACTAATGTTGCAAGTGCTTCACCCTCTACATCTTCGGCAATTATTAGAAGTTTTTTGCCTTGCTGCACAATTTTCTCTAATACAGGAAGCAAATCTTGAACCGTTGAAATCTTCTTATCAGTTATCAAAATATACGGCTCATCAAGAACGGCTTCCATCTTTTCTGTGTCAGTCACCATGTAGGGGGATATGTATCCCCTGTCGAATTCCATTCCTTCGACTACTTCTAAGGTAGTGCCCATTGTCTGGGATTCTTCAACGGTAATGACTCCATCTTTTCCTACTTTTTCCATAGCTTCAGCAATAAGTTGTCCTATTTCTTCATCTGCTGCTGAAATCGATGCTACTTGTGCTATAGCTTCTTTTGTTTCTATCGGTCTGCTGAAATTCTTAATTTCTTCAACTATAGCTTCTACGGCTTTCTGGATACCTTTTTTAAGAATTATAGGATTGGCACCCGCCACTACATTTTTCATTCCTTCATGTATTATGGCTTGAGCAAGTAATGTTGCCGTAGTGGTTCCATCACCGGCGTCATCTTGTGTCTTTGTAGCAACTTCCTTAATTAGCTGAGCTCCTGCGTTTTCATAGGGGTCTTCCAGCTCTATCTCTCTTGCAATTGTAACACCGTCGTTTGTAATTGTAGGTGTTCCGAATTTCTTCTCTAAAACTACGTTGCGTCCTTTAGGTCCTAATGTAACTTTAACCGTATCGGCTAATTTATCAATTCCCCTTAGCAGGGCTGCACGAGCATCTTCATCAAATTTAATCTGCTTTGCCATTTTTCAAAGTCCCTCCTCAATGTTTTAATGTTATTCTAATATCGCAAGTACATCGCTTTGTCTTAATATCAAGTATTCTTCCTCGTCAAGTTTTACTTCTGTTCCTGCATACTTGGAGAAAATAATTTTATCTCCAACTTTTACTTCCAAGGGAACCTTTTTACCATCGATTATTTCTCCTGAACCTACTGCTACGACTTCACCTTTTTGAGGTTTTTCCTTTGCGGTATCAGGAAGAACTATGCCGCCTTTTGTTTTTTCTTCTTCTTTTAGAACTTTGATAACAATCCGATCGCCTAATGGCTTAATATTCATTTTGAACCCTCCCTGTTTATAATTTGTTTATTGATGCACACATGAATGCATAATAGTATGAAAGATATCTTTCTTGCATTCTTACTTAATTGGAAAATAGGCTTTCGCCTCGTTGTTAGCACTCCACTTCGATGAGTGCTAACTTCATTTAATATGATATACAAAGGGAATGCTAAAATCAATTTCTTCTATTCGGTCTCTTACTTGAATAACTAGCATTTTTATAAGATATTCTTGCTTTTTCTTGTTATTTCTCGTTATTTAAACAAAATGTATTTTGTATTAGTAAAATTATGTTAGAACCATTCTGGTAAAAATTATGTATTATTTATGCAATTGTAGTTATAATATCTCATTTTCTTAGTGACATTTTGCTAAAATTAGATTATAATAAAATACAAAATTCAATGTTTTATTTAGTGAAAAGGAATTGCTTATTATATTTATATTATACAAACTTTCAAAGCGACAGATTCCATTTATGGTGTTGTCGTAAATAATCTGTCGCATTTCTATACTTATGAAAATACGGAGGTGGTATATAATTTAGGTTTGTAGTGTGACTATGATATTTACGAATTGCGTTAATTGCTTGAAAAATTTCATTCTTATTTTATGTATATTCTAACTAAAAGTATGGTTTGGGAGGTATTTAAAAGATGGGTACATTTAGAAGATCACGGTTTTTAGTTATGCTTTTAATCCTTGCTCTTTCGCTTTCTATTCTTGCAGGTTGTGGTCAAAGCCAGTCAAAGCAAGAAAGTTCCGGTGACGCTTCCTCACAAGAAGCTAAGCCTGAAGAAACTATCAAAATCGGCACCATCGGACCACTTACGGGGAATATAGCAACTTACGGAATAAGCACAAAGAATGGCGTCGAAATAGCAGTAGAAGAATTTAATCAAAATGGTGGAATAAACGGACGCCCTGTTAAACTTATATCCGAGGATACTCGCGGCGATCAGACCGAAGCAGCTAATGCCGCTTCCAAGCTTATAGAACAGGATAAGGTTGTGGCAATAGTAGGAGGGGTAATAAGCTCAGAAACTCTTACAGCAGGTCCTATAGCGAACGACGCAAAAGTTGTGATGATTTCATCTTCATCTACAGCAGCCGGAGTTCCTGAAATAGGCGATTATATCTTTAGAAACTGCCTTTCTGATGAAGTTCAGGCGGTGCAACTTGCTGAATATGCTGCAAAAGAGTTAGGACTTAAGAAATTTGCCATAATGTATACAAATAATGATTATGGGCTTTCGCTTAAAAATGCATTTGAGGCTAAGGCTAAAGAGCTTGCAGAAGTAACAGCAGTAGAAACTTACAATGATGGAGAAAAAGACTTTAGGGCACAGCTTACAAAAATCAAGGGAACAAATCCTGATGCGCTTTATATAGCAGGCTATTATACCGAAGCCGCCAAAATAGCCCAGCAGGCGAAAGAACAAGGCTTAAATGTACAAATCCTAGGAGCCGACGGCTTCTATTCACCAGTCCTAATCGAACTTGGCGGAGATGCTGTAGAAGGGGCAATCTTTACAGCCGGATTCTTCACAGATGATCCTTCTGAAAAAGCTCAAAATTTTGTTAAGGCATATAAGGAAAAATTCAATGCAGAGCCTGATATGTTTGCAGCCCAAGCATATGACGCCGCTATGATTTTGCTTACCGCTCTTAAGAATACCAACGGCGAAGGTGGCGAAGCATTACAGAAAGAAATGGCAAAAACTAAGGATTTTCCAGGCATTACCGGAACTACATCCTTTACTGAAACCGGAGATGCTATAAAGAACATTATTATCTTAAAAGTTGAAAACGGCAAGTTTACAAAACTTCGTTAGTAATTTTGCCAATTAAGCAACTCTGTCAATGGGTGGCATAGCCATCCATTGACTTTGCCCTTTGGAAAGGAATGGATTTAGAAATGTTTTTCGAACAATTGATAAACGGTTTAACACTTGGAAGCACATATTCACTAATTGCTTTAGGATATACAATGGTATACGGAATTTTAGAGCTTATTAATTTTGCCCACAGTGAAATATATATGGTTGGAGCTTTTGTGGGACTTGCAATGGTTACAGTTTACAAGCTTCCTTTTGCAGTAGCTCTCGTTGCAGGCATGTTAGGTTCTTGTTTACTAGGCATAATAATCGAAAAGGCCGCTTACAAGCCTTTGCGCAAAGCAAATCGCATAGCTCCCCTTATCAGTGCAATCGGTGTTTCGATCTTTTTGCAAAACGCGGCATTGATGATAGCAGGTCCCCAGGCTAGATCCTTCCCATCAGGGCTTAATATACGGACTTTGAGCGTAGGCAGTGTTCATATCTCGACTTTGCAGCTTTTGATTTTAGTTATTTCAATTGTTCTTATGGTAGGGCTCCAATTTTTAATACAGAATACCAAATTGGGACAGGCAATGAGGGCTACAGCTCAAGATAAGGAAGTCGCACAACTGATGGGCATAAAAATCGACAGTATAATTACCTTTACTTTCGCTATTGGTTCGGCATTAGGGGGTGCCGCCGGAGTTCTTGTAGGGGTTTATTTCGATTCAGTAGATCCGACAATGGGATTTTTCCCGGGTTTAAAGGGATTTGTTGCAGCAGTGCTCGGAGGAATCGGAAATATACCTGGTGCGATGTTGGGCGGGTTAATACTCGGCTTAGTTGAAATGATAGGTGCAGTATATATGTCACGTTATAAAGATGCAATTGCTTTTGCTGTTCTTATAATTATCTTGTTAGTAAAGCCCACGGGATTGCTGGGACGAAATGTGCAGGAAAAAGTGTAGGTGATACAGAATTGAATTATTATTTGCAGATATTGACAGTCATAATGATAAACTCTATACTAGCTGTAAGTCTTAACCTGATTACAGGATATACCGGGCAGCTTTCCTTGGGCCATGCAACTTTTATGGGGCTGGGCGCATATGCTGCAACCCTTTTTACGTTAAAGCTGCACTTTCCTTTTTTAGCAGCTCTTATTGCAGGCGCGCTTGTAGCTGCTTTCTTCGGTTTTATAATAGGAGTGCCTACATTAAGATTAAAAGGCGACTATCTCGCAATAGCCACTCTAGGATTTGGCGAGATTACCAAGAATATACTCATGAACCTTAAAATAACGGGTGGGCCAATGGGGCTTCGCGGAATACCAAAAGTAACCAATGTTTATATAGCCGCTGTGGCTTTATTTCTTGTGATATTTTCATTAAACCGCATAATGAATTCCCGCGTGGGAAAATCTTTTATTGCAATCAGAGAAGACGAATTGGCGGCAGAAGCCATGGGAATCAATACGACACAATTCAAGATTCTCGCTTTTATAATCGGTGCTTTTTACGCCGGCTTAGCCGGTGGTTTATACGCCTTTTTATTTAGATATATAAATCCGAAAGATTTTGGCTTTATGAAGTCAATTGAAATACTTTGTATGGTAGTTCTCGGCGGAATGGGCAACACATATGGTGCTGTTTTAGGCGCGTTTATAATAACGATTTTGCCTGAACTTTTGCGATCGGTGTCTCCTGTCATAGCACAATATAGGATGGTTTTCTATGGTTTATTACTGGTTATAATGATGATAGTAAGACCTCAAGGGATCATGAGCGCTCAAGCTTTGGAAAAGAAAAAATATAAAAGTTCATTAGAGAAGGGAGGGTTATGATTATGGAAATTTTAGAAGGACATGATTTGACAATGGTCTTTGGCGGCCTTGCAGCTTTGACCTCGGTCGACATCAAAATAGAGGAAGGCGAAATTTTAAGTGTTATAGGTCCGAACGGAGCCGGCAAAACTACTCTGTTTAATCTTCTGACGGGTGTTTATTCGCCTACCTCCGGTAAAATATACTTCAAAAAAAAGGAAATCAAAAATCTCAAGCCTTATCAAATAACAAAACTGGGTATTGCCCGCACATTTCAAAATATAAGGCTTTTTGGGGAAATGAGTGTCCTTGACAATGTAATAATCGGACAGCATTGCCGGACTAAGACCGGTATCTTTGGGGCAATACTTAGAACTCCCTCCGTAAAAAAAGAAGAAGCTTCCGTTAATGAAAAGGCCATGGATATTCTTAAATTTGTGGGTCTGGAAAAAGTTTACAATGAAAAAGCAAAAAATTTACCCTACGGAAAGCAGCGCCGCCTTGAAATGGCAAGGGCATTGGCCACTGATCCTGAGCTTATACTTTTGGATGAGCCGGCAGCAGGCATGAATCCCTTCGAGACTAATGAGCTTATCGAACTTATAGGAAAGATTAATGAAATGGGTAAAACCATTCTTCTAATTGAACATGATATGAAGCTAGTAATGGGTATATCTAAACGAATAATGGTGCTGGACTACGGCAAAAAAATAGCTGACGGACCGCCAGAAGAAATAAAGAATGATGAAAGAGTTATCAAAGCTTATCTCGGAGAGAGCTCCCGCAGGGAGGGCCGCGCATGTTAAAACTTGAAAATGTTGTAGCACACTATGGAAATATACAGGCACTTAGCGGCATTTCTTTGGAAGTCAGCGAAGGCGAGATAGCAACCATTATAGGCGCAAACGGAGCAGGAAAAACCACCACATTAAAAACTATTTGCAGCCTTATATCCCCTACATCAGGCAAAATCTATTTTCAAGGCAAAGATATTACAGGAAGGCCTACTTATGAGATAGTTGAAGCAGGAATATCTATGGTGCCTGAGGGGCGGCGGGTTTTCCCCCGAATGACCGTCTTAGAAAATCTTCAATTAGGTGCATATCTTAACAAAAACCGGCAGCAGGTAAAAAGTTATCTTGAAGAGGTTTTTACGCTTTTTCCCGTGCTTAAGAGTCGCGCAAAGCAAGTGGCAGGCACTCTTTCAGGCGGAGAGCAGCAGATGCTGGCCATCGGTCGTGCCCTAATGGCAAAGCCTAAGCTTTTGCTTTTAGATGAACCTTCAATGGGTCTTGCTCCTAAAATCGTTGAAAGTATTTTTGACATAATAACTAAGATAAATTGTGAGGGCACTACCATCTTGCTCGTTGAGCAAAATGCCGGAATGGCTTTGTCTATCGCCAATAAAGGATATGTACTTGAAACCGGAAAAATCGTAATGAGCGATACTGCAGAAAATCTTCTTGAAAATGAAAAAGTAAAAACGGCTTATCTAGGAGAATAAAAAGAGTATCTTAAAATTATTTGCAAATAATTTTAAGATACTCTTTTTATTCTCAGTATTAACCGACAGTATCTTCAGCTGCCCCATTATCTTCAATTGATATAGTGGGAAATAATTCAGTTATAAGAACTCCTGCTATAACAATAGCAAATCCGGCAACGGTCCTTAATGCTAATTTTTCTTCCCAGAATATAATTGAGAATATGCCTGCAAAAATAGACTCAGTGCACATTATTACGGCTGCGTGGGTCGAACTTGTATATTTCTGAGCAATATTTTGCACGATAAAAGCTCCTGCTGTACAAAGTATTGCCCCGAACAAAATCGCTCCCCACCCCTTAGCATCAAAATTCAGTGATGCGGAAGGTTCAAAAAGTATCGAAATAGCCAATGTAGCAAAACCTGTAAGTGCCACCTGTATAATTGCCATGTTTATAGGATTCACGCGTTTCACATAGTGCTCAGTAAAGGTGATCTGCAGTGCAAAGCACACCGCACAAGCAAGCGTTAGGACATCTCCCCAGCCAATTGCAAGGTTTTTGTCAATAGATATAAACCCAAGCCCTGTAAATGTAAGGATTGCCCCAATTATTTGATTCGTCTGGGGAAATTCTTTTGTAATAAGATATGAGATAAATGGAACCATGACTACATTGCTGCCGGTTATAAAACCAGATTTAGAGGGGGTAGTATATAAAAGACCCACTGTTTGGGTTATAAAGCCTAACATTACAAATGTCCCTACAATTAAGCCGGCTTTAATGTCCTCTCGGCTTGCATTCTTAAGCTGCTTATAAAATACCAAAGCCATAAGGACGGCGCCTATACTAAACCTTAAACCAAGGTACATGAAAGGTGTAATTGACGACAAAGCATTTTTTTCAATAACAAAGTTCAAGCCCCAGATAAGAGCTACTAACAGTAGTGCAGAATCTGCTATTAGACTTTTTTTCAATATGTCCACCTCTTTAAGCATTTCACAAAAGCTATTTTTCATCTGTTAAATATTGAAGCATAACACTGCGTGCGATAGGGGCCGCTACAGCTCCTCCTGATCCACCGTTTTCTACTATAACAGCAACGGCAATTTGGGGGTTTTGTGCCGGTGCAAATCCAATAAACCAGGCATGGGCTTTTCCGTGGGGATTTTCGGCACTACCTGTTTTACCGGCAACTTCAATTCCTTTTATCGCTGCAGAAGTTCCTGTACCATTTTTTACAACTTCTACCATTAGTTCTTTAATCTTGTCTGCCGCATCTTCACTAATCACTTGATTTGAGCTAGCCGATGGCTCCCTTGCCTTTACCACACCTAGAGGAGAAACTGTTTCTTTTACAATATAAGGACTTATTTCTCTTCCCCTATTAGCTATAATAGCTGCTACACGTGCCATTTGTAAAGGGGTTGCTAAAATTTTTCCTTGACCGATAAAAGCTTCTGCCATTTCCACATCTTTTTTAACAATTGAAGGTTTTGGAAAGGTGCTTTGGGCTATTGGAATATCGGATTTCTCCTGTCTATTAAATCCAAAGCTTTCAGCCATTGCTATCATTTTTTCTGTTTCTATTTCTTGACCTATCTGGATAAAAACAGTATTGCTAGAATATCGAAAGGCAGATGATAAAGTATAATTTCCCGGTTTTAAGTAATCCGCATCTTTAATAATATTGCCATCTACTTTAATGTATCCGGGGGTATAGAAAGTTTCTGTTTCAACTTTCGGATTATAAGTTAAGGCCGCCGCAAGAGTTACCACCTTAAAAACAGAGCCCGGTGGATAAAGTCCTTGAGTCGCCCTGTTTAATAAAGGTTTGTCCTCATCTTTTGAAACAGCATCCCAGTCCTGCTTTATTGTCGAAGGATCATACCCCGGTGAGCTTACTAAAGCCAGTATTTGCCCTGTTTGAGGATCGAGGGCAACCAATGCCCCCGGACGGCCCTGAAACAGATTATAGGCGGTTTTTTGCAAGTTTAAATCCAATGTAAGTCGAATATCGTTTCCTCTCTCCCCTACCCCAAGTATCTTTTTTCGAAGAAGCGTAACAGGATCTTGTTCAGCTATTCCCAACAATTCACCGTTCAAGATACTTTCGAGGCCCGCTCTTCCTAAAACCTCATCTGAGTATCCTATCAAAGGACCGATAGCTTCTCCTCCTTCATATATTCGTTTTTTTACACCGTTTTCAACTTGCGTATCTGCTAATACTTTGCCGTTTCTGTCGTAGATACTTCCTCGTATCACTTTTGCTTCTTGCTCCCATAGCCTTCGATTATAAGAATTTTGGATGAGTTCTTCTCTTTCAACAGCAGTAAAATATGTTAAGTATAAAATAAGTGAAATAAAAAGTATACTGAATACTAAAAAAATCAACTTTATATTTCTCTCCAGCTTATCCATTGCTTTCACCACTTGATGCTCTGATTTTTATGCCATTTAATATTCCTATGGACACAAAGCTCATCACCATGGAGCTGCCGCCATAGCTCATAAAAGGAAGAGTAACTCCTGTCATTGGTATAAGCTTTATCACGCCGCCTATTATAGTAAAAATCTGTATGCCGAAAAAGGTTGTAATTCCCAACGCAGCAAGACTCAGGAAGCCGTTATTTATTGACAAAGCTATTCTTATTCCCCTGTATATCAATAGCAAATAAACTACGATTAATGCCGAGGCTCCCAAAAAGCCAAACTCCTCGAAGAATGCCGAAAAGATAAAGTCCGTTGTAACAGCAGGGATATAATCCGGGTGTCCAAGGCCTAAACCTGTACCAAAAAAACCTCCCTCAGCTATTGCAAAAAGAGACTGAACAATCTGATACCCTTTGCCCGGCACATCTTCCCATGGGTTTAGCCAAGCTTTTATTCGAACCTTGACATGGTTAAACTGCTTATAACCTACCAATCCTGCAATACACGCCATAAGCATTCCTGCTGCCGCAATATCAAGCCTTGAAGTTGCCGCAAAAATAACCGCAAGTGCTGTAAAATAAAATATCATAGCTCCTCCCAAGTCTCGGGCCGCGGCTAAAAGAAGAAGGATTACCAGGATTTGTCCAAAAAACTGCAGTGGGTTTTTAATTTTTCTATCTTTTAAACTATCTGCTAAAAAAAGGCTGAAGGTAATTTTTGCAAGTTCTGAAGGCTGAAATGAGATTTTTTTATATACTATCCAGCTTTTGGAGCCCCAGCGCTCTACCCCAAAAACTAGCGGAGAAAGCAGCAAAAGGGCAGTTATAACAAAAAGAAAAAAGTCTCCAATTTTTACTTCAACCCAGGCTTTAGACGCAAGGGTGCTTATAAAAAATAAAGCCACTCCTAATCCATACCAGATAAGCTGCCGCTCAGCAGAATAAGGATTTATCCTATAAAGCATTATAAGGCTGAGCTGGACAATGAAACTTGATAGCAGAATCAAGGCCGGATCTTGTTGTGGAAATAACAGGTTTGTAAAGATATAACCGCTGACCATAATAGCAATAAAAATCATTTCACCGTATACAGGTATCGGTGAAAAAGTGCCGTTATAAAAGGACAAGACCAAGGATGCTATTATCCCTATAAGAGCAATTATCGCCATATTTTCTTTGTAAATAATATCAGCGTGGGGCTTCAAGCCTTTCACCTCTTAAGAATGTGAAATTTCTTTTGCCTAAAACAATTTGGTCATTGTCTTTTAATCTGATGGTTTTTTTGACTCTTTTGCCATTTACAAAGGTACCGTTGGTACTGTTCAAATCACGGATAACCATCTTGGAGCCTCTTTTTTCGATAAGGGCATGTTTACTGGAAATAAATGGATCATCTATAATAATATCTGCATCGTTTGCTCTCCCTATTGTGTTTATATCAAAGAGCGGATATATCTTTCCATTTTCTTCTACAAGCACAAACCCGGTTGCCTTTGGATGAGTTTTTTCTTCTTTTAAGTCAGCAATCATTATCCTTAAGAAATTCAATAGGAAATAGTAAATGAGAAAAATGAAAACAAATTTTGAGATCTTCGACAGGAGCTCAAACACTTAAAATCACCTCAATCTTATTATATCTCAAAAATTGAGGTTTTATAATTAAAATGGTGTAAAGTTGGCTGATTTTTAAGCCTGGAAAAATTTCTCGCCAAACATACTCTTTATCTTCCATATTCTGTCATTTTTTATAAATATCTTAGGAACTCTAGACTTGTCGCTCATTAGCAAAAAATCATAAACAGGCATAATTATTTTATCCTTCTGTCTTCCCCACAAAATAGCCTCATCTCCCACATTGACGTTTGGGATGTCAGTAACATCTATCATTGTTTGGTCAGCACATACCCTGCCAATCACCGGAGCTTTCATGCCCCTTACAAGCACAATTCCTCTATTTGAATAAAGCTTTGTATAACCATCATTATACCCAGCTGCTAGTGTAGCAACAATAGTAGTTTTATTAGTAGTATAAGTTCTGTCATAACCTATGCTTACGCCGGGGCCGACCTTCTTTAAAAATATTATATGTGTCTTAAAATTTTGAGCAAATTTAATATCTATTACTTTCTTATCTTCTTCTGAATTATAAACTCCATATATAAGATCGCCGGGTCTTACCATATCAAACTTTTTATAGGTTTCTGGCAGCGCAGTAATTGCAGCGCTTGATGCACAGTGTTTTATTGGTATATGATAACCACTGGTATCAATGTCATTTAAAACCTTTATAAACAGACTTAACTGGTATTTCATAAACTCTAGATCATGGGGTGTTGCAAAGTGAGTAAAAATACCTTCCAGCTCTACATTTTTCATCTCGTCGACTTTTGCCACAAAATCAACTGCCTCTTCCGGGAAAACACCTATTCGACCCATTCCTGTATCGACTTTTAGATGAAGTTTTGCAATTTTGTTAATTTTAGCAGCTTCATCCGATATTCTTTTAACTGAATCTAGATCGCATACCGTCTGAGTTATGCCATATTCAATAAGTTCCCTTTCCTGCCCTTTCATATTTAAGCACATATTTAAAATAGGCGCTTTTATGCCCGCCATTCGCAAAAAAATTCCTTCTTCTAGTCTTCCCACTCCAAGATACGATGCACCATTTTCTAAGGCTGTTTGAGAAACTTCTACTATGCCATGAGTGTAGGCATCGCCCTTTACCACAGCAAGCAGCTTCTTGTCTCTGATGAGTTTTTTTATGCTGCGCACATTTTTCCCTATAATATCTAAATTAATTTCCACATAAGTGGGACCGATTGATAAATCCAATATACTTACTACCTCCAACTAAGATTTATATTAATTATAGCACACTTTGCAAAAGGGCTCATAAAACCTGTTGTTTTCAGCGCCATAAACAGTATAAAAGAAATCCTTATTGTGATATAATGTTTTCAAAGTAAGTATAGATTTAGGAGATGAAAATGTTTTATGGCTCATTCGATGGACTTTAAAATTGGCATTATAGGCGGCGGCCAGCTGGGAAAAATGATGGCTCAGGAGGCAAAGAAATTTAATTTTACTGTGAATATATTAGACCCCACCCCGGGATGCCCTGCCTCTTCAGTGGTAGATCATCAAATCGTAGGTGGGTTTTATGATGACGATAAAATACGCGAACTTGTAAAATGTAGTGACATTACAACTTTCGAAATAGAACATATCAATACTCAGGTATTAAATGAACTAGTTGCAGAAGGTCATACTATATTGCCTTCTCCAAAGGTTTTGGAAATAATACAAGATAAATCAAAACAAAAGCGTATGCTAAATAAAAATGGCATACCTACTGCCCGATGGGTAATGCTGAATGATGATTTTGTGGAAACCATAAAGGACTTCGGATTTCCTGCAATGCAAAAAGCATGCAAGGGCGGCTACGACGGACGGGGCGTATGTGTTGTCGAGAAGCCGGAGGATTTAGAGAATTCATCAATGGGAGAATCTTTTCTGGAAGAGCTTGTACCAATCGAAAAAGAGCTTGCGGTTATGGTTTCAAGGAGCACAAAAAAAGAAATAAAGTGTTATCCTGTTGTAGAGATGACCTTTGACCAGAAGGCAAATATATGTGATAATACCGTGGCTCCCGCACGTGTAGAAGAGTCAATAAAAAACATGGCTTTAGAGCTTGCCGTAAGATGTGTCGAGGCTCTAGGCGGCGTTGGTATCTTTGGTGTAGAAATGTTTCTGACATCAGATAAAGAAGTCCTTGTAAATGAAATTGCTCCACGGCCTCACAATTCCGGACATTATACAATTGAAGCATGCATAACATCTCAATTTGAACAGCATCTAAGGGCAATTACCGGCTTGCCTTTAGGTTCCACTGAACTTATAATACCTGCTGTAATGGTTAATCTTTTAGGCGCTGAAGGCTATCAAGGCAAACCCTGTTTTGAGGGAGTGGAAGATATACTGCGCATCCCCGGCGTAAACCTTCATATATATGGCAAAAAAGAAACCAGGCCTTATAGAAAAATGGGACATATAACAATAGTTGATAAAAATTTAGATAGTGCTTTAGAAAAAGCCGAGACAGTAAGAAAGACTATAAAAGTTATTTCGGAGGGTTAAAATGAGTAGTGATAAAGCTTTGGTAGGCATAATTATGGGAAGTGATTCCGATCTTATTGTAATGAAAGAAGCAGCTAAAGTGCTGGAAGAGTTTAGCATAAACTATGAAATGACCATTGTATCCGCTCATCGGACTCCTCAAAGAATGTTTGACTATGCAAGATACGCAGAATCTCAGGGACTTGAAGTTATTATAGCCGGCGCAGGAGGCGCTGCTCATCTTCCAGGAATGGTAGCGGCTATTACTCCTCTTCCGGTAATTGGTGTTCCTGTTAAAACATCAACCTTAAACGGGCTGGATTCGCTTTTTTCAATTGTGCAAATGCCTGCAGGAGTGCCAGTAGCCACCGTGGCTATAAACAACGCCGCAAATGCAGGATTGCTTGCCGCTCAAATACTCGGAATTAAATATCCTGTAATAAGGGACGCAGTAAAAAAATATAAAGAAAATATGAAGGCCGATGTGTGTGCTAAGGCTGAAAAGCTAGAGGCTATCGGATATAAAAGTTACTTATCTGACAGAGAAAAATAATTATATTAAACAACAAAAATAGGCGCAGCATTTAAAGCGCCTATTTTTAATCAAACTGAAGTTATATAAATTACGCCACACCATCATCGACAATTTTCCACTTGTTACATCTATCACCCCAGCGGGCTATTACTTTGCCTTCCATCTTTATGTTGACAACTTCGCAGTGGTTCGGACATCCGCTGCATTCAAAACTATCCGCTGCAAAATGCATATCCGACAGACCAAACCCTTTAAATTTTGTTTTAGATATTTTAGCATGTTTTGCAAGCAGTGCTGCCCCTATGGCCCCCATTACGTCATGGTATTTTGGCACATAAACTTCCTCGCCAAGGGCTTCTTCAAATGCCGCTTTCATACCGGCATTAGCTGCTACACCGCCTTGAAATACTATGCGAGGCCGAATTTCTTTGCCCTTTGCAATATTGTTTAAATAATTTCTTACAAGAGCTTCGCACAATCCACGGATAATATCCTGGGTTTTATAGCCTAATTGCTGTTTATGAACCATATCTGATTCAGCAAAAACAGCACATCTGCCTGCTATTCGGACAGGATTTTTTGACTCTAGCGCATAATTTCCAAACTCTTCAATAGGTATATTTAAGCGGTTTGCCTGCTGGTCAAGAAAAGAACCTGTTCCTGCAGCGCATACTGTATTCATCGCAAAATCAGTTACAACACCGTCTCTAAGTATTATAATTTTAGAGTCCTGACCGCCAATTTCAAGCACTGTTTGAACATCCGGAACTTCTCTTAAAGCTGCTACTGCATGGGCAGTTATCTCATTTTTTATTATATCAGCACCGACAATCACCCCTGCAAGTTGGCGGCCGCTGCCAGTTGTTCCTACACCTCTTACATCCCATTTTCCCTTATTCCTAAAGGAAAGCTGCCTCATCCCTTCCTGGACAGCCTTGATAGGGTTGCCTTGTGTCCTTATATAAATTGACTCTTCTACAACTTCGTCTTCGTTTATCAAAACAAGGTCAGTGCTGACTGAGCCAACATCAACCCCTAAATAATGAGACATCAGCTCACCTCCTTTGCGATTTTTGATTTTGTCGGAACATATTCCAGCCTTTCTCGTTTCGCCTCAAGCAGATCTACAAATGCTTCCAGTCGAGTTCTAAGACCTTCTTTCCCTGTTTGTTCATCAAAGTTGATACTAAGAAAACCTAAACCATGTTCTTTACACACTTTTGGGAGGATGCTTTTTGCAACTATTTCAGGTATGCAGGTAAAAGGCGAAAGCTGAATCACCCCGTCAAAACCTCTTTTCGCAAATATTACAGAATTGCCTACTGATTCCCTGCCGTGGCCGCCACACATCTCTTTAAAATAAGGAGCAGCCATTTTTTTAGCGTCTCTGTCGCCTTTAATGTGAAATAAATCTAATACTGCATTTGAAATGGTATATCCGGAAAGAAACATAGAGCGCTCCACATACACACCTAAATCACCTAGCATCTCCTCGATTTCAAGGTTTGAAGCAGGCTCTAAAAGTACATAAATTTCTCCAACAATACCTATTTTTATAGGGTTATAATCTTTCTTCTCAATTAAATCGAAAAGGCGCTCCGATTCATGTTCTATTTCAACTAGCTCACTATATTTTTCAGCTTTCGCAATCATGCCAACGCATTTCTTGTATGTTTGGGTAGTTTCACCTTTTTTTACTTCTAATGGCCTTACTTTATGCGATAACTTTTCAATCTTATCAAGTAAGACTAATTCTTTCCATACAAAGCGTCCTATAGTTGCATAATCTTTTATGCTCAGCTTTACATTTATTAATTTTTTTATACTTTCAATTAGATCTTTCAGGTGCCTGCCGGGCGGTTCAAGGGTAATCATTTCAAATTCATAACCTAAATCTTTTAATATCTTCTCATGAAGAGTGGTATATAAGCCTGCTCTGCATGGCCCGACACCGCCTGAGGATACAAGGGTGTTAGCCCCCTTTTCCAAGACTTGAACATACGTTCCTAAGACTATTTTAAATGGATAACATGCAAACTCAGGTGCATACTTCGTGCCATAGCTGATTGTTTCTTCTGTAGGTCTTGGAGGAACAATCACATCATTTCCAAATGCCTTCAGCAGTTTTTCAAATGGTATATAGGATGTTCCCATGCATGGAAACGAAACTTTTCTCATACCATTACCGCCTCTTTCTTTTCTTTCTTTATCTTTAGCATATCTACGAAAGCCTCCAGTCTGGTATTTAGACCTTCTTGGCCGCTTTGCTCATCGAGAGTAATGGTGAGATATGGCATTTGGTATTTTTTAGCATCTATCTCCATCATTTTGTCAACTATAAAATCGGGACCGCACCCGAAGGCTGTAACATGTATTACTCCGTCTACAGTTTTATTTTCAAAAAAGTAGTATGCAGATCTTATTACCTCATTGCTAAATGTCCAAAAAAGTGTTTTTTTGAGTTTGCCGGCTTGTTTTTGCTTGTCCTTTTTACTTAGCATTTCAGGTGTTACCACGTAAACACCCATATTTATCAACTTTTTTATAAGATCAAGACTTAAATAAGAATCATACAGCATATAGGGGTAGCCCACAACAGCAAGGTGTATAGGATTACTTCTTTTTTGAGCTACAATTCCAAGGGGCGGTATACCGCCTTGTAAAAACTGATAAGTATAGTTTTTAAAACTTGACAAAGCTTTTAAATAAGCTGCGTAAGTCTTTAAAAATCCTTTTTTAAATTTTCGTCCCACTTTCATGCACAGCTTCAGTAAGTCAACCCTTCCTCCCGGTATATCTACTCTTACTTCAAACATATTCTTAAAGTCGGAAATAGAACATGCGATCATGTCCGGAAGTCCTAGAAATTTGGGACAGAAAGTAGATTCTTTTTTAATTCTCACAAGCCGCGGGACTAATACATAATCAACCCTGTCTTTTAGATTACGCACATGTCCGTGAAATAATTTGATTGGGACACAGGCATCTGAGATTGCATCCTCTACGCCTAAATCCATAATCTCTTTCGTGGTTTCATCTGACACTACTACCTCAAAACCAAGCTTTTCGAAAAAGGTTTTTGCAAATGGATAGTAAGCATAATAAGCCAGCGCCCGAGGTACACCTATCTTCATCGTTATCTCTCCTCTGATTCAAACCCTTTAACACGCAGAGACATCGAAACAAAATTTATTTCTATTTCAGTAGCTTTATTTATTTTTTAAGTAATTATCTATAGACTGTGCCGCTTTTTTTCCGGCTCCCATTGCAAGTATTACAGTTGCGGAACCTGTTACAATATCTCCGCCGGCCCAAACTCCTTCTTTTGAAGTTCTTCCATCTTCATCTGTTGCAATATATCCATATTTATTAAGATCAAGGCCTTGGGTTGCTTGGATTAAAAGGGGATTTGGTCCGGTTCCTATAGCAATAACTACTGTATCCATATCTAACATAAACTCAGATCCTTTAATCGGAACTGGTCTGCGTCTTCCAGAAGCATCAGGCTCGCCCAGCTCCATTTGGATACATTCAACACCTTTTACCCAGCCCTTTTCATCGCCGATTATGCGTATCGGGTTTGTAAGGAATTTAAAAATAATGCCTTCTTCCTTTGCGTGTTCAAATTCTTCCTTCCTAGCCGGCATTTCTGCTTCTGACCTTCTATAAATAATGTAAACTTCGTCTGCTCCCATTCTTAAAGCAGATCTGGCAGAATCCATTGCTACATTGCCGCCGCCTATTACGGCAACTTTTTTGCCTACTTTTACAGGCGTATCAGTTTCCGGGAATTTATAAGCTTTCATAAGATTAATTCTTGTTAAAAACTCATTGGCCGAATAAACACCTAGGTAATTCTCCCCCGGGATACCCATAAATTTTGGCAGTCCTGCTCCTGTTCCTATAAACACAGCTTCGTATCCTTTTTCAAAAAGATCATCCACTGTCAGAACTTTGCCCATTACCATATCTGTTTCAACTTTTACGCCAAGTTCCTTTAAGAAATTCACTTCTTGTTTTACAATTTCTTTAGGAAGACGGAATTCGGGTATGCCGTAAATCAAAACTCCTCCGGCTTCATGGAAAGCTTCGAACACCGTAACATCATAACCTAGTTTTGCAAGATCTCCCGCACAGGTAAGGCCTGCAGGGCCTGAGCCTATTATGGCAACTTTTTTGCCGATGGGATTAGGCTTTTCTGGAATTTTTACTCCTTTTTCCCTTTCCCAATCAGCGGCAAATCTTTCTAGTCTTCCTATTCCTACCGGATCTCCTTTTTTTGTCAAAATGCATTTTTGCTCGCATTGATCCTCTTGAGGACAAACTCTACCACAAATTGCAGGCAGGCTGTTGGTTTCTTTTATTATGCTTATAGCGCTTTCAAAATCTTTTTCTTTTATGCACTTTATAAATCGCGGTATCTGAACTTGAACAGGGCACCCCTGCATACATGTGGGATTTTTACAATTTAAGCATCTGGCAGCTTCATTTACTGCATCTTCTTCAGTATAGCCAAGAGCTACCTCGTTGAAGTTTCTGCTCCGAACCTTTGGATCTTGAGCCGGCATTGGAGTTTTGACTTTGCTTTTATTTATTGATGGCATCGGCACCCACCTCTTTCTTTTTCATACTTTTCAAGGGCTATCTTTTCTTCAGTTGCATATGTTTGCAACCGCTTCATAAGCTCATCAAAGTCCACTTGAGTTCCGTCAAAAGCAGGGCCATCTACACATACGAACTTAGTTTCGCCGCCCACTGTTACTCTGCAGCAGCCGCACATTCCTGTCCCATCTACCATTATCGGATTTAGGCTTACCATTACCGGTATGTTGTAAGGTTTTATAATCTCAGTTCCAATTTTCATAAGTATTGCAGGGCCTATTATGATTATCTCATCAAATTTTTCGCCCTTCTCCAGCAGTTCTTTAAGTACTACAGTTACAAAGCCATGGCGGCCTTTAGAACCATCATCTGTACAAATATATGTTTCATCGCTTACTGCCTTTATTTCGTCTTCCATTATAAGCATATCAGCGGTTTTTGCACCTATAATGCTTATTACCTCGACTCCTTGTTCATGAAGCATCTTAAGCTTTGGATAAAGCGGCGCAACTCCTAATCCTCCGCCAATTCCAAGCACTCTCTTGTGATTCGGAAACTCCACTGCCTTTCCCAGAGGGCCCACAAAATCAGCTAGAAAGTCTCCTTCTTTAAGAGTGCCAAGTTCCTTTGTTGTCTTGCCAACCTCTTGGAACACAACTCTCACCGTGCCGGCTTTTGCATCATAATCTGCTATAGTCAGAGGAATTCTTTCTCCTCCCTCTTTGATTCTTAAAATGACAAATTGCCCCGGCTTGGCTTTTTGCGCGATTAGCGGCGCATCTACAATAAATTGCTTAATAGATGGTGCAAGATCTTCTCTGGATAATATTTTGAACATAATAAGCCTCCTTAAATTTTTTGATTTATTTTTCTCGGATCTTGAGTAAAATAAAGGCGTTTAGCAATTACTTCAACGCTTAGAACGTTCAGACCTGTCATGTGTTCAATAATTTCTCTTACTCTTTTTTGCACTTTACGGAGCACTTCTTGCATATCACTGCCATATTCAATAGACAGCTCAAGTTTTAGTTTTATTCCCTCGCTGTTGTTTTCTACAAAAACCTTTCCTCCACTGCCAATACCACAAACCTGCTGAGCTGTATATAGTGCAATTTGACTTATTGTTGTATCGCCTATGGTATACTTTCCCATGTAACTATAAGTAGGTCTAACGACAGATTTTTCCTCCAGCATTGCAGGCTTGGCCTTTCCCTTTTTTCTAAAAATGCGCAGAGGATCTAAAAGAAAACCGGAAAAGTCTTTCTTAATTTCAAGGGTTGGCACTGGTATAATGTGTTTACCTGTAGTCTCACGTATTTTGAGAGCTGTGCTTATTTCGCGTTTCGATGAAACATCTTCAATCTTGATGATTCGCTCAGGCAAAGGCAGGTCAAGATTTTTGCATATGACTTCAATCATTGAATAAGAAGTGCCTAATATAAGGATACTTTCAGGATTTAATTCTGCAATTTTATTTTTTACTTCCTCTGCATGTTCCGGCTCTTGAAATATAGCACACCTGATAGCTCCGATTTTGGTACTCTCTCGCTTCGCTGAGCGGCCTGCAAGAACTTTGTTCCCTTTTATAAGGATTCCATCATCTATTATGAACTCTATGCCATTTTTTTGAGCGACCCACTGAGCTTTGTGGCTTTTCCCTGTGCCGCTTCTTCCTACCAAGGCTATGGTGCGCATATATCTACCTCCACACAATTTACTGTACATTATAACATTTTTTTAAGAAGATTTGTATCCATGATAACGATTAAATTCACAAGCTTATCAGCTAAGATATAAATTAAGACCCTAGTCACATAAGGGTCTTAATTTGCTACACAATATACAGATAAAGACAGATGTATGTTAATTCATTTTCACAGGTTTAAAATTGTCTGCTAAGGTATCCCAAAACGATGGGGTAGTATAGCCTAATCTCCATATGGCAATGCCTTTTAAGCCCTTTTGTAAAACCATTTTGGCCTTCGCATCTATTGAATAATCGCTTTCCATCCAAACTTCGTGTATCTGTCCATTCTCATCGGTATATTTTCCGTTAAGAAGTCCTGAAGTTTGATCAATGCTCATAGTTAAGTTATATTTTTCGGAAAGGTCATCTGCAAATTCAAGATAAGTTGTACCATTATTTTTTGCAATAACAGAACTTCTCTTTCCATTTACCCAGTCGTATCCGTAGCAGCCAATACCAAGCACTATCTTTTCTGCAGGAATACGTGCTGTCGCGTAATTTACAACTTCTTCTACCCAATCGATTCCCGATTGAGGACCTGGCACGCTTGGACTCTTATCATAGGCCATAAGCACTACAAAATCGGCATATTTGCCGAGAGTTGTATAGTCGTATCCCGGCCTCCAGTCAACACTTTCTGTTTTTACAGGAAGCGAAAGACTTAATGATTTTCCCTGAGCTTTCAATTTTGCATAAAGACTTTTTATAAATTCATTAAATTGATCTTTTCCTGAAGCTGTCACAGCTTCAAAATCAATATTTACACCATCAAAACCCTCGTCTGTTGCCATCTTGCTTATTTGATCTATTAGGGCTGTTCTAGATTCAGGAGTTGATAGTGCTTTATTTAGCCTGGTAGCATTATTTTCAAAAACCAGCATCTGGATTTCTACGCCGTTTTCTTTGGCAGTTTTAATTACGCTGTCATAACCTTCCGGAACATTTATATACCGCAAGGTGTCTTTATTAATCAAGCTGCCGTTTTCATCCAAAGTATACCACTTAGCTGCCACAGCCGACATTTTGTCGACGTTTTTTAGAAAATCCTCATATGACTGTGAATAATAGTAGCCCATTATGTACTTTGAAGGCTTTTCTTCAGGCAAAGTACTTATTTTAACTGTTCTAAGACCGTTGTCCCAATTAACAGCAGCTCCAAAAGCTTCGCTGAGAAATCTTAAGGGAATGAGGGTTCTGTCGTTTTTTATTATAGGTGCCGTATCTAATTTTGTCGGGGTTTGGTTTATATATGCAGTGTCTTCTCCAACTTTCAAAAGTATCGTTTTATTATCTTTAAACGCCGCAACGGTTCTTGTTTCCTCATCCCATTCTACTTCAGCTCCAAGAGCTTCGCAGATTTTTCTAAAAGGTACCAGCGTCCTACCGTTTTCAATAATGGGAGGCACGTCAAAGCTGAGACTTGCACCGTCTAATAAAACTTTAATATCGCTTGCGGCATCACACGGCTTAAATGGAACAAACATCGATATCGCAAACATTAACGCAAGTAAACCGGCAATAATCCTGTTTGATATTGCGCGCTTAAGCATATAGATCTTCCTTTCGAATAATTCAGATCCAACTTACAATAATTGCATGCGGCATCTTTATTACGTCAGATGCCGCACTATATAACACAATTCTACTCTTGAGGCGCTTCTTCTGGAAGTTCTTCTAAATTTACTTCTTCGGCATTTTTAGCTTCATCAGGAATTTCTATCTCAATATCGGCATTGTAGTCATGGTAATTGTAATTCATGGACATTTCTAGTGCTTTTACAGCTAAAGGACTGTCCTTTTGAGCATCCTCATTAAATAAAGCCGTAGCACTTGCTTTTGCTTTGCTTGTTAATCCATCTTCAACGCTTACATAGTTTATGCCCCTTACAGCGATAAACTTCACTATATTTTCTGCTTCTTCTAAACCTGGAATTTCTTCTTCGCTAAATCCGGGAATTGCGCTGAAAATCTTACTTAAGTCTTCAAGTCTTGAATACGTTGCTACTTTGTAATACTCTTTTCCGTCAATCGTCACTTTACCCAAAAGCTTATAGGAAGCTATGTCTTCTATATCTTTGGCCCAGTCCTGCTGCTGTGTTAAAAAATCTTCATCAAAAAGCATTGGCATAAAGTTTTTCATCTTTGTCCATTCAGCTTCGCCTTCTCCTGTATCGGTTAAAGTGTAAATGTAGTCCTTGTCTATATACTGTTCCAAATCTATGCTTTCCTCAAGACCTTTTATTGTCTGAGTCATCTTTTGATGATAAGCGTCTTTTGTATATTCCATGTTTAAAGTTGATGCTACTTCAAGTCCTTCCATAAGGGTATCCCCGGCTGACATATCCATTCTAATTTGCATGTCGCCATCAGCGCGGAATGATTTGATATCCTTACTTTTTTCATTTGCCATATCAATTATTGATTTTGCATCTTCGTCGATACCAAAAACATTAACCAATAATGATGCCGCATCACCGGCTTTAAGTTCATCAGTAGGATTAATATTTTTTTGTGTAAAGTTTTGGTCTATTATCCAGGAATATAACTCATAATCTACGTTTTCTTCATCAGAAGAGTTTCCCGACCCCTCGGATATTACATCTTCAGGAATTCCAAGCATTCTTGCTGTCAGCGCTAAAGCTTCCATGCCTGTAATAGGCCTTTCCGGATAAGCATTGCCGGCAAAACCATTAAGAATACTGCGATCCCAAAGCGCCTTGACTGCACCGGCATACCACGCGCCAGCATCTAAATCTGATGGAAGATTTTCGCTTTCATTGATTTCAGATGTGGGAATATCCGCAGCATAAACCAGCATTGCAGCAAATGCTCCACGGCTAAGAGACTCATCTTCGGGAGTTTTTGCTATATCTAATAAATTTTCCACAGTAATTAAGGGCTTTGTCGCCGATGCTGCTTCCTGGGCATTGTTATCCGCTGCCAAAGCAGGTACTGCAGATACAAATAACATAGTTACTGCTAAAAACAAAGTACAAACTTTCTTAAACATTATATTGTCCTCCTTGTTTTAATTACAAGCTTTGATATATCTAGGCTTGCAAAACCATAGTTTGTGAAATAAGGCGTAATTAATTATAACATATATCCGAATACAAATCGTAAAAGGAGGGCAAATGTAACAGAAATGTAACATAAAAACTATGAAAGCAGCACAAAACCTGTCCATGTTACCTTGTCAGGCGAAAACTCCATGTTTATCCCCATATTGCTGCATGTCTTTAAGACATCAACACCCATAGCTTCCATTGAAGGTCTTGCTTTTTCTCGATGTACACATATTGGATTTGGGCTGTTTATTCCCGGACATTCTTTGCACAACTTGCAAGAGCCGCCTATAAGTGCAGCCGCAAAAGGAAATCCAAGTCCAAATGCCTTATTTTCCAATTGATATACGACATCATGCAGCTTTAGCGCCCATCTATCGCTTTCCGGTTCCCAATTAGCTTTATTTGTAATTTCTCCTTCAAGTTGAACAAGAAGCGCCATATAGTATCTTGACAATACTTTTTTAAACTCATCTACGGAAAGAGTGTAAGGCGGACACATCAGCTTGCGTCCGTATTCTCTGCACCCTGAATATGCACACTGGTATCTTACTCTCTCATCTACAATAATATCTCTTGTATGTATCAATTTAGCTAATTTTACATTATCGAAGGTTGAAGCTGTATCTACTAATTCCTTGGCTTTTTCCATCTCAGTCAGCAATTCCATAAACACATCCCCTTCTTTACATTATTTTCTGTCTTTTATTATATCTTTGTGAACTACTCACCACTTACTCATTCATTCGTCAAAGTGGGAGCTTCTTGGTCAATAGCAGTAGCCTGCCAAGTTTACCCAAGCTCTAAGGGTAGTCCCTGCTCCAATAATAATTTTTAGCTATGGTTTGGCTATCACCATAGCTATTAGCAATTCATTTTCCACTTATAAAAGATGGGAGAATTCTTGATAAAGAGGGTTAAATGGTGCGCCTGAAGGGATTTGAACCCCCGCAAAACCCGGCTCCGGAGGCCGGTGCTCTATCCGCTGAGCTACAGGCGCACAAACTATTATCCATTTTCATGATACATTAATTTGCCCTTTAAGTCAATTATTCCGACGCAGGCTTTTCAACGCTGTATTTATACATATAGTATACAATGCCCAGCACTAAAGGCGTAAACCACTGAGTAAGTGTAACTACGCCGATTCCCCATTTTGGGTTTACATATTCTATTAAATATAATGGATTTTCTCTTACTGTTTCCTCTATAAGTGCTCTAAGCAGTTGATGATACCATATAAATGACCAAAATTGATATCCTTCAGGTAATTGCTTTTTTTGAAGATAAAAATAGCGTATAAGCAGTACTAGGCCTATGGAAGAACCTACTAATTGGGCCGGCCATCTGCCAAAGGAAAATTGTGTCATTCTTCCTAATACTTCTTGGTTAAAGATGTTGGCTATCCTAACTAGACAGTATCCAAAGGAAAGGCCCACTACTGTCCAATCTGCTATCATGTTTGGGTTTACACCGTTTTTCTTACAATAATACCAGCCGGTTAAAAGTCCACCAAGAAGCGCGCCATGCCATGCAAGACCACCTTCCCAAATCTTTATAACATTTAAAGGGGCTGTAACAAACCATTGAGGATAATTGCTTAAAACAAAAATTAGCCTTGCACCGATTATGCCTGATACAATTACTATCATAGCAAGGTTTAGCAAAAAATCTTCGCTAAGCCCTTTCTTTTTCCCCATCTTTAAAAGATGAAATGAGCCTACTAAAAACGAAATCGCCATAAAAAGGCCATACCAGCGAACGGCTATGGGGCCTATCTTAAAGGCATATGGACTTAAGTCAAGAAGCATAGAGAAACCTCCTTCTAAAAATAGCTCAAAATTTAACTACTTTGAAGACATGTTTGGATTCTTTACAATATAAGTTCCCAGACTTTGTGCCACAAGCTTATCTTCGTAATATATCTCGCCTTCGGTAAAGATTAATGTTCTACCTTCTTTTACCACTTTCCCAACACCCACCAGTTTATTATCTGTTCCGGCAGGAGAGATGTAGTTTATTTTCATCTCAACAGTTACCGGTATAATCCCCAGTGTCATTGCAGCGCCGCCCATGGCAGTATCGCACAAGCTTGCAGTTACTCCTCCGTGGATTATTCCAAGACCATTTGTAAATTCTTCTTTTGGTTCGACTTCTATGATTATTTTTCCCCTTTCAGCATCAGCTACTTTTACACCTAATAAATTACCGTCGAAAGGGGAGCTTAAGTTTTGCAAAAGTCGAGATTTTGTTTCTTCGCTTATATCCATAACTCAACCTCCATTATTTGATAGATACAGTAAGTCTATTTAATAATATTAACAGAAGTCACACACAAAAACAAGAAAATATTCCCTGCAGGATCGCGTCAAGTAATCTTAGGTTTTTTTGTAAGACCTCTGCCAACCTTATACAGAACAAGCAAAAGAAATTAAATCTGTTTTAACTTATTGATTTTAAATATTGCAGCTTTCAAGAAGAG
>Ga0134104_1000547_pt1 | contig 43584 bp, 44 predicted proteins | sample 15_3_2metaG_FD_94455 | JGI IMG/M metagenome (GOLD analysis project Ga0134104, IMG submission 94455) | Switchgrass degrading microbial communities from high solid loading bioreactors in New Hampshire, USA - 15_59_3.3_214_A2 metaG | ecosystem: Engineered > Bioreactor > Semi-continuous > Anaerobic...
AAAAAATATGGTTCCAGAGTACATAAAGGTTTTGCATTAGTTCAGGCCGAACTAAATGAATTGTTTGAAAACTAACTTTTACATACAAGAAGTAGTTTACACAAACTTCTTGACACTATCTATTTTACACAAATTAGATATAATAAGATAAATGAAAATAGTATGGAAGGTATAATATTTTTACTAATAAATGACGATAACATTTTATGAGAGTACAAAGGAGAATGAAAATGTTTGGAACAGATATTGGAATTGATTTAGGAACTGCCAGTGTTCTTGTATACATAAAAGGACAGGGCATAGTATTGGAAGAACCTTCAGTTGTAGCGATTGATAATAATACACGTCAGATCCTTGCAGTGGGGGAAGAAGCAAGAAGAATGTTAGGCCGCACGCCTGGTAATATTGTTGCTATTCGTCCTTTACGACAAGGTGTTATTTCCGATTATGATATAACAGAAAAAATGTTAAAATATTTTATTCAAAAAGCAGTAGGAAGAAAGCTCCTTTTAAAACCACGTATTGCAGTATGTGTTCCAAGCGGAGTAACGGAAGTGGAAAAAAGGGCTGTAGAAGATGCAACAAGACAGGCAGGGGCAAGGCAGGTATTTGTGATCGAAGAGCCTATTGCTGCTGCTATTGGTGCGGGAATAGATATAGGACGAGCTTGTGGAAGTATGGTTGTGGATATTGGAGGAGGAACAACGGATATTGCTGTAATTTCCCTTGGAGGCACTGTTGTAAGTTCTTCATTAAAAATAGCTGGGGATAATTTCGATGAAGCAATTGTCCGATATATGAGAAAGAAGCATAATGTTTTAATAGGAGAAAGAACAGCAGAAGACTTGAAGATTAATATAGGAACAGCTTACCCAAGAACCCAGCCTGTTTCTCTGGACGTTAGAGGAAGAAACCTCATCACTGGACTCCCTAAAACGATTACAGTAACTTCTGAAGAAATGCTTGAAGCTCTTCAAGAACCTGTTGCAAGTATTGTTGAGGCAGTTCATGGTGTATTGGAAAAAACTCCACCGGAGCTGGCAGCAGATATTTCAGACCGAGGCATTGTTATGACTGGAGGCGGAGGACTCCTTTATGGCCTTGATAAATTAATAAAAGAAAAAACAGGCATTAATGTGATTATTGCAGAGGATGCTATTTCCTGTGTAGCAATTGGAACTGGTAAATATGTAGAGTTTATGGCAGGCGGGAAAAAATAAAAATTTATTAATTAATAGGGGGACTTGACTTGATTAGAGGATTATACACTTCTGCAATTGGAATGAAAACACAGTTTGAAAAAATGGATATTCTGACGAATAACTTAGCCAATGTAGATACTACCGGATATAAAAAGGATATTGTTGTGTCACGTTCATTCCCTGAGGAACTCACAAAGCGCATACAAGATAGAAAAAATGGATTTTCAAATAACCGTAATATTGGACGTATGAGCTTAGGATTATATAATGATCAAGTTTATACAAATTATACTCAGGGTACCCTTAAGCAAACCGATGATCCGCTAAATGTAGCTATCCAAGGAAAAGCTTTTTTTGCTGTAGGCATGGAAGACGGCAGAGAAGTATACACAAGGGACGGTTCTTTTGCACTGGATGCGAATGGAATGCTTATGACCAAAGAAGGGAATATGGTACTTGGCCAAAATGGACCAATTCGCATAGGCCAGGGAGATGTACGCATTGATGAGTCAGGTAATATATATGTCAATGATGAGCTTATAGATCAATTGAGAATAGTAGAATTTGAAAATCCTGAGACCCTCAGCAAACTTGGAGATAATTTATTGGAAAGAACCGAAGAAACTACAGAAAAAAATATTGAAAGTCGAATCGTACAAGGATTTTTAGAAGGTTCTAATGTTAATGTAATACGAGAAATGGTAGATATGATTACAGCTACAAGAATTTATGAAGCCAATCAAAAAGCAATTCAAACTCATGATGAAACCTTAGGGAAAGCAGTCAACGATGTTGGAAGAGTATAATATGATAGGGGGAATGTGAAATGATGCGTTCATTATGGACAGCAGCCTCGGGAATGACATCCCAGCAATTGAATGTGGATAATATCTCAAATAACTTAGCAAATGTGAATACAGTGGGTTATAAAAAAAGCAGGGTAGAATTTAAATCTCTTTTATATGAAACCATGCAAAAAGCAGGAGTAGACGAAAATGGCGCCGGAAGGCCAGTAAGTATTCAAATAGGTTATGGTGTCAGACCTATAGCCACCGTTAAAGACTATTCTATGGGTAATATTGAAGTGACAAATAACCCCTTAGATATTGCGATTGATGGGGAAGGATTTTTTGCTGTGCAAGGGCCAAATGAAGAAATTATGTATACCAGAGATGGAAGCTTTAAAGTGAGTGTAGTGGATGATGAGACAATGCTTGTGACTTCTGACGGATATCCTGTATTAAGCATAGATGAAGAGCCTATTTACTTTGATCCGGAAGTAAAAATTTCTGATTTAATTATTGGAGAAGATGGTATTATTTCTTATGTGGATGAGGACGGAGAAACTGTTGAAATAGCTCAATTGGCAGTTGTTCAGTTCCCCAATAGAGCAGGTCTTGAAGATGTAGGGCGAAACCTTGTAAGACAAACCGCTGCATCAGGGCAACCTGTTTATGAGGCAGATGGAGATGTTACTAAACCCAGCAGATTAATTCAAGGAAGTTTGGAAGCCTCTAATGTTCAAGTTGTTGAAGAAATGGTTAAGCTCATCGTTGCTCAAAGAGCCTATGAAATCAACTCAAAAGCTATCCAAACATCTGACGATATGCTTGCTCAGGCAAATCAACTTAAACGATAGGAGGTAAAATAAAATCATGAAAACCAATGGAATTGATTTTTCCACTTCCTATCCTGTAAGCAATGCATATGAAACCAAAAAGCAAAGTCAAGAACTGGAAAATTTTGAATCCGTACTTAAAAAGGCTTCAGAAGAAAAGGACGATAAAGCCTTAAAAAAAGCCTGCCAGGAGTTTGAATCCTATTTTATTAATCAACTCTTTAAAGAAATGAGACGAACGATTCAGCCGGGAGGACTTATTGAAAAAAGCCAGGCAGAAGAAATTTTTCAGGAGATGCTTGATGAAGAATATGCAAAAAATGCTTCACAATCCAACGGCATAGGCTTAGCCAATGTACTTTATAAACAACTAAAAAGTCACCTTTAATGGTGACTTTTTTTATGTTATAATTCATCATAGAACCGTGTACAATTATATAGAACAAATATAGGATAGGTGAAGTCATGAATTTTATTTCAAAAGAATGGATGACTCTTTTCATTGCGGCGATTCCCATATTGGAGCAAAAGGCAGCCATCCCCTATGGTATTATACGGGGTATCGGTTTTTGGGAGGTATATATACTAACCTTAATAGGAGCCATTCTTCCATGCCCGATTATTATTTTATTTGTAAATAAATCGTTTGCAATTTTAAAGAAATTCAAATGGTTGCGCCCGATGATCGAGTGGATTGAGAATAGAACTATGAAAAAAAGCAAGAATATTGTAAAATACGAACTCTTAGGACTTTTTTTATTCGTTGCTATACCGCTTCCGGGAACAGGGGTATGGACAGGGTCTCTGGCAGCTTCTTTTCTTCATTTGGAATTTAAAAAGGCTTTTTTAGCTGTATCTGGAGGCGCAGCAGTTTCAGGACTTATTATAGCTATTCTAAGCTATGGTGTTGGAATATTATTTTAATTTTATTGACAAAAATCCTTAAAGTTGTTATACTCACTGTAATATAACTAAATAATTCTTTTCTTATCAAGAGAGGTGGAGGGAAAGGGCCCGATGAAACCCGGCAACCAGCATATTCATGCAGTGGTGCCAATTCCCCCGAATGTGCATTCGGAAGATGAGGAAAAACATACATAGCGTATAAAACCTCGTCAAGAGGTTTTTATTTTTATGTATGAAATAATTTTCTTTACTCAAAATATATATTAAGGAGATGATCGATATGCCAAGAAGATTATTTACATCAGAATCCGTAACAGAAGGACATCCAGATAAAATTTGTGACCAGATTTCTGATGCTATTTTAGATGCAATATTAGCTCAAGATCCAAACGCCAGAGTAGCTTGTGAAACAGCAGTAACAACCGGTATGGTTTTAGTTATGGGAGAAATAACAACCAACTGCTATGTGGATATTCCCAAAGTAGTTAGACAAAAGATAAAAGAAATAGGATATTCCAGAGCAAAGTTTGGCTTTGATGGGGATACCTGCGCGGTGCTGACATCCTTTGATGAACAGTCCGGAGACATTGCTATGGGCGTTGACAAAGCTTTAGAGGCGAAAATTGGACAAGCTGTGGAAGAAGATGAAGCGATTGGTGCAGGAGACCAGGGGATGATGTTTGGATTTGCTTGTGATGAAACCTCTGAACTGATGCCTATGCCAATTTCACTGGCCCATAAATTGGCAAGGAGATTGGCTGAAGTTCGTAAAAATGAAACCCTTCCATATCTCAGACCGGATGGAAAGACCCAAGTTACTGTAGAATATGAAGACGACAGACCAATAAGAGTTGATACTATCGTTGTTTCTACACAGCATGGTCCGGAAGTAGATCAGTCAACGATCCACAGAGATATTATGGAATACGTTATAAAGCCAGTAATTCCAAAAGAACTTTTAGATAAAGATACAAGATATTTTATTAATCCTACAGGACGTTTTGTGATTGGAGGTCCCCAGGGAGATTCAGGCCTTACCGGCAGAAAAATTATCGTAGATACATATGGCGGATATGCAAGTCACGGAGGAGGCGCATTCTCTGGTAAAGATCCGACAAAAGTGGACCGTTCAGCAGCTTATGCAGCAAGATATGTGGCAAAAAATATTGTAGCTGCCGGCCTTGCAAGAAAATGTGAAATAGAACTGGCATATGCTATAGGCGTTGCAGAACCTGTATCTATTCTGGTAAATACTTATGGAACAGGGAAGTTATCTGATGAAGCGATCACTGAATTGGTAAAGAAACACTTTGATCTTCGCCCTGCTGCGATTATTAAGACTTTGGATCTTAGAAGACCAATCTATTCAAAAACTGCAGCTTACGGCCATTTCGGAAGGACAGATATCGACCTTCCCTGGGAAAGAACAGATAAAGCAGAAATATTAAGAAAAGAAGCAAATATATAATTTCATGGGCGCAAGATGCGCCCTTTATTTTTCCCCTTTTCATTTATCAAAAAATGGATTATTATAGAATAAAAATTAGATTGTTCAATGAATGGTGTGGATGTATGGATAACCAAATGGTCATAGAAGGAACCATAGAAGATATTATATTTCGTAATGAAGAAAACGGGTATACAGTGTGTTCTATACATACAAAAGATGAGGAAATCGTTTGTGTAGGTACGCTTTTTGAAGCCTATCCCGGTGAGCATTTAAAAATTATTGGTTCTTGGGTCACACATCCTATTTATGGAAGCCAATTTCAAATAGATACTTATGAAAAGACTGTTCCAAAAACAGAAGAAGGCATAGAAAGATATCTAAGTTCCGGAGTCATCAAAGGTATTGGCCCGGGGTTGGCACGGCGTATTGTTGAAAAATTTGGCTTAGATACCCTACGGGTCATAGAAGAAGAATGGGAACGATTAGAAGAAGTAAAAGGTATCAGTAGGCAAAAAGCGCTTCAAATTGGAGAAATATTTCATGAACAGAGAGAACTAAGAAGAGCTATTTTATTTCTTCAAGACTATGGTATTTCTCCTTCCTATGCTCTAAAGATTTATAAACAGTATGGAGAAGCCACTATTGATATAGTAAAAAATAATCCTTATCGTTTGGCAGAAGACATTTTTGGCATTGGTTTTAAAATGGCAGACCAAATAGCTGAAACTGTAGGAATTGGACAAGATTCACCCCACCGAATCAAAGCAGGAATTAAGTTTATTCTAAATCAGCATTCAAACAACGGACATACCTATATGTTAAGAGAACATCTGGTCCAAGCAGCTCATGAGCTTCTCGGTGTACCATCTGAGTTAATAGAGAATTCCCTGATCGAACTTCAGATTTACAAACAGATTTGGCAGGAAAAGATAGAAGATATAGAAGCAGTATATTTGGCACCATTCTATTATGCTGAAATGAATACAGCGAGAAAACTTATAGATTTTACGATGATGAAAGATGAAACACAAAGTAAAGGTATTGATCAAAGAATCAACAGGCTGGAAAAAGAAAAGAAAATTAAACTTGCGCCCGAGCAAAGACAAGCTGTCAAAGAGGCGATGACAGAAGGGGTACTCATTATTACTGGTGGGCCAGGAACAGGTAAAACTACAACAATTAATGCCATTATTTCTTTGTTGGAAGAAGAAGGCTATGACGTGATTTTGGCGGCTCCGACAGGCAGGGCGGCAAAACGGATGAGCGAAGCTACCGGCAAGGAAGCGAGTACAATTCACAGACTTTTAGAAATTACTTTTTTAGATGAAGATAATAAAAAGCAGATTTTTGAAAGAAATGAAGAAAGACCATTAGAAGCAGATGTCATTATTATAGATGAAGTGTCCATGGTAGATATTTTATTGATGAACAGCCTTTTAAAAGCAGTAGCTCCTGGAACAAGATTAATTTTTGTAGGGGACGTAGATCAATTGCCTTCAGTAGGGCCAGGCAATGTTTTAAAGGATATGATTCGAAGTGAAACGATTAAGGTCGTTCGACTGACCGAAGTCTTCAGGCAGGCAAGAGAAAGTGCAATTATAATGAATGCCCACAGAATTAATAAAGGAGAATATCCTGTTCTTAATGAAAAGGATAAAGATTTCTTTTTTATGAAAAGAAGTATTCAGGATGAAGTCATAGAAACCATAAAGCAGCTGGTGCAAAAAAGACTTCCATCCTTTGCAAACTGTGATCCTATAAAAGATATACAGGTATTAACCCCTATGCGAAAGGGCCCTTTGGGAGTAGAATCTTTAAATACTGTTCTCCAGCAGGCACTGAATCCTCCGTCCAGTAAAAAAAGAGAAAAAGAATATCGTACGACTTTATTCCGCGAAGGGGATAAAGTCATGCAGATTAAAAATAATTATAATATGCCGTGGAAAATTTATAATGATCTAGGAATAAGAATAGATGAAGGTGTAGGAGTTTTTAACGGAGATGCAGGGAGCATACAGGAAATCGATGAAGAAGCCCAGACTCTTACTGTTTTATTTGACGACTTAAAAACTGTAGAATATGATTTTAGTCAATTAGATGAACTTGAGCTGGCTTATGCTGTAACGATCCATAAATCACAGGGATCAGAGTATCCTATTGTGATTATTCCTATTCACAGCGGACCTCCCATGTTGATGAACAGAAATCTGCTTTATACAGCAGTTACAAGAGCAAAGAAACTTGTTGTTATTGTAGGCCTTCAAAGTACACTTCACAGGATGGTAGACAATAATCGTGAAATTAACCGATATTCTTCATTGGCATATCGATTAAAGAAAATGAAAGAATTATCCTCCTAGAAGGTGAGTACAAGTGTGGGAAGCATTGCTGGATTTAATCTATCCGCCAAGATGTATCTTTTGCACAGAAATTATTCCTTTTCAAGAAGAAAGGGGCATATGTAAGCGATGCAGAAATACTCTTCCATTTATTGAGGGAAAAGTTTGTCAAAAATGTGGGAAACCCATACAGGACTCTGATCACAGAACAACATGTTTTGATTGCATTAAGAATTCTCATGTTTACGACAGAGGATGGGCAGTTTTTGCATATGAGGGTATGGTAAAAGATGCAATATATAGATTCAAATATGGCGGGCACAAAGAATATGGAAAATATTTGGGAAAGCTTATGGCAGAGAAAATAAAATATCAGATATCAGAGGAAGGGTTTGATCTTATCATACCCATTCCGATTCATAAAAGAAGAAAAAAAGAAAGAGGATATAATCAGGCAGAGGAATTAGCCAAATCGATTTCAAGCGAATTAGGCATTCCAATGGATCCTTTTATACTTGCCAGAGTGAAGGAAACAAGTCCCCAAAGTGGATTATCCATCGTTCAAAGACAAAATAACATAAAAAAGGCATTTAAAATAGATGACACAATAAATTTACACCAAATGAAAATACTCCTAATTGACGATATATATACTACAGGGACTACTATTAATTATTGTGCTGATTTACTCAAAGAAAGAGGAGCAAAAAAAGTATTTTTTCTTTCACTTAGTATAGGACGTGACATGTGACTCGGGAAAAAGGCAGAATAGATCCAGCGTTTAGAGATAAGGTAATAATTGATCAAATTTTAAAATGTGGGGTGAAACAATGGATATCAGAAATTGTAAACGATGTAACAGGTTATTTCAGTACATTACTGGCAGAATGATTTGCCCTGCCTGTAAAAAAGAGGAAGAAAAAGACTTTCAGAAAGTAAAAGATTATTTGTATGAACATCCAAAAGCATCTATGGCAGAAGTATCACAGGAAACAGGGGTACCCCTTTCAGAAATCAAACATTTCCTGAGAGAAGGAAGACTGATTATTACTCCAGATTCCCCTATGGGAATAGAGTGCGAAAAGTGTGGTGCGCTCATAAAAACTGGAAGGTTTTGCGAAAAATGTGCTATTGAATTGGAAAGAGATGTGAGACTTGCTTCAGATAGCTTAAGAAGCCCAATAGAAAAGAGATCCTACATGCTTGACAAGACTGATCCCAAAAAGAGTAAGATGCATTATCTCAATAAAGAAAAAATTGAAGGAAGATAAAAAATCGGCGAAAGTCGATTTTTTATTTTGTTTATGAGACTAAATTCTTATGGGATTGGTGACGATATAGTAGTAGGAGAATAAATGAAAAAGCAGGTGAGGATATGAAAATAACGAGAGTAAATCAAGTATTGGAAGTTTATAATACAAATCGATTGCAAAAAACTGAAAAGACCAATAAGACTATGGGAAAGGATGTGTTTGCCTTATCAAAGGAAGGTAGAGACTTTCAAATTGCCCTTAGTGCACTCTCGAAAGTACCTGATATAAGGCAGGAAAAAGTACAGGAGATCAAAGAAAAACTTCAATCAGGAAATTATAATGTAAGTGCTCAGGAATTAGCAGACAAAATCGTAGAAAGTGCCTTTGATCAAAAGATCTAATATAAATGAGGGGTTAGCGTGGCAGGATTAATACAGGATTTAATTCAAGTTTTGGAAGAAGAAACTCTGTGCTATAAGAATTTATTGGAATTATCCAAAGAAAAAACAGATATTCTTGTTGCAGGAGATACTGTAGCACTTCAGGAATTAACAAAAACAGAGCAAACTATGGTAGCAAAAACCCTACGACTTGAAAAAAAGCGAGATCAAGTCATAGATGATATTGCCTTGGTTCTAAATGAAGATAAAAATAGTTTAACCATATCTAAACTTCTTGAGAGATTAAAAAACGAAGAAGAAAGAGAAAGATTAAAGGCAGTCCAATCAGAAATAAAAAATGTATTAGAAGATTTAAAAAGATTGAATGAGCAAAACAGATTATTGCTGAATCAATCGATAGATATGATAGATTTTACGCTCAATGCTATACAAAGTACGCGTTCTTTTACTACTAACGATTATAGTCAGGGAGGACAGATGCAAAGTACCAATGGCAGAAGCTTCTTTGACGCAAGACAATAGGGGGTGACTTTTTATGAGTTCCATGGCAAGCTTATCAAGAGCCGTTTCAGGATTAAGGACCAGCCAAATGGGCCTTAATGTAACAGGACACAATTTAACCAATGTTAAGACGCCAGGATATGTAAGACAACAAGTTCTTCAACATGAAACCTTTTATACGACCATAGGCCGTAATGGAAATAATAATCCGTTTTCAATAGGTTCCGGTGTTGATATAACAGAGATAAGACAGATCAGGGATTCATTTTTAGATAGAAATTATCGCACGGAAATAGGTGGATATCAGTTTTATAATGTAAAACAGTCTGTTATTTCAGAAGTAGAATCCATCCTAGGTGAAATTAATGGAGAAAGCTTAAGTGAGGTTATGACCAATTTTTGGAGACAAACCAATAAACTTGCTACTGCACCGGATGGATTGGAAGAAAGACAAGCTTTTATACAAAGCGCTTCAGTTTTTATTGATAAAGTCAATCATATTGCAAAGCAATTAAATGAATATCAATTTGATCTGAATACTCAAGTTAAAGATACGGTTGATACTATTAACTCGCTGGCAGTTAAAATCAGAGATTTGAACGAAGAAATTGCAAAATATGAAATTAACGGAGACCATGCCAATGATTTAAGAGACCAGAGAAATCTTTTGCTGGATGAATTGGCGGGTCTTATTGATATTCAATACAGTGAAGATGCTACAGGAAGAGTCCATGTAAAAGCAGAAGGCCATACCTTGGTATATGGTCAATTTGTAAATAAAATGCAATTGGTGCAGACTCAGGCTAAAAGCCCCTTCGTAAAACCTGTGTGGGAAGATACAGGAGAAGATGTTATTAAAATGAATACACAAATCACAACAGGGGCTCAAAATGATCTAGGAAAGCTCAAAGGGCTTCTATTAGCAAGAGGAGAAGCGGCTGCAAATTATAAGACCAAGGATGAAGAGATCACGCTGAATGATAATAAGTCTATTGAAGATGAAGGCAACTACTATTTAATTCCTAAGATTCAAAAGGAATTTGATACTTTAATTCATAGCATTGTAATGACTATTAATAATATTTTAGCGCCTTATAATGAAGCCACATTAGAAAAAGACCCTGCTGCTCCTATGGGGCAAGATTTCGCTAAAACACAGCATACGGAACTTTTTTCACGAAAGAATGTTGAGAGATATAATGCATCTGGAAAGTATATAGAAGAAGATCCAAGTGATCCTGATACATTGTATTCTGCAGGAAATTTGGTTATTAATCCCGCGCTTTTAAATGATGGTGGATATAACTTACTTCCTTTATCTCAATCAGGATACGCAGGAGATGACTCTGTCGTTCAAAAAATTCTGTCTGCATGGGATGAAGAAAGAACTCAAATAGGCAATCATCACAAGCTTAATTTCCAGGATTATTATGCAGAATTTGTAACAAGAATTGGTATAGAAGGAAATGAAGCAGCTCAAAGAACCCAAGATAAACAAACTGTAGTCAATTATGTAGACAATCAAAGAAGCTCTATGTCTGGAGTTTCACTCGATGAAGAAATGAGCAATTTGCTGAAATATCAACATGCATACAATGCCTCTGCCAGAGTCGTCAATGTTTTGGATTCAATGATCGATACCATTGTCAATCGTATGGGTGTAGTTGGAAGATAGCACAGGGGTAAGAAAGGAATGATAAGGTGAGTTCGACATTTCTTGGATTAAACACAGGAGTTAATGGAATATTTACAGCACGGACAGCGCTGGATGTAACTGCCCATAATATTACCAATGCCAATACAAAAGGATATAGCCGCCAAGTCGTAGAACAACGAGCAACCAAGGCTATTCCGAATGCAGGAAAAGGAATGATCGGGACAGGTTCGGAAGTTTATGGCATAGATCAATTAAGGAATTTTTATATCGATACAAAATATTGGTCTGAAAGTTCCACATTAGGGCAATATAGTGTTAAAACAACACAGCTGTCTCTAATAGAGAGTCTTTTTAATGAACCTTCCGATTCAGGGTTTAATACGATTTTTAATAATTTTTTTAATGCCGTTAATGGTTTGGTTAATAACGCTGACAGTGGAGAACATAGAGCTGCCTTAAAAGAAGCGGCAGCTACTCTAACACATTACTTTAATTCAACTGCAGAGCATCTGAAAAAATATCAGAGGGATTTAAACTTTGAAATAAAAACTAAAGTTGAAGAAATTAATGTGATTTCCAGAAAAATTCAAAATCTAAACCAGCAAATCTACAAATACGAAATGGATGGAAGTAAAGCAAATGATCTTAGGGATGAAAGAGCAAGACTGGTTGACCAGCTTTCTAAGATTATCAATGTAGAAGCAGAAGAATTAGAAGTTAATGGAGAGAAGCAATTCAGGGTTAAAATTAACGGACAGATTTTGGTCAATCACTTTAATGCAAAGCAGTTAAAAGTGGTACCAAGAGAAAATTCCGATGGAGATGCTGTAAAATATAATCCTGAGGACGTAGATGGTTTGTATGATATAAAATGGGAAAATGGTAATGGCTTTGATATCTCGGATCCGAATTTAAGCGGAGAACTTAAAGGTTATCTCGATATGCGGGATGGTAATAATAATCTCAATTTTAAAGGTAAATTTGATTCAGCGATAAATAATGGTGGGACAATTACCGTGACCATTAAAGATCCCAGCAGAATTGACCTTGATTCTAAGGGAATTATAGCAATAAATGGCTATAATGTTGAATATGATGGGCTAAAGTATGACAGTGCAACGAATACCATTACCATTGAAGTTAGCCAAACACAGTGGGACAGCATACCTGCGCCAGCTTCTGGATCATCAGTAGAAGTAGGCAATGGTATGTCATACAAAGGGATCCCATATTACTTAAACAGACTGAATGAATTTGTCAGAATCTTTGCCAAAGCAGTTAATGAAGGGAAAGATAGAAATGGTGATAATATTTCAGAGTTAAATGGAGGCCATTTCAATGCGGTGAATTCAGAAGGAGAGACCGGAACTTATTTCTTTACTTATAAAGAAAATGGTTCGGCAAAGGGATCGAATGAATTAGGTGGTTCCCTGGATTATACGAAAATAACAGCAGAGAATTTCACGCTTTCAAAGGATATTTTAGAAGATGTAGGTAAAATAGCTGCGGCCCTGCAGGGAGAAGATCTCCCCAGTGGTAACGGATTTATGGAAGCTCTCAAAGCATTAAGGAATTATACCCATTTGTTTAGAGAAGGTACCGCTGATTCATATATGAATTCTATTGTAAGTGAGCTGGGTATTAATGGACAACAGGCAAAAATGTTAGAAAAGACCCAAACCAATATTACAATGGCAGTAGAAAACCAAAGACTGTCCATAAGTGGTGTTGACTTAAATGAAGAAATGTCCTATATGATACAATACCAACAATTGTATAATGCAGCAGCCAAAGTGATTTCCGTAATGGATGAAATCCTTGATGTGACGATTAATAGAATGGGTGCATAGGGGTGAGATGATGCGAATTACAAACAGTATGATGGTAAATAACATGCTTTTGGGACTTAATAGAAATACTCAAAAGCTCAATGATATCTATATGCAGATGACGACATTGCAAAAGATTCAGAAGCCTTCAGATGATCCCATTATTGCAGGAAGAGCTCTGAAATTTAGAACCAGTGTTGCGGAACTAACTCAATATGGAGATAACGTAAAGCAGGCAAAATCCTGGATGGAGACAACAGAAAATGCCCTTGTGAATACGCGTTCCGTGTTGGATTCTATGAGGGAACGTTGTGTTCAGGCGGCGTCCGATATATTAAATACGGATGGCAGAAAAAAAGTCATAGAAGACTTAAAAGAGCTTAAAAACCAATTGGTTCTTGAGGGAAACGTTAGTTATGCAGGAAGATATGTTTTCTCAGGCTTCAAAACGGATAAGAAATTAATTTATGACAAAGCAGACAGTAGCAGAACTATTGAATTTAACCAAACATTTACAAGTGATAATCTAGAAACCATGAAACTAGGGGAAAAAGAGTTTACACGAATTCGACTTCCTTATGGGAATATTGATGGTACTGGAATAGACATTAAACTTAATGGAAGTACTGTTCCAGTAGATCCGAGTAACATAGTAGTGAAAAGTTCTACAGACCTTCCAAATCCGCCTGCAGATGATGACCCTTACGAGCCGTCACCAGGCAAAATACACATACTTAAGGATACTGGAGAGATTATATTCAATTCAGGGGATGTTGCAGCGATAACCAATCTTGAAATTACCTATAGAAAGACTGATTTTAACATTGGGGATCCTATGCCAGAGCATTACTTTAACTGTACGGATATAACAGATGCTGCCAACCCTATTTCTTATGTTCCATCGGACGATGCTATGGAATATGAAGTAGGTGCCAACAGTAAGATTACAGTAAATAGTCTGGGCAACAAGATTCTGACTCCGGAACTTATGCAGGACATTGACGAATTGATTAAGTATGTAGAAAATTACGACAAAAGAATGGAAGAAATTGAAGCGGGTAAAAGGCCAAAAACAGATGAATTTTCTTTATCAGAACTGTTCGATAAAATGATAGGCAAACTGGATCGACACATGGCTAATTTATCTACTCACCATGCAGAGTTAGGAAGCCGTATGATGAGGCTTACATTCATAGAGAACAGAATAAGTGACGATAAAGTGAATTTCAAAGAATTAATGACAAATAATGAGTCTGTGGATATTGAAGAAGTCTATACAGAATTTAGTATGCAATCGGCAGTATATCAATCTTCTCTGATCGCAACATCACGAATTATCCAGCCGACATTACTGGACTTTATACGATAGAGTAGCAATAAAATGAATTTAAAGGAACGGTTTTTTAACCGTTCCATTTTTTAAAAGTGTTATTCTTATAGAAATATTACAAATGGAGGTAAGGAAAATGATCTTACAAACCAAGCATTTTGGTGAATTAAATATAGATGAAGGCAAAGTGATCACCTTCCCTGAAGGGATTCCCGGTTTTCCAGATCATAAAAGATACGTATTTATTTTTGATGAGGAAGATGAAAACAGCCCATTTTGCTGGCTGCAGTCTGTAGATGACGGTGATATTGCTTTTGCCTTGGTTAACCCATTAAAAATTTATTCTGATTATTCTCCGGAAGTAGATAATGAGCATACCGAAGCTTTAGGAGAATTTAGTGAAAGTGACTTAATTGTTTATGCGATAGTGGTTGTCCCTGAAGATATCACTCAGATGACAGCTAATCTGAAAGCACCTATTATAATCAATATAAAAACTAAAATAGGAATGCAAGTGATTGCGCAAAATGAAGAGTATGAAGTAAAGCATAAAATCTTTAACGATTTACAAGAATATGCTTCTGCGAAAGAGGGTGTGTAGGATGCTGGCATTGACGAGGAAAAAAGATGAATCCATTATCATAGGAGACCAAATAGAAATAACAGTATTGGACATCCAAGGGGATAAAGTGCGTTTGGGGATACAGGCACCAAAAAATATTGCGATCTATAGAAAAGAAATATTTTTAGAAATCAAAGAAGTAAATGAGGCAGCAGTACAAAGCTCTATCAATCAAATCAGACACTTGGGAAAAATATTTAAAAAATAATTATAAAAATCTATAAAGTAAATTTTTGATTATCCGATATATATGATGTAAGCAAGAGTTGGCCAACTCTAAATTATAATTTTGGGCATGGATGCCCTAATAAAATTCAAGGAGGAATAATTTATGGTTATTAATCACAATATGCAAGCGCTTAACGCTCACAGACAATTAGGTATCAATTCTGGTTCTCAATCTAAATCTATTGAAAAATTAAGCTCCGGTTTAAGAATCAACCGTGCTGGAGACGACGCAGCAGGACTTTCTATTTCTGAAAAAATGCGTGCGCAAATCAGAGGTTTAAATCAAGCTTCCAGAAACGCTCAAGACGGTATTTCTTTAATCCAAACAGCAGAAGGTGCATTAAACGAAGTTCATGAAATTCTTCAAAGAATGAGAGAATTAGCTGTACAAGCTGCTAACGATACAAACGTTGCAGCTGATAGAAGCTATATCAATGATGAAATTAAACAATTACAAGCAGAAATCAATCGTATTGCAAGCACCACAGAATTCAACACCCAAAAATTATTAAACGGAGAGAAAGCAACTAATGCTTTGAACTTCCAGATTGGTGCAAATTATAATCAAAAAGTTAGCTTGACTATTGGTAGCATGAAGACTACTGACTTAGGTGTAAATAGCATTTCTGTTAATAGTTTTGCAAATGCATCACAAGCAATCTCTACTATTAACGGTGCAATTAACAAAGTATCTCAAGAAAGATCCAAGCTTGGTGCTATTCAAAACCGCTTAGAACATACCATCAAGAATTTGGATACAGCTGCTGAAAACTTACAAGCATCTGAATCCAGAATTCGTGACGTTGATATGGCTAAGGAAATGATGAACTACACCAAACTTAACATCTTAAGCCAAGCTGCTCAATCCATGCTTGCACAAGCAAATCAAAATCCACAAAATGTACTTCAATTATTAAGATAATCAATTTTTCAGAAAGCCAAGGCATATGCCTTGGCTTTTTTCTATTAATGGTCTATAATTTTTTGTCGATATAAGTTATAGACTATTATTTAAAGGAGCTTTAAGATGAGTTTTTCCTTTTATGAAAAAAACGTACAAGAATATATGAAAATAACAGGGAAAAATATTAGTGTATATGAGAAAAATTCTAATGTTGTGTTAGAAAAAACTAAGGACAACCACTACACGGTTAAAATAAAAGATTCCAGTAGAGAAGTTTATATTCACAGCAAATATTCTCCGATTAAAGAGGCAGAACGATTTGTACAAAATTTAAAAGATTATAATATAAAAACTGTTTTTATAGTATATGGGATGGGATTAGGGTATCATATCCTTGAACTAATAAAGTACTTACACAAGGAAAACCCTTTAATCATTATTGAACCTAATGAAGGGGTACTCTCTAAAGCATTTTCTATTTATGACTGGACCTCTCTCATGCGAAGGGACAAGACTTATATTTTTTCAGGCACCGATGCCAATGAGCTAAAACTTGTATTAGGAGAATTTATTGATATTTCTAACGTAGATAATTTGAAGCTATTAAATTTTTCTCAATATCATAAAGTATATTCTTCATTTTATGAAAAGGTCGTAGAAGAAATCAAACACTATGTTTCATTGTTTAAGATTTCAAAAAATACGAGGGAGCATTTTTGGGAGCAATTTAATAAAAATTTCTTTAATAACCTATATTCTATATTTTACCAAAGATCAATCAACGATTTAAAAAATCAATTTAAAAATGTTCCTGCTTTTATTGTGTCCGCTGGGCCATCTCTGGATAAAAATATAAAGGAACTTCAAAATGTGAAAGATAAGGGGATTATTTTTTCAGGAGGCAGAACCCTGCCTACTTTATTTAAATATAATATTACGCCCCATTTTGTTGTTTCTATGGATCCTGGAATAGCAGCCTATCATGTTTTAAAAGAATACGCAGATCATAATCTACCGCTTATTACTACAGTGGTTTCCAACGATACAGTAATTTCAGAACATCAGGGAGATGTATTTTACATTTCTAATAGTGAGTATAAAGGGCTTATCAGATACTTTACTCAAAGGGACATGGATGTTTTGCCTCTGGGGGCTTCAGTAGCCAATGCTTCTTTAGCTATAGCAGTTTATTTAGGCTGTAATCCCATTATATTTATAGGGCAGGATTTGGCTTATACTGACGGAAAATATCATGCAGACAGCTGTAATGATACGACTGAATCCGATACAGTGGATGATATGATAGAAGTTGAAGGCATAGACGGCAATAAGGTATTCACTAATAGTGTATGGCATACTTTTCTAATGTGGATGGAAAAATTTATAATACATAATCCAAACAACATATATATAGATGCCACAGAAGGCGGAGCTAAGATTCATGGAACAAAGATCATGCCTTTAAGACAAGCTATAACAAAATACTGTATTCAAGATGGATTTATACAAGATAAGATTCATACTATTGTTAAATCGAATCAGGCAAGGGATATAGATGAAAAACTTCAACGTCTTTTAGTCAACTTAAAAGTAGATTTAGATAAGGTTCATAAGGTTTCAAGCCAGGGATTGAAAGAAGCGAATCTATTACTTAATATAGAAAATATAGATGAAAAAGCTATAAAAAGACTTAATTATTTTGAAGAGCAGCTTAATGAGATTATAAAACGTAATGAAGCAGTTGCAGATATCTTATTAAGGATCATAAATGATATAGATACAAATACTGTATTTATAGAGAAAATGAATGAAAGCAAAGAAGAGAAATTCCGACGAATCATTCATAGGAGTATAGCACTTCATGAAAAAATAGAAACTACCAGTTGTGACATCAATAAACTGATACAAAATGTCATGGATCAAGACATAGAAATTATAAAGATATTTCAATGCAACATTGTTTTTGCATAAAAATAATTAGAAGAAGAGGGGAAAGTTATGGATCAAAGAGCAGAAAAAATGGAATTAATTCAAACTCTAGTAGAATACACTGGCAGACTGATCAAAGGAATCAATGAAGCAGTAGATTCCTTCCATGAAGGTATGGAAGGGAAAGGTATGGATCTGGTTGTTCAAATTATCGATGGGTTAAAATGGACTATGGAAGCTATTACCCTTACCCTGGATGCACAGGTGGAGCCCGTTGATGTTTCAGAAATCATTGAACCTTTAAATGCAATGATTGAAGCTTTAGAAAACATAGACTATGTATTAATTGGAGACGTATTGGAATATGAAATTCTGCCTAAAGTTGAAGAGTGGAATCAAAAACTTAATTTAACTATAGGGGAATAAATATGGATTTTTGCAAAATCAATATGGATTTACTCAAAGTTAAAGATGTAGATCTCTATCATCTCATGAACCAATTTATATTGAAAGAAGAAAAGTACAAGAAAGAACTAACCCATTCTAAGGTATATACCCTTAAAATTTCTGAGTATGATTATACAAGAAAAAAGCATGTAGATTTTTATTTGCATAGTAAATATGATCCCGTTAGAGAAGCAGAGAAATTCGCAAAAGGTCAATACAGTTTAGAAAAAGAAAAAATCATTATTTTCGGATTCGGCCTGGGTTATCATGTTGAAGCAATATTCAATCTGTTAAAAGATCATCAAAAACTGTATATATTCGAAATGAACCTGAACGTATTTAAATCTGCTTTAGAATGCAGGAATTTATCAAATATTTTATCCAGTGATCGAGTACATCTTATAATCTCTGATCATGAGACACAACAGGCATTGCATCTAGGGAATTTATTGAAAGAAGATGCCCATCTCATTATCCACCCTCCCTCTTTAAAGACAATACCTAAAAATAGCGAGAAAATCCGATTTATTTTAGAGGACTGGAATATTACCAAGAGTGAAACCAATGAGTGGAGAGAAATGCTGGATGAAAACTATAGACGAAATGTATCCTTAAATGCTCCTAATGTGGGAGAATTATACCATCAATATAGAGGCCTGCCTTTTATTGTTGTATCTGCAGGGCCTTCGTTAGAAAAAAATATTCATTTAATAGGTGACTTAGAAGGAAGAGCTTTTATTTTTGCCGTTGGAAGGACACTGAAGACTTTACTTTTAGAAAATATAGAACCAGATATGTTTTGCATCATAGATCCTCAATATGAACCTACTTACGATCAAATCAAAGGATATGAAAATCTGGATATCCCTATGGTATTTTTTGAATCAGCCAGTGCAGATACTGTATTAAGATATAAAGGGCCTAAATATTTTGCTTCTAATAAAAAAGAACATATAGAGAATCCGGCGCACATTATGGACTTAGGAGGATCTGTTGCTACCGCAGTACTCGATTTGTCTATTCGATTCGGAGGAAACCCTATTGTGTTTGTAGGACAAGACTTGGCTTTTACGGATGGACAAAGTCATGCTTATGGAAATACGGTCCAAGAAAATGCTAACAGAAGGAAAGTCAAAGGGCAAAATGGAGAATGGCTGGATACGACTTTGGGACTACTGAGTTTTAAGCATTGGATAGAGAATAAAATCAAGGATCATCCTCACATCGAATTTATTAATGCTACTGAAGGTGGAGCCTATATAGAGGGATGCAGACATATGCCTCTGCAGGATTTTATTGAAGAGTATATAGATTACTCAAAACCTGCAGACAAAAGATTAAGGATAAGAAAGCTAAAGGAAGAAATAAAAATCTTTACAGCTACCATTGAGTTTATGAATTAGAAGGTGTAACGATGACTATCCAAATAGAAACTTCAAAAAGTGGAGTTCCAACTGCAAAACTCCAAATAGGGGAAAAGGAACTTTATTTGCACAGCAAATACGATCCTGTAAAAGAAGCAGTGCGCAATATAGGCTCATTAGAGGGATATGGATTAAATACTGTATTTATATTATTTGGATTAGGATTAGGATATAATTTGTATGAATTATCAAAATATGCAAGGGAAAATCTTATTATTATTTTAGAGCCCAATGAAGAATTATATTTATATTCAAAAGAGCTGGAACATATAAAACCTATTATAGAGAACGAAAATGTTATTTCTCTTGCAGGCAATGCATGTTTTAACATTTATGAAATCTTAAAGCAAAATACCTCTATAGAAAATTATAATCATTTTAAGCTGTATACACTACCTTACTATGATAAGATATATGCTGATTTTTATAGCCAGCTTTTAAGTATTATTCATAGCTATAATCTTGAACTTCAAGTACAAGTGAATGCTATCGAAAAGCTCTCAAGCCAAATTAGCAGGAATTTGGCAGAAAATCTTCCATATATCATAGAAGGCTATTCTATTATTTCTTTTAAAGAGATTTTTAAAGATTGCCCTGCGGTGATCGTATCGGCAGGACCTTCCCTGGAAAAAAATATTGATGAGCTTAAAGATGTACAGGATAAAGCAGTGATTTTTGCGGGAGTAAGAACATTAAAACCCTTATTAGATAGGGGAATTATTCCTCATTTTTTGTGTAATATTGATCCTCAAGATATTACCTATGAATTAGCCAAGGACCATATGGATTTATCCATACCAGTTATTTCTTTAGTTCATGGGAATCATATTCTTGTCGAAGAATGGAAAGGCAAAAAAATATTCATACCGGATGACAAGCTTAAAAACCTTGTAGAATATATATTCGGTGAACGACAAGATACTATAGAAGTAGGAGGGTCTGTTGCCAACAGTTCTACTGCTATCGCCACATACATGGGATGTAATCCTCTCATTTTAGTAGGGCAGGATTTGGCATTTACCGATCAAAAACACCATAGCGACATAGCATCTAAAGTATGCGAAGAAGATCAAAAAGGATCATCAGGGGATCTATTGGTAGAAGATATTTATGGAAATAGGATTCCTACCAGTTCGCAACTGTATTATTATCTTAATTGGTTTGAAAACTATATCAAAGATCATTCCAATAATACTTTTATAGATGCCACAGAAGGCGGAGCTAAAATCAAAGGCACCAAGATCATGACATTAGAAGATGCCATTATAAAATACTGTAATAAAGATATTAATGCAAAGGACAAGATCGGGCATATAATAGAGAAAAAAGAGAATACTGTATATAATAATGGAATTGAAAAGCTGAAAAATGTCTTAAAGGAATTAAAAGTGGTAAAGAAATGTTCCAAATCAAATTTAGAGTGGACTTTAGAGCTAAAAAGGTATTATGAAGGGAAAAGCAGGGAGAAATTTAAAAATATCTTACACCAATTAGACAAAAATGATGAAGAAATCAATAAAGCTATTCTTGCTAATGAACTTCTATTTTATTATAAACAGTCCGAACTTTTGCAGATTTCTCAGCAATATGAGCCTAGGATTATAGAAAATGAAAAAGACTCATACATCCGAATTATTGAAAAAAATGAAAGGCTATATAAGCTTCAATATGATGCAGCAGCGCATTTTGAAAGAAGATTAGAAGAGTTTATAGAAGATAACGAGATAAAAATATTCACAGCATATATTAAAATACTATCATAGATTAAGTGGGTGAAGCGATGTTTGAAAACAAAAAGATTTTAGTTCTTGGGGGAACAGGAACTATTGGACAAGCTTTGGTAAAAAAGCTGCTTCAGTATAATCCTCGAGTTATTCGTATTTTTAGCAGGGATGAATATAAGCAGTTTTTAATGGAGCAAGAACTGGGAAGACGTAAAAACATTAGGTTCCTGTTAGGCGATATAAGAGATAAGGAAAGATTAGAAAGAGCTATGCATGGAATCGATATCGTTTTTTATTTAGCTGCTCTAAAACATGTTCCTGCATGTGAATATAATCCTTTTGAAGCTGTAAAAACCAATGTCCTTGGTACCCAGAATGTCATAGAATGTGCCATTAATCAAAAGGTAGATAGAGTCATTTATACAAGCAGCGACAAAGCCATAAGCCCTACAAATACCATGGGAGCAACTAAGCTTCTGGCAGAGCGCCTTATGTCCTCTGCTCATTATTATAAAGGAGGAAAAAAGCCCATATTTGCCGCAGTACGATTTGGAAATGTAATGGGCTCCAGGGGTTCTGTTATACCCCTATTTAAACAGCAAATATTAGAAAATAAAAAAATAACACTTACAGATCCTAATATGTCAAGATTTATGATGAGCATTACTCAGGCAGTGGATTTAGTGCTAAAAGCTACAGAATATGCTCAGGGAGGAGACATTTTCGTCCTCAAAATGCCGGTCGTGAACTTAAAGGATCTTGCAGAAGTTGTTATTGAAGAAACAAGAAAAAAATTCAGTTTACCGTTAGATGAAGAAATTAAGATTGAAACCATAGGCTTAAGACCGGGAGAAAAAATGTACGAAGAACTCATGACAAAAGAAGAAGCCATGAGGGCTGAAGAATTGGATGAAATGTTTAGAATCTATCCATTTGTTAAGAGTTTTCCGGAACTTAACAAACCTGACATTAGTGAATATTCAACAGATTCTTCAAAAGTGCAAGCCTTAAACAAAGAAGAATTAAGAGAACTTATTTTAAGTGACAATTTAATATAGACCATTATAACAGTACGAAAAAGTACTGTTTTTTTTTTTTTTTTTTTTATCTACAGATTTTTCTAAGGTTTTTGTAAAGTTATGACGAAAATAATAATAGTGTATATTTATTAATACAGAAAAAGGTGATAACATGCATCGTATTGCGATAATTGGTTCAGGATATGTAGGATTAGTAACAGGAGCTTGTCTTGCAGACTTTGGAATGAAAGTGATCTGTGTAGATATCAATGAAGATAAAATTAATCAACTCAACCAAGGGAAGGTACCTATCTATGAACCTGGACTTGAACAATTAATTGAGAGAAATACATATTACAAGCGATTAACCTTTACAACCGATATAAAAGAAGCAGTAACTCAAAGTGACGTAGTTTTTATTGCAGTAGGAACTCCGCCTAATGAAGACGGCAGTGCAGACCTTACTTATGTACTAAAAGCAGCAGAAGATATAGCAAATCATATGAATGAATACAAAGTAATAGTAGATAAATCTACAGTACCCATTGGAACAGGGCAAAAAGTTAAGCAAACAGTACAAAGAATATTAGAGGAAAGAAATTTACAAATCGGTTTTGACGTAGTATCCAACCCTGAATTTCTAAGGGAGGGAACAGCTATATATGATTTTACCCATCCCGATAGAGTAGTGATAGGGGGAGAATCAGAAAAAGCAATTGAAATTATGAAAGACGTATATCGAGTACTTTATTTAAATGAAACGCCTTTTGTTATAACAAATATAGAAAGTGCAGAAATGATAAAATATGCCTCCAATGCATTCCTTGCTATGAAAATAACATACATTAATGAAATAGCAAATCTATGTGAAAAAGTGGGTGCCAATGTACAGGACGTTGCAAAAGCAATGGGCAGGGATGGACGCATTGGTTCCAAATTTTTGCATCCAGGGCCAGGTTATGGGGGAAGTTGTTTCCCTAAAGATACACGAGCATTAGCTCAGATAGGGAAGGAATATGGATCACCTATCAGTTTAATTGAAACAACAGTAAAAGCAAATGAAAAACAAAAAAAATATATGGTGAAAAAAATTGAAAACATTATAGAGGAAGTTAACGGGAAAACTTTTGCTGTTTTAGGTTTATCTTTTAAGCCAAACACAGATGATATGCGAGAAGCTCCTTCGATTACTATAATTAATGAATTAGTAAAACAAGGGGCAAAATGTAGAGTGTATGATCCAGCAGCAATGGAAGAGGCAAAATGGAGGTTATTAGGCATACAAGAGAGTATTTATTATTGCAGTGAAGAGTATGAAACTTTAAAAGATGCCAATGCCCTTATTATTCTTACGGAATGGAATCAATTTAGACATTTAGACTTTGATCGCGTAAAAGCTTTATTAAAACAACCTATTCTATTTGACTTTAGAAATATCTATAGCAGAAATGATATTGAAGAAAAAGGCTTTGTATATGTAGGGGTCGGACAATAGATTTATTGGAGAGATATTATGAATAGAGAGATTATACGTATATTGATGGAATAGTTAAAGCTATAGATTGAGTTTAAAAAGAAGGAAAAAGATATGAAATATTTAATTTAGGTGAATCACATACAATATCATTACTTAAAATGGTTAGAACATTAGAAGAAGTAATTGGAAAAAAGGCAAAAATACAATCCTTGCCTATGCAGCAGGGAGACGTAGAAAAGACATATGCTAGTATATTAAAAGCTAAAATTAAACTCTTATATTGCCCAAATAAAAGTTTTGGTGTTAGTATATAACAGTGGACACGAAAAGTTTAACACGATACAATAAGCCATAGAAAGGTGTGTTAAACAATGTCCAAAAACGGTAATCGTTATTCAGAAGAATTTAAACAACAGATAGTTGATCTGTATAATGCAGGTAATTCAGTTTCTTACCTGAGTCGTGAGTATGGTGTAGCGAATGTAACGATATATAAATGGATTAAAGAGTTATCTCCAATCAAATTATCTGATAAAGAAGAAATCACAGCTAAGGAATACGATAAGCTAAAAAAACGTATTGCTGAGCTTGAAATGGAGAATGAAATATTAAAAAAAGCTACCGCCATATTCGCAAGAAAACGATAGAAGAAATCGTTGCCTTCATCGAAAAATGTAAATCAAAATATGCCATTAAACTTATATGCAAAGCCTTAAAATTTCCCAGAAGTACTTATTATAAGGCTCTTCTTGCTGTACCGTCAAAACGACAGATGGAAGCCGATAATCTAAAGGCAGAAATCCGTAAGATTTATATGGACAGCAAATGTCGCTACGGAGCCCCAAAGATATATAAAGCACTTAAAGCAAGCGGTAAAAATATAAGTTTAAAACGAATACAACGCTATATGTCCTCTATGGGATTACGTTCAATCGTTGTAAAAAAGTATCGCCCACATTCTTCAAAATCAAGTGTAGAAGAAAAAGAAAACCTTTTAAACAGAGATTTTAAAGCTAATGGGATAAACCAAAAGTGGTGTACTGACATTACTTATATTTATACTATCAAAGATGGATGGACTTATCTGGCTTCAGTCATGGATCTTTATAGCAGAAAAATTATTGGCTATGCATATAACACTTCAATGACTACAGAATTAGCAATTAAATCATTAGAAAATGCCTGTTTGAATGCTAAAAATACAAAAGGAATTATTTTACACAGTGATCTGGGAACGCAGTATACGAGCCAAAAATTTCAAGAGTTAATCTTAAAAAAAGGAATCATACATTCCTTTAGTCGTAAAGGAAACCCTTATGATAATGCATGGATTGAATCTTTCCATTCTATTCTCAAGAAAGAAGAAATTAACCATAATAAATACTATTATTATAATGCTGCACGTAAGGCAATATTTGAGTTTATCGAATCCTGGTATAATCGAAAAAGGATTCATGGAGCTATTAATGATATGACTCCTCAGGCTATGAATGAAGCTGTTATCTAAAAATTAAACTTTTTGTGTCTACTCTATTGACACAAGTCCATTTTATAGAAGGAATTGAAAATTTTATTATCTGGTATATCAAAGCTAATCAAAAGTTATAATAAGCTTTGCTAAGTTATTGAATTTTTACAAAAATTATAAATCATGAAATATAATTAACTTATAAAAACGTCAGTTCTAAAAAATATTAATATCAATCTTTTCTTGTTTTCATTTTTCAGTTTATGATAAGATAGAATATAAAATCTCTACTAAGCTTAAAGTTTTTGCAAATTACATAAGTTTTAGCAGGACTTTAAATTATTGTTACAATTAATATGTACTTTTGAATAAATTTCCTTTTTGTATGTTGTGGTGGCTATAGTTTAGTAGGTTTATTTCATAAGTGCATTTTATTATATAAAAAAATAAATGTTAAGATAAATGAATTAATCATTCACCCTAGCATTTTGTTAATTTATTAGATTTGGCAAACTCTTAATCGAAAAGTTAAATAAAAATACAATTTATTTACCAAGAAATTAAAATACAAATCATCGGATTAAGGACTATAGAAAAATATTTGAAAAATCAATAGCATGGGAAGATAAGAAGATTTTGAAGTAAATTTGATTGATAGAAATGAGGAAGATAAATATGCTAGATAAATACGAAAGGGTTGAATTTAGTAATTTTAATAATAAAGAATTAGATAAATATTGGCTCTTTAAGAAAATTAATTTTGACGTAGATATTGAACAAGACTTAACATCTGATGCTATATATTTCATTCATCCTACACATAAATATTTAGAATTTTTGTACAAACATACTATGAAAGTTGAATCAGAACAAATTTGGATCAAAGATACCGTTATTAGATATAACGAATTACATAATGGATTATTATCTATAAATAGATGTCCATATTTTTATTTTTTTGACATCAAAAAATTAGAAAAGCTTGACTTCGACTTTATTTGCTTAGAGCCTAATCTTATAGGAGAAAGATTTAACTTAATAATTTGTGATAATTTAAATGAATTGATTTATAAAGAAAAATTTTTAAATTCATTATACTCCTCTCAAGAAGAATTAGATGATATAGTCACAATTTCTTTTGATGGAAATAATCATTGTACTAAACCAAGTAATATATTTGAATTAGAACTAAAGAAAAAAATTAAAAGTTTACGAAAAAGTCCATATATATATGGTTTAATTCATATACGGGATAAAAAAATAATTATTAAAGATTTAGAAGGGAGAACATTAGAGGAGAGTTTTGAGAATAAAATTAAAACTAACTCTATTGAAGGGATTATTTATCATAAAAATAATCTAGATAAGGAAATAGATGATGGAACCATAGAATATATGCACACTGGAAAGAGAGATGGCTTTATTTATTTAAAACCAATCAGCATTCCTTTTGAACATATTAAGGTCTATATGAAATATACGGGTAATCCGAAATTGCACTATTTTGATTTAAGTATAAATGATTGGGTAGAAATAAAAAATGGTAGTAAGATTAATATAAAGGGAGATTTAAGAATTAGGATAGAGTTGCATACTGGAGAAAAAATATTTGATTTATGCTTAATGCTAGATATAAATAAAATCAAAGCTAAAAAATGCATATTTAAGCAATTAAATATGATTGAATCTATAGATATCTATAAATCAAATCAGTTTAAGTTGCTTGATAATAGTATAGAATTGATAGGCAGTTTAGAAAAGAATAGTAACTATGAAACCTTTGGCTTGTTTGAAAGATATAAGTATCAGAATGATATAAATTTAAGTGCAAAAAATAATGAGATATATAATGACTTTTTATCAGATAGATGTTATGTTGAACTAAAAGAAGAAAATGAATTAGTATGCATTAATTTTAGTGAGGAACTTAATAGTTCTGACAGATTTATGGTTACAGTAGTTGATGATTTTTATAAAGATGAATATATGAAAATTTTTAAATGCAATAAACAATTTTCTGATATAAAAATTCCTAAAAGTGCAAAAAAGATATTATTTATGTTTTATAATAAAAAATTATTAATATATCAGCACGGGTTTAGGAGCGTACCTGAATTAATGATGACTATAGACACCGCAATTAAAGGTGAAAATACTATAATGTTAAACTTTAGAGATGGAATAATGTATTTTAATGATATGCGTATACGTATTGACAATTTATGCGAAATGTATGGAAAAAATTTTTTATTTGGATATGATAGTATTCAGAATTCTTCAATAAGTGCAAGTTTAGTGGGAGGAAAATCAGAAGGATATATTTACTTAAACCCTATTCCTCTAGTAAAGCCTAGTAAATTAACTGTAAGTATTGGTAGCTATGGGAATAATGATTTACAGTATTTTGATAGTGAGCTGAACGAATGGGTGGATATAAATAACTATTCTATAGACTGCAAAGAAATGCAATTATTAATTAGAGTAAAAATGTATGGGGGAAGTCGAATTTATAATAGTCTGGTATTTGCCGATAATGATATTACAGAATAAACTTATACTAAATAGAAACTTAAGTAAATAACAAAATTACCCAATGATATAATTCATAAGCGAGGGATAGGATATTGAAAGTTATCATATTAGCTGCAGGAAGAGGAAGCAGACTTGGTACTCTTACTGAAAATACACCTAAAATATTAGTTGAAATAAGCAAAGGATTAACTATTTTAGAGCATCAAATAGTTAATATTTACAAATGTGGAATTAGTGATATTGTGTTGGTAGGAGGATATAAAATTGATCAAATTGAGGAGAAAATCCAAAAATATAGTGGAACCATTAATATAAAATTAATATATAATCCATTTTATAATATAACTAATAACTTAGTTTCGTTATGGATGGCACGAGATTATATGAACGATGATTTTATTATAATCAATGGAGATAATATATTTCAATTTCAATTATTAAAATACTTAAAAGAATTTAAGACGGATGTTGGTATTGGTATAAAGGAAAAAAAGATTTATGATGAAGATGATATGAAAGTAAAAATTACTAATAATTATATCACTAAGATTAACAAGCAGATAGATTTACAGGAAGTTAATGGTGAATCAATTGGAATTATGAAGGTGTCAATTAATGCTGCCAAAAAATTTATAGATACTTTAAATGTCTTAATGAGAGATACTAATAATTTGAATGCATATTATTTAGAAGTATTTCAATATTTAGCAAGCGAAGGCTACCCGATAAGTCCTATAATATGTAATCAATTTGCATGGAGCGAAATAGACTTTTTAAAAGATTTACGCCATGTCAAAAATAATATAAATTCTTTTTTGGGGGAATAAAATATGATTATTGGCCTCAAATATCTACTAAATGAAATACAGTTTAAAGTTTCTGTATTAGTAAGACAAAATAAAAATGTTATAGCATTTGATTTAGCATCAATAGGAGAATTACAATTTTTTCAAGATGTTATGCTTAAATATATCTCTAGGAATCCAGAGGATATAATATGTATTATTCATCATGATAATACAATAGAAAAATTCAACAATGAAGTTCCTTCTCTAAAAAATAAGGTGTTCCATATTTGTAATCAACATTTTAGAAAAGGATTTTTTCCAGAAATAGATATGTTTATTACTACAGAACAGTATTCTCTTGGAATGAAGAATATCTTTAGTGTTTGTTTATTTCATGGACCTTCCGCAAAAGGTGTTACATTTTCAAAACAGATAATAGATACATTTGATGCGTTTTTTATGATAGGACCATTACATTATCAAACGTTGTTAGAGTATTTAGAGAGGACCAAAACTCCATTACCTAAACACTTAAGAATTTTTAAAATTGGTTATCCAAAGTCCGATGCTCTACTCAATGGTTATTATAGCAAATCTAAAGTACTAAAAGAATTAGGAATATTTAATGATAAAAAAACTATCGTATATGCGCCGGCATTTAATGAATATGCATCATTAAGAGAATACGGAGTAAGAATAATTAAGATTTTATGTGAAAGTGGAAAATATAATATTATAGTAAAGTTACCGATAGATTGTTTACAACCTACAACAAATATATATGCTACAGGCGGAATAAATTGGTTTGAAAAAATTAGAAAATTACAAAAACGATATACTAATTTGAGATTATTCGAAGAGTATAAAATTGATAAAGTTTTAGAAGCAGCAGATGTTTTGATAACTTGCGTTTCAAGTGTGGGTTTTGAATTTATGGCATTGAATAAGCCTGTTATTTTTATTAATACCCCAAAATTTTTTAATATATATTTAAAGAAAAGATATCCACAATTTGAGACAAGCAAATGGATAAATAATACAACTATAAATGGTGGGCGTGAATTTGGACTTGTAGTTGATGATATCAATAATCTTGAAAATGCTATAGAAGAGGTTTTAAATAATCCAGAAAAATATCCGAAAAATAAAGAAAAATTACAAAAGATTCTTTTATATAGAAGAGGAAATGCAAAAGAAGTAGCAACATTGCAATTAGAGAGATTATTAAGAGATAAAGAAGTAAAGCGTAAAAAAAATAAATATAATAAAAATATCATAGATATCAAGAATATAAAAAGAATACCTTTTGATTTTAGTAGCCTGATATTTAAGAAATATAGTTTAACTAAAAAAGCAGAACAACTTATAAATTATTGTTTAAATAGAATAGGATATAAGATTGAAAAAACTGGTTTAGGATATATTGATGCTAAGACTACGGTCTTAGCTGCTAAAAAAGCAAATATGAGTGTATGTGATTATATAGAATCTACAAAAAAAGATATAAAAAAGATAGGCAGAAGAGATAGGATTATAGAAAAGATAAGAACTCATATAAATATTGAAAATTGCAAGCATATTTGTGAAATAGGTACCGGATCTGGGATGTATCTAGAAAAAATATTATACTATGCAAATGCATGCACATACGAAGTATATGAAACAGATAGGGGATGGAAAGAATATATCAGAAAGACATATAGTAATGTGGGAAAAAACAAAGTATTACTCAGAAATGCAGATGGAAAGAGTTTAAAATACACTAAGTCTAATTCATGTGATTTAGTACATGCACATGCTGTTTTTGTATATTTGCCATTATTACAAAGTATAGAATATATTTATGAAATGATAAGAGTTTGTAAAAAGAAAGGTTATATAGTATTTGATTGTTTTATTGAAGAGAATTTTGATGATAATAGTGTAAAAAAGTGGATTTCAAGCAAATGGAGATTTCCTGTTATAATTCCCAAAAAGTTGTTATATCAGTTATTTAATGAGAATTCAATAGCTGTTCGTGCAGCATTTAAAGAAGTTTACGGGGAAAGTATAGTTGAGTACTTCATTCTACAAAAATTATGATATTTAAGTTTAAATTATATTATTTTAATGAAGAGTAGGTATGGTATGATAGAAAATATACAGCATTCAAACACAATTTATGCAATTATTATTCGTAGAAGTTTTGATGAAAAAGGAGTAAAATTTTTCACTCCAAATGATTTTTCGCAACAATTGGCATATATGCATCACCCAAAAGGAAAAATTATAGAACCTCATGTTCATAATTTGGTCAAAAGAGAAGTTCATTATACTCAAGAAGTACTTGTTATAAAAAGAGGTCGCTTAAGAGTTGATTTTTATAATGAAAACAAAGAATATCTAGAAAGCAGAATTTTAGAAGAGGGAGATATCATTCTTCTCGCATCAGGTGGCCATGGATTTGAGGTTTTAGAAGAGATTGAGATGATAGAAATTAAGCAAGGACCCTATGCCGGAGAAGAAGATAAAGTTAGGTTTAAGGGTATTACTGATACAAAGAGATAAGCCATATTAATAGGAGGCTATGAAATGAATTTCATACCAGTAAACGAACCACTACTTAATGGAAATGAAAAAAAATATTTAAATGAATGTATTGATACTGGATGGATTTCCTCTGAAGGACCTTTTATTCAGAGATTTGAAGAAGAGTTCTCACAACGTGTGAATAGAAAACACGGGATATCTGTAAGTAATGGAACAGCAGCATTAGAGATAGTTGTAAAAGCATTTGAATTTGAAGAAGGCTCAGAAATAATACTGCCTACATTTACTATTATATCTTGTGCTGCAGCAATTGTTAGAAATAGATGTGTTCCAGTATTAGTAGATAGTGACCCAATGACTTGGAATATGGATTTATCGCAAATAGAAGCTAAAATAACGTCAAAAACAAAAGCCATTATGATTGTTCATATATATGGTCTTCCAGTAGATGTTAATCCAGTTTTAGAACTAGCTAAGAAATATAATTTAAAAATTATAGAAGATGCGGCGCAAATGCATGGACAAGAGTACTATAACACTCCATGTGGTAGTTTTGGGGACATTAGTATTTTTAGTTTTTATCCCAATAAGCATATTACTACAGGAGAGGGCGGCATGATTGTTACAAATGATGAAAAGCTTGCAGAAAGGTGTCGCTCATTAAGAAACTTATGTTTTAAAAAAGAACGAAGATTTATACATGACGAGTTAGGCTTTAATTATAGAATGACTAATCTTCAAGCTGCTTTAGGCATGGCTCAGATGGAACGTTTAGATGAGTTTGTAGAAAAAAAACGATGGATGGGGAAAAAATATACTGAGTTGCTCTCAGATGTAAAAGGAATACAGCTTCCACTTCCAAAAACAAAATATGCGGATAACATCTATTGGGTGTATGGAATTGTACTTAATGAAGAAGTTCCGTTTGATGCAGAATTTATGATGAAAAAGTTGGCACAGAATAATATAGGGACGAGACCATTCTTTTGGCCTATGCATGAGCAGCCAGTATTTAAAAATATGGGTTTATTTAAAGAAGAGAGATATCCTGTTGCAGAAAAAATAGCGCGCAGAGGTTTCTATATTCCAAGTGGGCTGGCCCTTGACACTAATCAGATAGAATTTGTTGCAGAAACCATTAAAGCTATATTAAAGGAGATATAAAATGGGAGTATTTGAAGAGTATTCAAAATACTATGACTTACTATATAAAGATAAGGATTACAAAGGGGAAGTAGATTACATAGATGAATTGATTAAAATTTATCACCCGCATGCCAAAACTGTTCTTGATTTAGGATGTGGAACAGGAAAACATGATCATTATCTTACAAAAAAGGGATATAATGTGTATGGAGTAGATATAAGCGAAGAAATGATAAGTCAGGCGATTAAAGAAAATAATGATGCAACAACATATTCAGTAGGTGATATGAGATATATAGAACTCAATAAATGTTTTGATGTAGTCATATCGTTATTTCACGTCATGAGTTATCAAATAACTAATGATGATATAATTAATGGATTTAAAACAGCTTATAAACATTTAGATAAGAACGGGATATTCATTTTTGATTGCTGGTATGGACCAGCGGTATTAACAGATCGACCAAGTATAAGAATAAAAAGACTAGAAGATAAAAATATTCAAGTAATTCGGATAGCTGAGCCAATTATGTATCCAGAACGCAATGTAGTAGACGTAAATTATAACATTATTATACAAGATAAAGTAACTGACAAAACTGTACAGTTAAAAGAGACACATTCCATGAGATATCTATTCAGTCCTGAAATTGAATACTTTATGAAGGAAATAGGATTTAAACTTATTTTATCGGAGGAATTTATGACTAAAAGGCCTCTTAGTTTTCAGAGTTGGAATGCTATATTTATAGGTGAAAAAATATGAAAAGAGCTTTACTTGTACTAAGAAATGAAACAAGAGGAATATCTACTTATCCAGCAGTTTATCAATGTGCTGGGGAACTTAAAAAAAGAGGTGTGTCTGTTGATATCATAACAGGAGAAAAACTGGATGATGATAATTTAAAAGTTAATTTTAATTCATATGTAAATTTTGGCTATAATCAAACTTTTTTAATCCAAATGATAATAATATTAAAAATGATTTTACTTAACAAATATGATTATGTATTTGCCTATGAACCTAAGGATGCTGCATTATGTGCAATACCATCTTTTATTGTTAGAAGATCCATATATATATATTATAACTTAGAAATTAATACTTATCGACTATTTGAGATTAGAAACATAAAGAATATTTTTAATATTTTTATAGACAGGAATTATATATATAAGTTATTAGAAATATTATTTGTATGTAGAGTTAGTTTTTTGATAATTCAAGACCCTATTAGAAAAAAAGTTGCTAAACAATATGGGATCAAGCACAAGAATACGATTTTAATACCAAATTCTTATTATACACAATTCGAAGGGAGATATTCCCCAAATGCGAACAAATATAATATATTATATTCAGGGGGACTTGAAGAATGGGCTATTAGTAATATTATAAAACAAATTTCAAAGTTATCGGGAATAAATATTACATTTTCTGGATGGTCCAGAGATAATTATTTAAAAAAACAAGCTAATAAAATAAAACAATATCCAAATATCACAGTACTTGAAAGACAGTTATCTTTGAAAGATTATAAAAGTATGGTAGAAAGTCATGATATAGGTTTAGTTTGGTATTCTTCAAATGATGAAAATGTAAAATATATCGGCAAGTCATCAGGAAAGTATTTTATGTATTTAAGTTGTGGGAAACCAGTTATAGTGCAAAACTTACCAGGAGTAGCTATAGATGTATCAAGACATAAACTAGGTGTGGTAATAGATAGTTTGGATAATCTTACAGATGCTATAGATGAAATAACTGAAAATTATGGAGAATACCATAATAATATTAAAGAATTTTATTATAAAAATTACGATTATGGAGTAGTTTCTAAGAGTTTTTTTGATTTGTTAATAAAACAATAAAATTACTAAGACATCTGCTTATATTTAGAGCATAGGGAGTAATTATATATGAACTGCAGAATATGTAATCATAAAGTATCAATTAAATATAAAGATTTATATGATGATAGATATGGATATCCAGGTGAATTTTTACTCGCACAATGTAAAAGTTGTGGACATAAATTTTTAGTACCTCCTATTGAAGAAAACACAATAAACGAGCTTTACACCAAATATTATCCTCGGTCAAAATATCAAATTTCTCAGTATAAACCTAAAAAGGAACTTCAAGGTTTTAAAGCATGGATTCAAGGATATTATGCTCATGCGTATGCATGGGTCCCCAAAGGAGTAAGAGTATTGGATATTGGATGTGGGTTTGGTGAAACTCTAGGATTTCATAAGGGAAGAAATTGCGAAGTATTTGGTGTAGAGGCTGATGAAAATGTAATAAAAGTAAAAAACAAATTTGGATTTAATATTCATATTGGCACCTTTACAGAAAATTTATACCCTAAAGGTTATTTCGATTATATCACAATGGATCAAGTTATAGAGCATATGGTTGATCCACTAAGAATTTTTACTGAAATTTCAAGGATATTAAAACCAAAGGGAAAACTAATTATTAGTACGCCTAACTCTAACGGAATAGAAGCTAAATTTTTCAAAAAAAAGTGGGTTAATTGGCACACACCATATCATCAACAATTTTTTTCTATTAATTCTATGAAGATAGCCTTAGAAAAATCAGGTTTAGAGTTACAAAAAGTAAAGACTATAACAAATCCTGAGTGGATGTATTATCAAATAATGCATCTAATTGATTTCCCTGAAAAGCAAAAACCTTCGAAGTTTTGGTATGGAAAAAATAGAAAATCTTTACTCAGGAATTTGGTTTTATTTTTACATCAAAAAGTAAGACTTAGTTTTCTTCTAACTAGGATTTTTGATTCCTTAAATATTGGAGGAAATTATGTATTTGTTATTCAGAAGAAATAACAATATTGGAGAGTATGATAATGAAGCATATCGGTATAATTGAACTATGTCACATTACTCATTATATATATTTAAATACAGTATCTAAGATTCTCTTAAATAAAGGATACACTATAACAATTTATACCTTACAGCCAATAGCAGAAAATATAGATTTACCAAAGAATAGCAAAGTAAACATAATTGTTAAGAGAAGAAATCAAAATGTGTTAAGTTTTTTATTAGAAATTTTGTGGAGTAACTCCTGTGATGTATTTATCATAACTACTTTACAAATGTATTATTTAAGTTTTCTTATATTTTTGTTGCTATTAAAGAAACCTTATTATGTTACAACACACAATATCAATTTGTGGTTTAGTAAATTTGAAATATCTAAACAATGGAAAAAAGTTGTTGAACAACTTTGTTTAAAAATAATCCTAATGAAAGCTAGAGGGGTCAATGTCCTTAGTGAAAATATGAAGCGGTATTTGAGAAACAAATTTCACTATAGAAGAGTTATCAATATTTTTCCCTTTCTTGTGTATGATGAAAAAAATACTTTTACTAATATTAACAATAAAATTAAGTTAACAGTTCCAGGGACAATAGACCCATTGAGACGAGATTATGAATTATTATTAAGAGTATTAAATAGACTAGTAAATAATTCTAAAGCTATTGATAGATTAATAATAGAATTATTAGGATATCCAAATCATATCAAAGCAAAAAAAATCATTAATGAATTTAATAAATTAAATAAAAAAGGATTAGAGGTTATTTATTATGATCGTTTTGTTAGAAAAGAAGTATATGAAACGCAACTCAGTAGTTCAGACTTTATTCTAGGGATTGTAAATACAACTAATATTAAAAAAGAAAAGTATGGAGTTACAAAAGATACCGGATTAAATTATGCAATGATACAAAGCGGAATACCTGGTATATTTCCTTCTGAGTTTAAAAATTTTAAACAATTAAAGGAAAGTACGTTGGTTTATCGAGATGAAAAAGAGTTGGAAAAGATTTTATTAGGCTTAATTAATAATGTATATAATATTGAAGAATTAAAGATGAGAGCAAAAGAAGCAGCAATAAAGTTTTCTAAGGATATGTATTCATTAAAAGTATTTATTTAATGAGTAAAAGTCAGTTTTAGAAAAATGATACTATAATCAGGAGGATTTAATATTGAACAAATATATTGATGCTATTAACAATATATATGATGTCCTGAATAACAAAGGTAGTAGGCGTATTGCAATTTATGGATGTGGTGTTATAGGTAAAGAGATAAAAGAAATAATAGAAAAAGAATTTGAAATAGTTTGCTTTATTGATCAATATACTCAAAGTGACGGCTACGGAGATATTCCTATAGTACGAATGGAACAATTAAAATTTTATCCTTCTATCGACACTATAATAATTTCTGTAATGTATGATGCAGATTATGAAATACAACGACAACTCCAAAACAGGATAGACAATTTAGGTAAAAATATATTTATTTTTAGGATAAGAGATATTACAGATATTAACCATATAGAGTTTCAAATAGCGTCAAAAATATATACTAATAAGCCAATAAAAGTAATAATTGGTGCGGGTGGGACAAGCCAATATGGATGGATTTCAACAGATATTAATTATCTAAATCTATTAATAAAAGATCATTGGGAACGATATTTTTCGGATTACAAAGTTTCAGCAATTATAGCAGAGCATGTTTTAGAACATCTTCATATAGAAGAAATACAGATAGGATTAAGACACTGTTACGAGTATTTAAAAGATGATGGATATATAAGAATTGCGGTACCAGATGGATTTAGCCCGAGTAAAGAGTATATTGAAGCCGTAAAGCCTAATGGAACGGGTCCAGGTAGTGACGATCACAAAGTATTATTGAATTATAAACTGTTAAGTACGATATTGACTGATATAGGATTTTGTGTGGATTTATTGGAATACTATGATGAGAATGGGGATTTTATATACAATGAATGGGATCCTAGCCAAGGGTTCATAAGAAGAACGAAACGTTTTGATAAAAGGAATCAACATGGTAGATTAGTGTATACGTCATTATTATTAGACGCTTATAAATGTAGGAGATAAAAAGCCAGTTATATTAGGTATGCATACAGATGTAAAAATCAGGAAGGCGAAACTGTTATAAAAAATAAAATGATTTTATTTAACATTTTGACTAAGAAAAGAATAGTTTTTACCTTTTGTATTTAGAGATATTAGAAGGAATGAGGAATTTTATGGACTCAAATTGTGCAATTGTTGTTGTAGCATACAATAGAGTAAATTCATTAATTAGATTACTCGATTCTTTAAATCGATCATTTTATCAGGAAGAGGTAACACTTCATATTAGCATAGATGCTGGAGATAATAAAGATGTACTAGAGGCTGCAAATTTATTTGTATGGAAACATGGGAGAAAGGTAGTAATTTATCAAGAACAAAATTTAGGATTAAGAAATCATGTTATTGCCTGTGGAAATCTTACTGAAAAGTACGGTAGTATTATATTATTGGAAGATGATCTTTTTGTTTCACCATATTTTTATGAATATACTAAGCAAGCTATTGAATATTATAAAGATGATGATTCTATTGCAGGAATTGCTCTCTATTCTCCAAGATTTAACGAAACTGCTAAGGAGGAGTTTTATAGCTTAAAACAAAATTCTGATGTTTATTTTATGCAGTTACCCTGTTCTTGGGGACAAGCATGGACACATAGTCAGTGGAATAGTTTTAAAAGTTGGTACAATAAAAATGAAAAGATTAATGATAATAGTGAAATACCTCAAAACATTATCAGTTGGCCAGAAACTTCATGGAAAAAATATTTTGCACAATATATGCTAGATCAAGATAAATATTTTGTTTATCCATATGAGTCTTTCTCTACAAATTTTGGAGAGCCAGGAACACACTTTATGATAAAAACTAACCTATTTCAGGTACCCTTGCAAAGTTATTCTAGTAGTTGCTTTAATTTTATAAAAAGAGAAGAGACTGCTCTAATTTATGATATGTATCATGAAAATAATATTTTATGTCGATATTTTGATAAAGAAATATCACGAAATATAACAATAGATTTATATGGTAGTAAAAACTCAAAGGTGTACAGAAGGTATTTATTATCATCAAGACAATTAAACTATAAAATATTACAATCCTTTGATGACAGTTTAGTACCTCATGAGCTAAATATAATTTACAATATTCTTGGACATAAAATTTTTCTTTATGATACTTCTCAAGTAGAAGTTAATCATTTTGCCAAAGTCTCAACTAAGTCCGAGAATTATCTTATGAGATTTAAGAATTACTATGAACTGCTTAATGGGTGGATGAAGCTAAAGAATAATAATATTAGTTTAAGAGATTATTTTAAATTGAGAGGTATAAATACAATAAGTATTTATGGCGCAGGAGAACTAGGGAAAAGATTATATGAAGAAATGAAGGATTCTTCAATAGAAGTAAGATATTTCATAGATAATTCTTTATCTAAAACTCAAACGTCTTTACATAGAATACCTATTATTGATGTATTGGATTTAAAAGATAATCAAAGCATTGGTACAGTTGTGATAACTGTTACTTATGAATTTGATTTAATTTGTGAATATATTAATAAGATCAATAAAAATATCAATATTTTATCTTTAGATAAGATTATTAGAGAAATAGAAAATATAAATAATTTATGTTAGGAATGATATCATATATGAATAAGAAAGCATTTATTACAGGAATAACAGGACAAGATGGTTCATACCTGACGGAATTATTGTTGAGCAAAGGTTATGAAGTCCATGGAATAATTCGCCGCTCCAGTAGTTTTAATACAGAAAGAATAGATCATCTTTATAAAGATCCTCATTTAAATGATGTATCATTATTTTTACATTATGGGGATATGACTGACTCGAGTAACTTAAGTCGATTACTAGATAGAATACAGCCAGATGAAATATATAATCTTGCTGCACAGTCCCATGTAAAAGTTTCTTTTGAAGTACCCGAGTATACGGCAGATGTTGATGGAATAGGAACTCTTAGACTTTTAGATGCCATAAAGGATATAGGACTCAAGCCAAGATTTTATCAGGCATCTACCAGTGAATTGTTTGGTGGAATGAAAGATACTGCTCCACAAAATGAAAAAACTCCATTTTATCCTCGAAGCCCTTATGCAGCAGCTAAGCTATATGCCTATTGGATTACTGTTAACTATAGAGAAGCTTATAATCTTTTTGCATGCAATGGGATATTATTTAATCACGAATCTCCAAGAAGAGGAGAAACCTTTGTAACAAGGAAAATTACTAGGGCAGTTGCAAATATCGTAAAAGGAAACCAAGACAAATTATACCTTGGAAATTTAGATGCAAAAAGGGATTGGGGATATGCTGGAGATTATGTTGAGGGGATGTGGCTTATGTTACAGCAGGATAAACCAGATGATTATGTATTAGCAACTGGAGAAGCACATACAGTGAGAGAATTTGCTTCATTAGCTTTTTCTTATGCAGGAATAGACATCGAATGGATTGGACAAGGTATAGACGAAAAAGGTATAGATAAGAAAACAGGAAGGATATTAATTGAAGTAGATCCTAAGTATTTTAGACCTACTGAGGTAGAGTTTTTATTAGGAGATCCTTCAAAGGCAGAAAAGAAACTAGGATGGAAAAGAAAAGTATCTTTTGAGCAGTTGGTAAAAATGATGGTAGAAGCAGATTTAAAGTTATAATATTTATAGAAAGGAGCATACAAAATGAAGGTATGGAAAGCAATTTTATCTTTACTTGGAATAACAGCAGTAGGAGGTATTGTTTGGGCATCTAAAAAGTCAATTGACAAAGCAGAGGATTTAAAAAGACGATATAGAGATTATTACGATGTAGCCAACCAATGGTTGAGAAACAAGAATGAAAACAGAAATATAGTGGACTATTTTATTAATAATGAGTATCATACGATTGCAATTTATGGAATGGGAGAATTAGGAAACAGATTATATGAAGAGTTAAAAGAAACGGATATAAAGGTTGCATATTTTATAGATAAAAATGCAGAAGAAATTTATTATGGATTAGATGATATTCCAGTGGTTGGTTTAGAGGATATTGAAAAGCAGGATAAGGTAGATGCTATTGTTATAACACCTATTTATGATTTTGATTCTATCGAAGAATCATTATCGGAATATGATATAGATGCAGACATTGTATCTTTAGAAGATGTTATATACGAAATGTAGTAAGAATAAAGTCTGAGATATTATATCTCAGACTTTATTGTAATCAAGGAGAAGAGGGATGGTATGAAGCCAAGTGACAGAATATTTGTTGCAGGGCATAAGGGCTTAGTTGGTTCAGCTATTGTAAGAAACCTTCAACAAAAAGGATATAATAATTTAATTCTTAAAACGCGAAAAGAACTAGATTTAATAAATCAGAAGAAAGTAAATGAATTTTTTGAAAGGGAAAGACCCGATTATGTTTTCTTAGCAGCAGCGAAAGTAGGAGGAATAGGTGCCAATAGTACATATCCGGCAGATTTTATTTACGAGAATTTAATGATAGAAAGTAATATAATTCATGCAGCATACCGATATAAAGTACGTAAACTTTTATTTCTAGGGAGTTCTTGTATATACCCTAAAACGTGCCCACAGCCTATAAAAGAAGAATATTTGCTCACCGGGCCTTTAGAACCAACAAATGAGGCATATGCGCTTGCAAAGATATCAGGACTAAAAATGTGCCAATTTTATAACCAACAATATGGAACGAATTTTATTAGTGTAATGCCTACCAATTTATATGGTCCCAATGATAATTTTGATTTAGAAACTTCCCACGTCTTTCCAGCTTTGATTCGTAAATTTCACGAGGCAAAAATTAAAAATTTACCATATGTAGAACTATGGGGTGATGGTACGCCTCTCCGTGAGTTTTTATATGTAGATGATATGGCAGATGCATGTGTTTTCTTGATGGAGAATTATGATTGTAATGAATTTGTTAATATAGGAACAGGGAAAGAAATATCTATTGCTCGCCTTGCAGAAATGATAAAAAACATTATTGGTTATAAAGGAGATATACGATGGGATAGAACTAAGCCCAATGGGACTCCGAGAAAGTTATTAGATATAAGTAAGTTGACTGCATTAGGATGGAGAAGTCAAGTTAATTTAGAAACAGGAATATATAAAACATATGCTTGGTATAAGGAGAATTATTATGAATAAAGTATATTCCATAATTACAGCAGTTTACAATGCAGCAGATAAAATAGAGAAAACAATAAAGTCTGTTATAAGCCAAAATGAGGAATTGTATGAATACATTATAGTTGATGGGAATTCACAAGATGGGACAGTGGAGATTCTAGAGCGGTACCAAAAAGATTATCCTAATAACATTAGATTTATTTCTGAGCCAGATAAGGGAATATATGATGCTATGAATAAGGGCATAGATATGGCAGAAGGAGAGTACTTGTTATTTATAGGAGCAGGAGACACTTTACGTGATAATATATTACAAACTGTTAAAGATATGTTATCATTCAAAATCGAAATGGTTTATGGGTTGCTTTTTCTTGAGAAAAGAAAAATGATTTTTGGTGGAGAGTACGATAAATACAAAATTACTGCTCGAACCATACCTCATCCGGCGACTTTTTATAAAAAAGAGATCTTTCAGATAATGGGTAAGTATAGTTTATCTTATCCTATAGCTGCGGATTATGATTTCAATATTAAATGCTTTGGAAACAATAATATTTACAAGAAATATATAGATATTATTGTTGCAAATTTTGAAGAGGGTGGGATAAGTGATATCGGTAGAGATGAAGCATTTGCTAATGCAATAGGTCATACGATTTTAACAAATCTAGGGATAGATTGTTATAAATATCATAGATATTCAGGGATGCAGTTTACTTATTTTCTTCAGAATTATAATAATAAGAAAGTAGCTATATTTGGAGATGGAGAAATAGCAATTGAGATTTATAATAGAATACAACATTATAATGAAGAATTAGGAAGAAACATACAAGTAATGTGTTTTTTTACTGATGATTCGTCTAGGTTAGGAGAAACCTTCTGTAACCAATTAATCGTAAAGATAGAGGAGAAAATTGTAGAACAAGTTGATAAAATAATAATTGCGTCATTAAAATATTTGAAAATAGAAGAACTTTTGCTGAAAATGAGTGTTCATCAAGATAAAATAATAATAGCGAGAGAATTATTATATAGTCAGGAATTTATAGAGTTTATTAATAGTGAAAACAATAAAGAGGTTATTATTTTTGGGACAGGAGCTGCGGCATATAAAGTTATAAATTATATAAAAGAAGTTAATCGAACTATACAGATTAGATTTTTTTTAGATAATAATCCTGAAAAGTGGGGAAAAACATTTTTGGAATTTAAAATTCAATCATTGAGTGAGAGCTATATAAAAGAAGATGATATAATAATAATTGCATCTTCGTGGGCAAGAGATATAAAAAAACAATTATTAATTGAAGGCATTAAAAAAGAGCAAATAATCAGTGCCATGTATTAATTAGAAATGGAGTAAGTAGAACGTTATGGTAGAAATTAGTGCATTAATGTCCGTATATAATGGAGAAAAATATGTTGCTACTACAATAGATACTATATTAAATCAGACATTTCAAGATTTCGAATTAATTATTGTTAATGATGGTTCTAATGATAAGACTCAAGAAATTCTCGAATCATATAAGGATCCAAGAATAAAATTGTATAATTTTTCTGAGAACAAAGGGGTAGGAGCTGCACTTCAATTTGGTTTGAAAAAAACGCAAGGTGGTGTTAGTATATTAGTGTAGACACAAAAAGCCGAACACCTTAAAATATAAAAAGGGAAGGAAGTGTCTACAATGGCAAAAGGGCAAAAGTATTATACAGAAGAATTTAGAAAGACAATTG
>Ga0134104_1000557_pt1 | contig 43197 bp, 30 predicted proteins | sample 15_3_2metaG_FD_94455 | JGI IMG/M metagenome (GOLD analysis project Ga0134104, IMG submission 94455) | Switchgrass degrading microbial communities from high solid loading bioreactors in New Hampshire, USA - 15_59_3.3_214_A2 metaG | ecosystem: Engineered > Bioreactor > Semi-continuous > Anaerobic...
AGCGTCACGTCGCCGGACAGGGCTTTGCCGTTTACCGAGAGGTTTCCGTGTGTGTGCACCGCAGGCGCCGCGCCGATGTCCGCCGGCGTCGCCCCGTGCGGGTTGCCCGTCGCCCGGCTGTGGTCGTAGGCAATCTTCCCCCGGTCGCCGCGGTACGCCGTCGTAGACGTCTCGCCGAGCGCGAGATTGCTCTTTGCGTTCCACGCGGCTTTCTCCGCGTCCGTGACCGTCCGGTGCGTTGAATCCTCATTCAAATCCGCCAGCGCGGACGGGATGGGCGTCTCCGCCGGCAGCGCGCCCACGTCGTGCGCCGTGAGCGTGATATCTTCGGAAAGCGGCTTCCCGCAGACCGTGCGCTCTGCCGGCACGAACCCGCTTGTGTCGATGTGGTCGATCGCCCGCTCCATCTCGGGCAGGAGCGTGCCGTTTAAGTACGCCTTTATCGCGTTGCCCGCCATGTCAAAGCGCGCCTTGAGCTGGGCGGGCGTGAGCCCCTGATGGTCGTTCGGCTCGTCGTCGAGCTTTGATATGATGTTCAAATCCTCCTGCAAAGGCGTAAAGATACCGCATCACCTCCTCAACGAATCGCGCCCGTAAAGCGCACCTTGATGTCCGCGCCGAGTATCGTCGCGGTGGACCAGTTCGTCTCCGACCTGAAAATCAGCCGGTAAAACGCAAACTTCTTCGCCCTCAGTTTAAGCCTCCTGATGCGCGGCAGCCGGCTCGTCCCGAAGCTAAAGTGCGCAAAGCTCATCGCCTTAAACGTCATGAGCCCCGACGAAACCGGCTGCTCCGGCGTCTCCTGCTCCTGACCGAGCAGCACCTCGCCGCAGTCCCCGCGCACATCGGAGCGGACGGACACCAGGACATGCGCGCCCTGCTCCGGCTTCATCGTCACATAGATGTCGGACGAGACCTTCCCGCCGGAGGAAAGGCCGAAATCCATCGCGCCGCTCTCCCAGTACGCCGCGATCGGCGCGCCGTCGTCGCTCGTGTACGCGCGGGAGACGTGCCGGATCGTCCCCTCCTCCGTCCCGATATACAGTTCGTCGCGGTAGACGATCATGCACGTCGCGGGAAAGTTCCGGTACGTATACCACGCCCCGTTTTCCATGTTCTGCACAACGGCGACGCCCCCCTGCACGACGTAGTAGCAGTGCTCGATTTTGTCGTAAAACGTCATCGCCTGAGTTAAGTCCATCGTCCGGAGCGTCTGCTCCACCTTGTGGGAGACGCGCCGGGCGCTGCGCTGGTCGAGAATCATGATGTTCCCCGAGCCGGACGCGGCCACCCACTCGTAAATCCCGCCCGCGTCGAGGGTGCGCGGGTGGTTGACCACGAGGCACGCCTGCCCGTGCGCGGCCGAACCGATGTCGCGGTTGACGGTGCGGACGTAAAACCCCGCCGTCACTGTCCCGTCCGGGAGCGTGACCGTGTCGTAGGCGATGGAGTAGGCCGAATCGGGCTTGAACGCGAGGAGCCTGTCGTGGTGGCGGATCATCGCCGTGATGGGCTCGTTCGCGCCGCCGACGGCCACTTCGTTGAGGTCCGGGAAATACTCCGCCGTCGGCATCCCGTCGTAGTCGAGGTCGGAATAGATGGCCTTGTTCGTGCCGTCGCCGTAGAGGAAGACGCGGCTGTCCGTCGCGCCGCTAAACGTCTCGGCATAGCGCATTTTCACAACCTGCGCGCGCAGGGCGTTGGGCATCGTGTACCCGATTTCCACCGTGTTCGTCCCCGCCGCGGGCGCCACCGCGAGCGTCACCGTCCCGCCCGCGGCATCGTAGGACGCGACGGCAAGCTCCTCCCCGCCCACGACGCGGGCGTAGTCGACGCTGAGAAACCCTTTTTCCGGCAGGGTAAACGTCTTTGCCGTCCCGTCGGGCGAAAAGCGCACGCGCCGCTGCCCCGTCAGGCGGTTGACGCGCTCGAGCGTCTCGCCGCCGCCGGCGGGCGGGACGCTCACCGCCACGAGCGGGCGGTACCCGGAAACCGCCGCGACCGTGGCGCCGTCCCAGACGTAATACTCCTCGCCGTTTAGGATGTAGAGCTTCTCGCCGTACCCGAACATCGTCACGCGCCCCGGCGTCGGAATCGTGCCGAGGTCCGTCTTCGTCCACTGGCCGTCCTGCTCCGTCAGGGACCACAAATGCCCGCTGCACGCGGCCACGATATACTCCCGCCCCGCCACGCGGCCGCTCCATATCCCCTGCACGGGCGTCGCGCCGGACGTGGGCACGGCGGCGGCGCGGTGAAACCTCCAGTGGTACTTGTTGTCCCCCGCCACGCTCACGGGCCGGCCCGTGAGCTGATAAATGCCGCCGTAACTCGGGTTCGTGTCGACAAGCCATATCGACTCAAACCGCCACACGGCGCTGCCGCCCCACCAGCGGACGTATTGGCCGCTGGCGTAGGCCGCCCTGTCTTCCGCGACGATTTTCCCGTTTTCAACGCGGATGGAATTGTAAAACTCGGGATGCGTAATCGTGATCGACGTCCTCTCGCCCAGCCTAATCTTCCCGCCCGGCACCGGCGTGCCTTCCGCCGGCTCTTCGAGCTCAATCGGCCCGAGGCGGTACACCGCTCCCTGCAGCGCGCAGTAATGCGTCGTGTAGGACGGCAGATTCGCCGCCGTCACGGTCACTGGCTCGCCGAGCAGTTCCAGCACGCCCGCCTCGTTGACCGTCACCGCCGGATACGCCGTCACCGACCAGCTCGGCGCGTTGAGGTCCGTCCGCACGGTCTCCGCCTCGCCGGAGACGGACACGGCGTAGCTGCTGGCCAGCCCCATCACCGTCTTCGTCCCAGGGCGCTTGATGAGCGCCCCGTCGCGCGTGACGGCGAAGTTGACCATTTTCGCCGCCTCGCCGTACTTGAGCCCCGCGCCGCCGTCGGGGCTTTCGTTGACGCCGAGCCACTGCCGGATCGCCACCGTCTTTTCGCCCGCATCCCCCCGGATTACCGCCATGGCGCCGCCTCCCCCGCCGCGCCGTAGACGTCCTCAATCGGCTCGGAGCGGCGCGTGAAAGCGTCCTGCGCGCGGTACGCAAGCTCCTCGTACCGCTGCTGGAAGAAATTTGCCGCGGCGGGGCTTATCTCGCTCATCAGGTGCGCCGCAAGGCCATAGGGCAAAATCAGCCGCGCGGCCGCCTCGTCAAGCTCCAGCTCGTCCGTCATCTCGGCAATCTCACGAACGCCCGGCCGCTTGCCTTCCTCCGCCGCCAGGCCGAAGCGAAGTGCCAGCTCCCCGCACAGCAGGTTGAGGACGGCGATGGCCCGGCTTTTGTACTGCTCGTACGCGTCCGGCTCGTCCATGAGCAAAAGCGCCGCGCGGTAAATTCTCTCCGCCGTCGCTGCCACAAGTCTCACTCCTTTCGGTCAGCGGCGGCAGCTTTATGGCTGCCGCCGCGTCTGCGCCCTGCGTTACGCCGTGCGCGTGTACTCGGCGATCGGGGAGTTGACGAACCCCTCTTTCGCGCCGTAAGCGCGCAGCGTCTGGCCGATTTCCAGCGCCACGGGGCCGGTGTACACCTTCGCCGACGGCGACGTCTTGGGATTTGAGCCGTCCGTCGTGTAGCGGATGACCTCCGCGCCCTCGCACGTGATGGCCACTTCGCTCGTCCCCGTAAACGCCGGGACGGGGCACATGCCGCTCCTGGCGTGGACGAAGATGCCGTTGACCTTCGCGTCGAGGACGAAGCTGTCGTGGTAGAACCGGCACTCGCCGATATCCGCGTCGAAGCCCAGCGGGTTTTTCTGCACGCGCAGCACCTTGAGCTTCATCGGGTCGACCGTCGCGTCCTTGTACTTGATCATGAAGTTGATGCCCGCCGGCAGGTAGCTGTCGATGACGGGCACGACGTCCATGCCGTCGATGCGCCCCACGCAGCCGTTCTTGATGGCCTCGGCGCCCAGCGTGTCGACGCCCATAATCTCCTTGGACATCTTCGTCTCGATGTACAGCGACTCGGAGATGAACAGCACGCGGTTCTTCTTCGGCACGAGGTGGTTGCTCATCGCCGCCGACGCGATGAGAATCGCGCGCATGACCGTCTCGCTGTTGAGCGGCGTCGGGTCGAGGACGCCGAGCCCCGCGCCGTTTGCCCACTTGCTCAGGCGGTAGATGTCAATCGCCGGCGTGCAGACCTCGTCCCAGTGGGACTTGAGCTGCTCGTTGCAGTGCTTGATGTTGAGCTGGTCGGCCGCGTTGCCGTGGTCGATGGCGAAGGTAAAGGACTTGTCCTGCGTCATCGTCAGCGTCTGGACGCTGTCGCCCAGCTCGCTGATTTTGCCGAAGCGCCCGCTTTCGGCGTTGCGGCTGTAGTCGTTGAGCTTCACGCGGTCGACGGTGTAGATTTTGATGCTCTGCGCCCCGTCAAAGTCGAACTTCTTGCCGGCGTACGCGTCGGTAATCGACTCCCGGCTGAAGCGCTCGTCGATGAGGGCGGAATACTTTGTCGTCAGGTTAATGGCCAATCGCGTCACTCCTTTTCATCAGTCCCGCTTATACCAGTCTTCCACAATCAAATCCCCCGCGATGAGCCCGCCCGCCGTCGCTCCGGAGCCGACGGACCTTAAGGCGTTGCTCCTCGCAAGGCGCTCGGCGGCCAGGGCCGCCCGGAGCAGCCTGTTCTCGTAAGCCTGATACGCCGCAAGGAGGGGAACGCCGCGGCCGACCTCGCGCCACACCGCCTCCGGTATGGCCTCGGGCTCCACCGGCCCGTACACGCGCATAAACTCGTCAATCTCCCGCTCCCGCCGCAGCGCGTCGGCGGATTGCCTGCTCTCCCCGGGCGCGTCCATAAAATGCTCGCCCGCGCGCTCTCCCGCTTCCGCTCCGCCGGGAAGGCCGCTCTCGGCGAAAGCGCTTTCCGCCGTATCCGGCCGCGCCTTTTTGTCGTCAGGCACCTGCTCTCCCTCTTCAGGCGCCATCAGGCCTTGAGCGCCGCCGTGTTTGTCCTCCCGCGCCGCCGCGCCGCCGGCGCGCTCCTTTTCCTCAGAAAGCGCCGCCTCCGCACTGTCCGCGCCCTTATGAGCCGCGCCGCCCTCAAGCTGGCGCAGCTTTTCCGCGAGCATCTCCGCGCGGCTTCGGATGCGGTCGTAATCGCGTCCCTTTTGCGCGAGGCGGATGAGCTCGTCGCGCGTGACGGCTATTTCCTCCCCCATGTACTTGATTGTGAACATCTGCTCTCCGGCGCTGCTCTCTGCGCCGCCCGCCGCGCGCGGGCCGTCCGGCTCTCCGGGCGCTGGTGTGGCCCCCTCGGCCGCCGTCTCAGCCCGCACCACATCGTCGTTTTGGCTCATTTCAGCCATGCTTTTCTCCTTTCGCCTCTGGTTGGGCGGCTATGCTCGGGGCTGGTTTTGCCCCGTTGCACCCAAAAATTGTGATTGAATCCCCGTTCAACATTGACCTTCACGCCTTCCGGCGCGCCCGCTTTCCCCGCAGGGCGCCGCGCCCGCCTAAGCAGGCGCGGTTTTGACGCTCTATGGCGTTGCGAACCTGCCGAGCGCGATGAGCGCGTCCTTCGTGTCGGCGCGCGGAGACAGCCGCTCCGGCGCCGCCGCGCCCGCCGCCCGCCGCGCCCGCAGCTTGTCCAAAAGCTCCTGCTTGCCGGGGATGTACCCCTCCGGCAGCCGCTCGAGGTAGTCGACCATGTCGATCTTCCCCGCCGCCAGGAGGTTATCGAGCGTCTGCACCGCCGCAATTTCAGACCAGTAGGACGACGCCCCGACGTCGAGCCTGAGCGTTAAGCCGACGCGCCTGAGCGCCGAGAAATCCACCGCCTCGTCGAGCGTCCCCCCGTCGGAAACGCGCACGCCGTAGTACTCGCTCATAAAGTCGAGGTAAATGCGCCCCAAGTCCTCGATGCAGCGGTAGAGGTTATGGCGTGTCAGCTCATTCGGGACGGCCGACGCCTTCTGCAGCGCGATAATCGCGGACGTGTTCTCGGGCCTCGCCTCGCCGAGGGCCGCGCTCGTCGCCCCGAGGTTTGACTGCGTCTCCCGCACGGCCAGCTGGATAAACTGCGCAATCTGCGGCGAAATCTGCGCCGGGTCGATAATCCGCGCCACGGTGCTCACGTCCCCGCCCGCGACGGGGATCGCCGCGCCGACGCGGTTGTCCCACTTGGCGATGCGCGTGCGGTCGTACACCACTTTCGGGTACGCCGTCGTCATGAGCGAAATCATGCTCATGGCGTAGAGCTTGTTGACGAAAATCTGGTTCGGGATCAGCCCCGTAATCATCGCCTGCCCGTGGTAGCAGTCGGGCACATAGTCCCAGTTAATCCACGTGAGCGGATAGCGCCTCAGGCCCGTGTCCCACGGCGCGCGCAGCATCAGCCCCTTTGCCGCCTCGCAGGCCCAGATCGTCTTCGTCTCGGGATGGCGCCACAGCCGGATGAGCACCGTCGCCTTGTCGTCGGTAAGGCGCGATGCGTCCGAGCCGCTCTCGTCCGAGTCGGGGCGGATGGCCTCCCAGCCCTCGCAGCCGCTTTGCTGCGCCCGCTCCCGGAGCGCATCGACCATCTCGCGCCGCGAGAGGATGATGTACGGCTGCTTTTCCACGCGCCGGTCGCTTACATTCCCGAAGAACACGCGCGTGTTCTCAATCACTTCGGTGACGATGCCGCCCCTTGCGAGCCCGCCCGTCTCAAGTTCTGCGTCCCAGTATGTATACAGGCACCCGTCCCCGTCGACGGCCGTGTTGCGCATCATCTCCCGGATGAGGGCGAGGACGTCGTTACGCTCAAAGAGCCGCTCAAACTCCTCGTTCACGGCGCGCACGAGGGCCTTCACCTTCTCCGGCGCGCCCTTTTCCCGGATGAGGGACGCCTGCAGCTTAATGGAGCTTGACGTAATGCTCGACACCGTAAACAGCACGAGGCGCTTGAGGAAGTTGAACACCGGCGTCGGCAGCCCGTTGGAGGCCACCCCCTCCCACTGCTTGCCGATAAAGAAGTTTTCGTTGACGCGCACCGTCTCAAACAGCCCGATCTGCTCCTTAAACGCCAGGCCCTTCTCGTACTCCTTCCAGACGCTCTCGGCCGTTATCACCCCGGCGCGCGCCCGGCCTTTCTCCTGTTCTCTCATACCCGCTTACTCTCCTTCGGAGATAAATCGTACGCCAAAATGCTGCTGAGCCCCTCCGTAAAAAGCCGCTCGGCGCGGGCCTTTTTCTCCGCCTCCTCGTCCGTCTCCCGCTCGGGGCAGCGCAGCGCGTCCGCCTCCCGGCGCAGCGCGTCGAGCGCCCGCTTCGTCTCCTCCTCAAAATCAAGCAGCCTTTTCCTGAGCGCCGCGGCGCTGAAAACAGCCCACCCCGCCGCCGCCGTGAGCAAAGCGACGAGCGCCTGCGCCGTCAGCAAAACAAGCGTGTCCACTTTATGCCGCTCCCCTCCTCATAAAAGTCATTTTCCGTCAGTATGTGAGAAAATCCCGCGTCGCCTCCCCTCCCGTCATGAAGATGTCGTAATCGGCCTCGTCGGGCGCTAAATCCGGCGCGCTCCTTTCGCCTTTGAGCGTGCGGGAGACGCAGAAGTACCGCAGCGCGTCGACGCTGTGCGTCACCTCGTGCGGCTCGCGGGCACAGTCGCTGGGGTTGAGCTCGTCGGCCTGGATGGATTGCAGGTCGCGGGCGAGCGTGCGGCAGGTGTTGAAAATCAGAAGGCCCGGCCGCCCGTCTGACCGGGGCCTGAGCATCTCCTTAATCATGATGTGCCCGTGCACCCGCGCGCTGTCGGCCCTCATCACCGGCACCCCGCTTTGAAGAAACAGCTCCGCCATCGAGCGGCCGCTGTCCTTCTGCCGGCTCCAGATATCCGGCGGCGCGAACGTCGTCTCAATGACCTCACCCGGCAGCGTGTTTTCACGGATCAGCCGCGCCGCCTCCGTCACAATCAGCCCCGCCTTGTGCACCTCGCGGTAGACGTAGCACCGCCCCGCCTCGTCCACCGCAATCCACAAACAAGCGAGCATGTCAAGCCCGTAGTCCATCGAGCGGTACCGCCGCCACCCCTTCGGAATGGCAAACGGCTCGATGACGTGCACGCGCTCAGAAAACTCCGAAAAATACGCGCCGGACAGCGCGTTCCAGTCCCCGTAGCGGTATGCCCTGCGGAGATTGTCCGGCAGCGCCGAGAGCATCTTGAGATACGCGGGGGAGGCCCGAAGGAGCGGGAGGTTGTCCTCCACGCTCGCGAAGATAAACGCGTAATCGTCGGGGTTTTCGCTCTCCTCCTCCGTCGCGCCCCTGCGGTAGATGCGGTCGATAAACAATCGCTTGACCCAGCCGTGCCCCACACCGCCGGGATTGCAGGTGAGGTAAAACCGCTTTGGGATGTCGCTTACGCCCCGCAGGCACCCGCCCAAAAGGCGAAACTCCTGCTCGGTAAACTGCGTGGCCTCGTCGAGGAAAATCCAGTCGTACTCCTGCCCCTGGTACTCCCGCTCCCCCGCCCCGGCCGGGTAGTGCCCGAACCGGATAACGGAGCCGTTCGTAAACGTCAAAACGCGGTTTGTCGCGTTGTAGGACGCCACCTCCGGCGGCACAAGCCTGAGAACCGGCTCGATGTGGTTTTGCTGCAGCTCCGGATATGTCCGCCGCACGATGAGAATCCTAATGCCCGGCCACCGAAGCGCCCCGCCGACGGCCTTGACGCGCACGGCGTGCGTCTTCCCGCCGCCCTTGGCCCCGCCGTAGGCGGTGTAGAGCGCGCGGCTTCGGTAAAACAGCGCCTGCTTGGGGTTTGCCGTCCCCAGATCGAGCACAATGCTTTCCTTCTCTTTCCGCGCCATAGTCACTCCCGGCTCATCTTTAACCGAACGGGTCTTCGCCGGCTCCGGCAAGACGCACCTCCACCGTCACCGGCGCGTGGGCCTCCCTGGGCTTGTCGGTCAGCCCCCCGTTTTCCGGCTGCCGCGCCACGAAGATTTTGCCCGTCGCGGCCTTTTCCGTGTTGTACAGCTCGCGCACGATGATGCTCTCGCGCCGCAGCCGCGCCTTGCTCAGGGCGGCGGCGTATGCTTTTCCGCGCTTGCCGTCCCGCAGCCGCTCGTACTCCTCCCGCTCAAGGCCCAGGAAGAGAATCAGGCCCGCCTCGTCCGGGAAAACGCCCGCCTCCTCGCATGTTTTGAAGTATGATTCAATCGTCTTTTCAAACTGCTTTGCCGACCTTTTCTCCCTCGGCACCCATTCGCCCCCTTTCCAGCTCGCTGCCCCTAATTATACTGACGCCCCCATCTCGCGGCAACAAAAAGGTACAATTTTGTAGTACAAATTTGTACCTCATCGCTCATTTCCCTCACACACTTGCTCATTTTATCGCGTATCCCCGTCTCTTCCCTCCCGCTTATTAATCCATTTTTGTACTATTTCCCTGCCCCGCACACATACAAAAACCGCCGCACCAAAGGCGCGGCGGCATTGTCTTTTTTTAGTGCTCCGCCTAATATGCTCGGCGGCGTCATCTTTTTTCGCTGCCGCACCATACGCGCGGCGGCGTCATTTTTCTTATTCTGTACTCCCACCACAAAAGGCTCAGATGCGTCATCCCTTTTTTCATCGCTCCTACCTCAAAGGCGCGATAATCCCGTCCCAAAACGCGCGGCGCTCTCAGCGTTTCTGTATAACCAATACGTTCTCATCCCGGCGCTTCACAAAACAAAAACCGCCGCGCCCAAAGGGTACGGCGGTTTGAATCCGCATTCAACTATAAAAGCCCTGGAAAAGCCTCTTTCTCCCGCGCCGTCGCGCGTCACTTCTTCCCATACACACCGACGGTGACGAAAAGCCGCCCCTTGCGGCTGAGGCCGCTCACGCCGCGGTACAAAAACCGCCCGAACCCGCGCACGGAGACGATGTCCCCAACCTGCGGCGCGGCGCTGGGGTTTTCCGCCGCGCGCCCGTTGACAAACACCTTCTGCCGGTAAAACAGCTCCTGGCTTTCCGCGCGGCTGAGGCGCCACACGGCCGCCACGAGCGCGTCGAGCCGCTCGGACGCCACGTTGACGCATATTTCCTCCGGCTCGGCCGCCTCCAGCTCCGGCAGCGCCTCCAAAACCTCCGCCGCGACGGGCACGCGCCCGACTTCGGCGAGCGTCTCGGCGAGAAACAGCGCGATGGCCTCGAGGCAAAACACATACGCCCCGCCGTCGCGCAGCACAATATCCCCCAGCACGCCGCGGCGGATCCCAAGCCCCATGAGCGCCCCCAGCACGTCGCGGTGCCCGACGGGCTTGTCAAACTTCGCCCCACGCGGCCTTATATGCACGCACGCGATGGGCGGCTGCGCCTCGTACCCGCAGAGCTCCTCGCTCCCGAACACAGCCACGCGCCGCTCCGCGTCCGGGTAGCCGCCCTCAAGGCGAAACGGCGCGTTCGATTTAAGCCCCATGCCGAGCAGCGCCGACTGCTCCGCCGGCGTCAAAAACTCCGAAAACGTGTACCGCCCCTGCCCGGCGGCGCGGGAGGCCAGCTCCGCCAGCCGCTTTTTGAGCAGCTCCTCGTCCGTCATCTTACCCCTCCGCCTTCACGTCGGCAAACACGGCGCCCGTGCACCGGGCCAGATCGCGCGGCGCGACCTCGATCTGCACGCCGCACCGCCCGGCGCTGACAAAAATCGTCTCCTGCGCGAGCGCCTCCTCGTCGATGACCGTCGGGAACTTCTTTTTCATCCCCACGGGCGAGCACCCGCCGCGCACATACCCCGTCACGCTCTGGAGCATTTTTTGCGGCAGCATGGACAGGGCCTTTACGCCCACCGCCCGCGCCGCCTTCTTCAAATCAAGCTCCCGCCCCACGGACAGGACGAAAACGGCGTACTTCCCCTCGCCCGCCGTCGTCACAAGCGTTTTGAACACGCGTTCAAACGGCTGACTGACAAGGCGCGCCACCTCCTGCCCGTCCAGAACCGTGTCGTCGTAGGTATGCGGCGTGTAACTGACCTTCTCGCGCTCCAAAATGCGCATCGCGTTCGTCTTGACCATAATTTAACCTCCGCAAACTCAGTGCTATTATACCGCGCCGCCGCCGCGCAATCAAAACAATCCTTTACTCCCTTTACGCGGTATGATAAGCTCTAAAGGAACTCTTGCGGCAAAAGGAGCCGGATTATGGCGGAATGGAAACCCGGGATTTACAGACACTATAAAGGAAATCTCTACGAGGCGCTCATGCTCGCCCGCCACTCCGAGACGGAGGAGCTCATGGTCGTCTACCGCGCCCTCTACGGGGACGGCGGCGTCTGGGTGCGCCCCTATTCGATGTGGGCGGAGACCGTCACGGTGGAGGGAAAAACCGTCCCGCGCTTTGAGTACGTCGGCGAGAGGCAGCCATGACGGAAGATTACACCGTCCGGTACTCAAGGCGCAGGACCATCGCCGTCGAAATCACGCGGGAAGCGAAAGTCCTCGTGCGCGCCCCGGTGGGCACGCCGCGCGCCGTCATCGAGGAGACGGTCCGGAAAAACGCAAAGTGGATCGAAAAACACCGCGCCCGCCGGCTCGAATACCTCATGGCGCACCCCGAGCCCACTGCCGAAGAGCAAAAGGCCCTCATTGCCGCCGCGAAAGCGTATATCCCGCCCCGCGTGGCGCACTTTAGCGCCCTCATGGGGCTTAAGCCCGAGCGCGTGACCATCACAGGCGCCCGCACGCGCTTTGGCAGCTGCAGCGGGAAAAACCGCCTGTGCTTTTCGTGGCGGCTCATGCAGTATCCGCCCGAAGCGATCGACTACGTCATCGTCCATGAACTGGCCCACATCCGCCACAAAAACCACAGCCGCGCGTTTTACGGCCTCATCGAGCGCTACATGCCGGACTACAAAGCGCGCCGCACCCTGCTGAAAAGATAGGAAAATGCTATGAAAAAACACGGAAAATTCCTCCCCCGCGGCGAAAAGGGCTACCGCCCGCCGCCCCCGCGGGAGTTTACGGCGACCGAGCCGGACGCGCTCCTCCCGTTTCTCCTCAAACACATTCCCGACAAATCCCGCAACACGGTGAAAAATCTGCTCACGGCCGGCTGCGTCGCCGTGGGCGGCAAAACCGTAACAAAGCACGACCACCCCGTAAAGCCCGGGGACGTTATCCGCGTCGGCACGCAGGAGCCGCCGGAGCTGAAGAAAATCCGCATCCTGTATGAGGACGACGTGCTCCTTGCCGTCTCCAAACCGGCTGGGCTGCTTTCCGTCGCGACGGACGAGGAGCGGTACAATACCGCCTACCGCATCATGACGGACTACGTCCGCCGCTTTGACCCCGCCGCCCGCCTGTTCGTCGTGCACCGGCTGGACAGGGACACGTCGGGCGTTCTCCTCTTTGCCAAAACGGAGGATATGAAGCGCGCCCTGCAGGACGGCTGGGACCGCCTCGTGCTCAAAAGGGAGTATATCGCCGTCGTCGAAGGCTGCCCCCGGGAAAAAAGCGGCGTCATCCGCTCCTACTTAAACGAGTCCAAAACCCACCGCGTCTACTCCGGCCGCGCCGAGACGGGAAAGCTCGCCGTCACGCGCTACGCCGTCGAGCGCACAAGCGGCGGGTACAGCCTTTTGCGCGTGAATATTGAGACGGGGCGTAAAAACCAGATCCGCGCGCACCTTGCGGAACTCGGCTGCCCCGTCGCGGGGGACAAGAAATACGGCGCCCGGACAAACCCCATCGGCCGCCTCGCGCTCCACGCCTCCGCGCTCGAGCTCAAAAACCCCTTCACGCAGCGCGCCATGGCGCTCAATTCCCCCGTCCCGCCGGAGTTTGAACGGCTATTCAAACAAAAATAACAAAGGCCGCGCCCGTTTTCGGTACGGCCTTTTTCTTACGCTCCCCCTTGTAATGCTTATCTCACAAGCAGCCGCCGCCCCCGTGTACAGTACGGCCTTTCTCCCAAAAAGCTGTTATATTTAAAAAGCCTTCGCCTCACCCGCCCGCGGTGCGGCCTTTTCATTACGCTATCCCAAAAGCTGTAACGCTTATTTCGCAAGCCGCCGCACCCGCAGTGCGGCCTTTTTCTATCTACTCTTGTCGGCAAACCCTTTCAGGATGCGGAAGCTGTTTTTGTGGTAGTCAATCAGCCCGTCCCGCTTCATTTCGCTTAAGGTGGCCGACAGGGCGCTGCGCTCGACGGAGAGGTAGTCGGCCAGCTCCTGCCGGTTGAAGGGGATGTCGAAGCGGTCCCGCCCGGCGAGCACCGCCTGCTCGGAGAGGTAGGACATCACCTTGTCCCGCGTCGTTTTCCGCGTGATGTGCTCGATTTTCTGCATGAGCATGATATTTTTGGACGCGAGGATGCGCACCATATTCTTGATAAGCTGCTGGTGGAACGGGCACGCTACGGGGCATGTGACGATCACCCGCCCGTAGTCGACGAGCAAAACCGCCGTGTCGGCCTGCGCCACCGCGGAGATGGGCAGCGCCTCCGTCCCCGCGCAGGTAAATGCCTCGGCGAACAGGTCGCCGGGCGCGACCGCCGTGAGAATCGTCCTGTTTCCCCAGAAGTCCTCCCGCACGATGTGGACAGCCCCGTCGAGGACGACGCCGATCCACGCCGGCTTGTCGCCCGCGTGCAGGATAAACTCGTCCTTCTTATACCGCGCGACCGTCGCGCCCAGGCAGTCGAGCATGGAGGCGATGTTTTCCTCTTCCACGTCCGCAAAAAGGGCGCATTTTTTCAGCACGTGCTCAAACTCCCGCATAAATCTCCCTCGTTTCGTTGGAATTCCAACATACAATCCATCCCCAGTATAGTATCGTAAGGCCAGAAAGGCAAGGGAAACGAAACCCTAAACCAATACTTGAAAGGTGGATGGAACAATGAAACGTAGAATCATTCAGATAGATGAAAACCTCTGCAACGGCTGCGGCCTGTGCGCGAACGCCTGCCACGAAGGCGCCATCGCCATGATAGACGGCAAGGCCCGCCTCATCCGCGACGATTACTGCGACGGGCTGGGCGACTGCCTGCCTGTGTGCCCGACGGGCGCCATCAGCTTCGTCGAGCGGGAGGCCGCCCCGTACGACGCCGAGGCCGTCAAGGCAAACATGGAAAAGCGCAAAGCCGGGCATGAGGCCCACGCGGGCGGCTGCCCCGGCAGCAGAGCCCACGCCATCGAGAGAAACGAACAGCCCGCCGGCTGCCCCGGCATGAGGGCGCAGGCCATCGAGCGGGAGAACAATGCCCCCGCGCCGGCCGCACCGGCCGCCGCGCCTGTCAGCCGGCTGCGCCAGTGGCCCGTCCAGATTAAGCTCGTGCCGCCCAACGCTCCGTACTTCAACGGCGCGCATCTGCTCATCGCCGCCGACTGCACGGCATACGCCCGCGCCAGCTTCCACGAGGACTTCATGAAGAACAAAATCACCCTCATCGGCTGCCCGAAGCTCGACTCCGGCGACTACAGCGAAAAGCTCGCCGCCATCCTGCGGGAAAACGACATTAGGAGCGTGACCATTGTGCGCATGGAAGTGCCCTGCTGCGGCGGCCTCGTCTACGCGGCCCAGAAGGCCCTTCAGGAGAGCGGCAAGATGATTCCGTGGCGCATCGTCGTCATCGGCACAAACGGCGAGATCCTCGAGGATTAGCCGTAGCATAAATCTGCGGAAAAAAGACAAACATCTTGAGTAAGGAGGAACAAGAGCGATGACCACAAACATGTTCTGTTTCCAGTGCGAGCAGACAGCAAGAGGCACCGGCTGCACCGGCCGCGCCGGCGTGTGCGGCAAGGCCGACCACACCGCCCTCGAGCAGGACCGGCTCACGGCGGCCATGATCGACCTCGCCCGCGCCATCGGGGAGGATACACCGACGGAGAAGGAAGCCTCCCTTCTGACCCGCGGCCTGTTTACGTGCTTGACGAACGTCAACTTCGACGACGCCGCGATCCAGAAGACCTACGAGGAGGTGACGGATGCCCTCCGCGCCCGCGGCGGCATTCAGTCCGAGCCCTTTGAGATGGAGCGGCTGTGGACGGCGGAGGAGGACATCCGCTCGCTTAAATCCCTCATCCTGCTAGGGCTGCGCGGCATCTCGGCGTACGCGTATCACACCGAGGCGCTCGGCTGCCCGTCCGAAAAAGCGCGCGCCTTCTTCCCGAAGGCCCTGCGCGCCGTGGGCGACGCTTCCGCCACGATGGACGACCTGCTCCCCCTCGTCATGGAAACAGGCCAGACAAACCTTGACGTCATGGAGCTGCTCGACCGCGCCCACAACGAGACGTTCGGCGCGCCCGAACCGGCCGTCGTCTCCCTCACCATCGAAAAAGGTCCCTTCATCGTCGTCAGCGGCCACGACCTTCACGACCTCAAGCTCCTCCTCGAGCAGACGATGGGCAAGGGCATCAACGTCTACACCCACGGCGAAATGCTCCCGGCCCACGGTTACCCCGGGCTGCGCAAGTACCCGCACCTGAAGGGCAACTTCGGGACGGCGTGGCAGAACCAGCAAAAGGAGTTTGCGAATATCCCCGCTCCCATCCTGTTTACGACGAACTGCCTCATGCCCGTGAAGGACAGCTACGCCGACCGCGTGTACACAACGGGCGTCGTCGGCTTCCCCGGCCTTGTCCACATCGGCGAAGACAGGGACTTCACCCCTGTCATCGAAAAGGCCCTTGAGCTGGGCGGCTACACGGAAGACCGCGTCATGACGGGCATCAACGGCGGCACCACCGTGATGACGGGCTTTGCCCACAAGACGGTCCTCGCCGCCGCCGACAGGGTCATCAGCGCCGTCAAAAACGGCGACATCCGCCACATCTTCCTCGTCGGCGGGTGCGACGGCGCGAAGCCCGGGCGCAACTACTACACGGAATTCGTCAAGCAGTCCCCCGGCAACACGCTCATCCTCACCCTCGCCTGCGGCAAATACCGCTTCAACGACCTCGACCTCGGCACCATCGGCGGCCTGCCGCGCATCATGGACATGGGCCAGTGCAACGACGCCTACTCCGCCATCAAAGTGGCGCTCGCGCTCGCCGAAGCGCTGGAGTGCGGCGTCAACGACCTGCCGCTCACCCTCGTCCTCTCGTGGTACGAGCAGAAGGCCGTCGCCATCCTGCTCACGCTTCTCTCCCTCGGCATCAAGAACATCCTCATCGGGCCGAGCCTTCCCGCCTTCGTCTCCCCGAACATCCTCGACTTCCTCGTCAAAAACTACGGCCTATGGCCGGTTACCACGCCGGACGCGGACCTTGCCCGCATCCTCGCATAAGCCTCCTTCTCCTGACCTCCCAATACTCTCCTTGCCCGTCTTTCGCGGCGTAAAGCCCGCGTCCGGTTTTCCCCATGCAGAAAAGCCCGCGTCTTCGCGCGCGGGCTTTTCCCTTTTCGCTCTTCGTGGTAGAATACTCTCACTGAAGTCACAGAAGCGAGGGAGTTTATGCATCTCTATTTCGATTTAGACGGAACCCTTTTTGAGACAAAACCTGTCATTACCGCAACCGTCCGGGCTTTTCTCAGCCAAACCGGCCGCCCCTACCCCGGGGACGAGGCCGTCCTCTCCTTTGTCGGCCGCCCCATGGACGTCTTCATGCGGGGCATCACAGGCGCCCCCTCCGTCTCCGAGGAAGAAGTCGGGCTGTTTTGCGCCATTGAATTTGATCTCGTCAGAAAAACCGGCCGCCTGTTTGACGGGACGGAAAGCGCTCTGCGCGCGCTGAAGGAAGACGGCCACGCGCTCTACGTCCTCTCCAACGGCTATATCGACTATATCGAGGTCGTGCTTCAGAGCACCGGCGCCCGCGGTCTGTTCGACGCTATCTACACCGCCACCTATTCTCCCTCGAAGGCCCACCGGCTCAGGGAGGTTCTCCCCCCGGGCGCCTCCGCCGCCTTCATCGGCGACACGGTGGACGACCTGCTGGCCGCGCGCCAAAACAGCCTCCCCCACATCGCCGCGCGGTACGGTTACGGCGGCGCGGACGCCTTCGACGCCGCCTCCTATCTGGCCGCCTCGCCCCGGGACATCCCCGCCATCGTCCGCCGCCTGTGCGCCCGGCCGTAAACGCATAATAATGCGGCAAGCGGGAGGGAAGCGCCCTGATTCTCCGGCCCTATAAAGCGAAAAACCCGCCCTGGTTTTCAGGGCGGGTTTATGTATTTATGTTACCTTTCAAAGCGGTCAAAGCTTAAAAACCTTGTCCCCTGGAAGGTGAGGTTGCCGGCGTCGCCTTTCGTCAGAAGGCCGTAGTCTTTCCCGCCGACGCGCAGCTCCATCCTGTCGCCGCTTTGCACCTGGAAGGTCACGTAATACGTCGTGGACGACGTGGTGCTGTACCCGTGCGCCCCGCTGATGTCCCCGGCCACCGGGGCCTTCGACGTGGAGACGTCCATCCGCTTGCCCACCACCGTCGCCGGGACGGTCAGGCGCGGGGAACGGTTGTTTTTGCTCCACTGCCGGATAGCCCTGACGGCATAGACCACGGCGATGGCAATCACAATCAGGAAGATGAGTCTCGTCATAAACTCAACTTCGTGGGTTAAAACATAGCGCAGGAATTTGCTCATATCTTACCCCTTTCAAAGCCTCATAATTGCATCCCATGTCTTTTTAACCAAAAACACGCGCTTTTCTATTATACATACGCTAAATCGTCAAATCAACGAAAAACGATGCGGCAAAATTCACAAAACCTTGCCGCGCCGCCTGTTTCGCCTGCTCAAGGAAGCCGCCGGTCCTGCTCTCCGCCGCTTTCTCAAGGGAGCGCGCGCCTGCCGCCGCCCGCCCTCTGGAAAAAGGCGGCATTGTTAGAATTAACAACTAAAATGTGCTTAATTCAGCTATTTTGTCAAGGCCTTGTCCGGTGTTGCTGCGGCGAATTGTATCGAAATATGATTATGGAAGGGTGTCGTGTCCTTTTTTTGCTTATGCCGCCGTTTCGGTAAGCACGCGCGCCTTTGCCGAAGCGGCGCATGTTTTTCTGCCTCTTCACGAAACAAAAAGACGGGTGAATGCACATGCTTAAGTGGTTTGTCAACCTCAAGATGTCCAAGAAACTCCTCATTTGTTTCCTTCTCATGGCGCTGCTTGCCGCCATCATCAGTGCCGTCGGCATCCGGGATATCACTGTCCTGAAAAACAAATCGACGGAATTGTACGAGTCAAACGTCCTTGGCGTGCAGTATGCGGAAGAAGCGTCCCAGTATTTCCAGCGTCTCAGGTACAACCTCGCCATGCTCGCCGTGCAGGATGCGGCGGGAGACATTTTCGGTTACCGCCAGCGGGTCGACGAACATTTCCAAAACGTCGTCACGATGCTCGGCGAGTACGAACAACTCATTAGAACGGACGAGCAGCGGCGGCTTTACAACAAGGTTTTGGAATACTGGAATGAGTTCCTCCCCGTCCGCGACGAAATCTTTAACAACGTCATCGGCAAATACACCAAGGAAAAAGTCGCCGTCATCGACTCCTATTCCGAGATCAGCGACTTGCTGCATGACGCGTTCACCGATCTGGTTAACTTCGAAATCCAGAACGCAAAGGATAAAGCGGACCAGAACAACGCTACCGCCATCAGAGCCATCATCGTGGAAGTCGCCATCACCGTTGTCGTCATCATCCTGGCCATCCTGCTCGGCTCCTACGTGACCTACGTCACGAACCGGCCAATTGTCCGCATTGTGAAGGTGGCCGAGAAACTCGCGCTGGGCGATATCGACGTGAAACCTCTCATCACCGAAAGGGCGCTTAAGCGGCGCGACGAAATCGGCGAGCTGACTGTGGCGCTCAATAAGCTTGTGGACGCCACCGCCCAGCAGGTCGAGGCCACCGAACGGCTCGCGAAAGGCGACCTCACGAAAGACATGCACGTCCGCTCCGACAAGGACATCCTCGGCAAGAGCCTGCAGACGCTTATCGACAGCCTGAACCAAATCGCCTCCTCTATCATCAGGGCGGCAGGCCAGGTCGCCGCCGGCGCCGACTCGATCTCAAGCTCCAGCGCGATGCTGTCGGACGGCGCCACGAGGCAGGCCAGCGCCATCGAGGAGCTCACAGCCTCCATCGAGCAGATTGCCGCCAAGACGGCGCACAACGCCGAAAACGCGCGGAAGGCCAATCAGGTCGCCGCCGAGACGAAACAGACCGCCCTGAAGGGCAACACGCAGATGGACGCCATGCTCCAGGCGATGGACGCCATCAGCAAATCGTCCGCGAACATCAGCAAGATTATCAAGGTCATCGACGACATCGCTTTCCAGACGAATATTCTCGCCCTCAACGCCGCCGTCGAGGCCGCCCGCGCCGGCCAGCACGGCAAGGGCTTTGCCGTCGTGGCGGATGAAGTGAGAACGCTCGCCGCGCGCTCGGCCAACGCCGCGAAAGAGACGACGGAGATGATCGAGGAGTCCATCCGCAACATCAAGTCGGGCATCACTATCGCGCAGGACACGGCGGCTGCGCTCAATGAAATCGTCGAGGAGATCTCGAACGTCGCGGCGCTCGTCGAAGCCATCGCCGCGGCCTGCAACGAACAGGCGCTGGGCATCGAGAACATCAACCAGGGCATCGCGCAGGTCTCGCAGGTCGTCCAGTCCAACGCCGCCTCGGCCGAGGAAAGCGCGGCCGCCAGCGAAGAACTCGCCTCGCAGGCCCAGCAGCTCAAAGAAATCGTCAGCGTCTTTGAAACGAAGCAGAGCGTCTCGGACATGCTCTTCGATAATGCGGACGCGCCCGCGCAGATCCCCGCCGGGAAAAAAGTCATGCTTTCCCTCGAAGAAGACGACAGCCCTGACAAGTATTAAGAACATTATGCCTCTCATAAACCAAACGAAGCCGCCGCGTAACGCAACGCGGCGGCTTCTCATTAAGCGCAAAAAAGCAAAAGCGCCGAAAACCACTGGTTTTCAGCGCTGGCACCCCCGGCGCGACTCGAACGCACTACATTCCGCTTAGGAGGCGGACCCTCTATCCTGGTGAGGTACGGGGGCATATTTTGCTCTTTGAAAATTGCAATTCATTTTAGCGCAAAATTGTCCGTCTGTCAAACGGAGCTTTTGGCGCGAATGGAAATAAACTTGACATAACACTCGCTGGGATGTAAAATAAAACAGATAATTTTTGTGAATTGTTGGGGAAATTTCACAATTTTATCCGGTGACTTATCTTATTTTTTTATACTTTTCTTAATTTCACATCCAGGAGGTGTTGTTCCATACCATGCCCTTGCCCACTCCCGTTATGATTATCCTCGCCATTGTCGGTGTGGCAGTGGTGTTAGTCATAGGCTTTTTCCTTGGCATCACCTACCGCAAGCGCGTTTCCGAGCGCGAGATCCAAAGCGCCGAAGAAAAAGCTAAGAGGATTATCAACGAGTCCATCAAGGCCGCGGAAAGCAAAAAGCGCGAGGCGCTGCTTGAAGCGAAGGAGGAAATTCACAAAAGCCGCCTCGAGCACGAGCGCGAAATGCGCGAGCGCCGGGCCGAGATTCAGAAGCTCGAGCGCCGTCTCCAGCAAAAGGAAGAGTCTCTCGATAAAAAAGCCGAGACGCTTGAGCGCAAGACCGAGGCCATGAACAAAAAGCTCGCCGAGCTCGAAGCCACGTACGAAGAAGTGCAGTCTCTCAAGCGCAGCCAGTTTGAGATGCTCGAGAAAATCTCCGGCTTCACCGTCGACGAGGCGAAGGCCTACCTCATCCGCAACCTAGAGTCCGAAGTCACCCACGAGATGGCGATGAAGATCAAGGAGATTGAAACGCGGTTCAAGGAGGAGGCGGAACAGAAAGCGCGCGAATACATTTCGCTGGCCATTCAGCGCTGCGCGGCGGACCACGTCGCGGAGGCGACCGTCTCCGTCGTCCCACTCCCCAATGACGAAATGAAGGGCCGCATCATCGGCCGCGAAGGCCGCAACATCCGCGCCATCGAAACGCTCACCGGAGTCGACCTGATTATCGACGATACCCCCGAAGCCATCACCCTCTCAAGCTTTGACCCCGTCCGCCGTGAAATCGCCCGCATCGCGCTGGAAAAGCTCATCCTTGACGGGCGCATCCACCCAGCCCGCATCGAGGAAATGGTCGAGAAGGCGAAAAAAGAGGTGGACGCCATCATCAAAAGCGAAGGCGAACGCGCCACGTTTGAAACGGGCATCCACGGATTGCACCCCGAGCTCATCAAGCTCCTCGGCCGCATGAAATTCCGCACAAGCTACGGCCAGAACGTCCTCAACCACTCCATCGAAGTGGCCCACATCGCGGGACTGCTCGCCGCGGAACTCGGCGTCGACGTGATGACGGCCAAGCGCGCCGGGCTCCTCCACGACCTCGGCAAAGCCGTCGACCACGAAGTCGAAGGCAGCCACGTCACCATCGGCGTCGACCTGGCCAGGAAGTTTAAGGAGAGCGAAGAAGTCATCCACGCCATCCACGCGCACCACGGCGACGTGGAAGCGCGCACCGTCATCGCCTGCCTCGTCCAGGCCGCGGACACTATCTCCGCCGCCCGCCCGGGCGCGCGCCGCGAGAACATTGAGAGCTATATCAAGCGCCTTGAAAAACTCGAGGAGCTGACGAATTCCTTCAAAGGCGTCGACAGCTGCTACGCCATCCAGGCCGGCCGCGAGATCCGCATCATGGTCAAGCCTGAGGAAGTCTCCGAAGACGAAATGGTCCTGCTCGCCCGCGAGATTGCCCGCAAAATCGAAAGCGAGCTTGAATACCCCGGCCAGATCAAAGTCAACCTTCTCCGCGAGACGAAAGCCATCGAATACGCAAAGTAACGCGAATAAGCCTTCTCGAAAGAGAAGGCTTTTTTACGCCCATATTGAGTCAAAAACGCCTCCGCCAGGGGCCCCTTTGAGCCCGCGCGGAGGCGCAATATAACAAAAGCTCCCCTGCCGGAAAGCTGAATACAACATTATTTTGCCGGAACCGGCAAAGGCGCGCTGCCGCGCGCCCGGCAAATCAGGCGATGCGCCCGGGCGCGGCAAAAAGGTAAAAAACTAACCGGGTTTTCCCGGCCGACGTCTTCCCTATTTCGTGCTGGCGCCTTTTTCCTCGGTGCCGAAAATCAGGTCGTCAATATCGCCTTTTCTTCTGACCATTCATTAGCCCCCTTTCGTTTTAGAGTTAAATGCAATTATACCAGAAGCACCGCGCAAAGTCAACCATCCATATATTAACATTTTGTAAACAGCGCGCATCAGACTCAAAAAGCCCGCTTTCCCGGGAAAGCGGGCTTGCTGCCTTATAAGAGGCCGGCGCGTGAAAAACGCTCGACAACCCCTTCCAAAACTGTTAAAATAAACGATGTACCTCTGTTTAATGCGATTCGCCCCGCCTAAAACGGCCGGCCCACGAAGATGAGAATGCTGATGAGCAGGGCGCCGGTCGGGATCGCCGTCCCGATGACAAGCTCCACGCCTGTGTGCCGCCCCATCTTCAGGCTGGCCCAGTACACGGCCGGCAGGAGAAGAAGCCCCCACAGGATCCAAGGGCTTATAAAGTACACCATCGAGAAGATCGGGCCGGAGACGCCGCAGGCATGGCCGCTTGCCTTGATGCCGAACACTTTGTTGAGCGCAATCAGAATCAGGGCCGACAGGAGATACGTCATGTAGATAACCAGCAGGTATCGCGAGACCGGCAGCAGCAGCGCGCAGACAAGGCCGAGCACATACCCTAGAAACGCCATCAGCATCGCAAGGCTCCGCTGCCCCTCGCGGCCGCGCGTTTTATATCTTGGAATAACCGGCTGCAGCGGGTACGCGAGAATCGGGAACACGACGAGGAATATGACGGCCAGGGCGAAATTGAGGGTATTGCCGAACACATCGCGCCGCGCGAAAAAGAGCGCGAGCAGAAGCACCAGCGCCATCACCGGCGCGATGGTCAGGACGCGTATGGCAAAGGCGAGGCCCTTTTTCATGGTGCATCCTCCTGAAACGGGCGCGCTTTTAGTCGACGCGCTTGTCCCCGAAGAAGAAGACGGCGACCGTTCCCCGCCCGCTGTGCGACCCGATGACCGTTCCGATGTTTGTGATGGGAATCGGTTTTTTGAGATTTGGGAACGCGCTCTCCACGAGTCCGGTGAGAGTGCGCGCGTCGTCCTCGCAGCCGGAATGGCAGACATAGCATTTTCCGGAGTAGTTCACTCCGTTTTCGGCGTGCAGCTTCATCATTTCCACGATCTCTCTGATCGCGTTTTTCTTGCCGCGCACTTTTTTCCGCGGGACGAGCGTGCCCTTGTAATCCATGTTCATCACGGGGCAGATATGCAGCAGGGTGCCGAACGCCGCGGACGCGGCGGAAATGCGCCCGCCTCTGCGGTAGTGGCTTAAATCCGTCGACGTAAACCAGTGGTGGACGCGCAGGCGGTTCTCCTCCAGCCAGGCGTGGATGGAGTCGATGTCCATGCCCTGATCGCGCATGTCCGCCGCTGTTTCCACGAGCATTCCGAATCCCGTGGACGCGCCGAGGGAGTCGACGATTTTCAGCTTCCGCTCAGGGTACTTCTGCATGAGCTCCTCCTGCGCCATGCGGCAGGAGTTAAACGTGCCGGACAGGCCGGACGACATCTCGACATGCAACACGTCCTTCCCGGCCTGAAGGAACGGCTCAAAGAACTCGATAAACCTGTCCATGTTGATCTGGGACGTGACGGGGAGCGCGCCGTTGTCGAGCCGCCGGTAAAACTCCTCGAAAGGCATCGTCTTGCCGAGGTCGTCAGGGTACTCTTTCCCGTCCATCCGGAAATAGTAACAGATAAACGGAATGTTCCTCTCCTTGAAAAAGCTCTCCGGCATATCCGCTGTGGAACTGCACGTTAACACAAACTCAGCCACTTTTGAACCTCCAGTGTTTGCTTGGATGAGGCCGGGCGGGAGGCCGGCCTGTAACGAGTATATTATACCTTCTGCGGGCGGTGCTCTTCCACCTACTTCCTATTCTGGGCGTTCTACTTTCCCGATAACGCCGCTCTACCGTCCGGATAATTCAACTCTACCGATAAATCCACTGCCGGCGGCGTCTCTACCGGCAGTAGAGACGAGGTGACTCCATGGAAAAGACGAAAAACCGCGACCAGCTCATCCGCCAGCGGATTGCGGCCAACATCGCGCACTTCCGCAAGCTCCACAACATGACGCAGTCGGAGCTTGCCGAAAAGATCAACTACTCAGACAAATCCGTCTCCAAGTGGGAACGCGGGGACAGCGTTCCGGATATTTACGTCCTCGTCACGCTGGCCGAGCTGTTTAACGTCACGGTCAACGACCTCGTGAGCGAAAACGCGCCTCTCCCGCCCCCGCCTGACTCGGACGTTGAGAAAAAGCGCGTGTTCATCCTGCTGATGTCGGTGCTTCTCGCGTGGCTGTCCGCCACCGTCGCGTACACGGCGCTGCGCGTCCTCGTTCCGGACTTTACCCAGGCGTGGCTGTGCTTTATCGTCGCCATCGTCGTCACGTTCATCCTCTGCACCGTCTTTTCATCCCTCTGGTGGGGCCTGCTTCCGCGGCTGCTGTCGGTCAGCGCCCTTATATGGTCGATTGCGGCGGGAATTTACATCCTGTTCCCGCTCGTGAATATGCGCCTGATCTTCGTCGTCGGCGGCGTGGTGCAGCTGCTCGGCATCCTCTGGTTTACGTTCCAGGGGCGCTTTCGGCGCATTGAAATCGGCCTTATCCGCGGCATCCGCCGGAGAAAGCATTGACATTTTCGCCAAAAACCAAACAGGCGCCCTCGAGGCGCCTGTTTTTTATTGAGCCGCCGGATAAGCCGCGCGGGAGGACATCAATAGTCCTTGCCAAAGATATAAATTAAAAGAGGTATACGACAGGTGCGAAATAAACAATCCGGAGCAGGAGCGCCCGTACGCAACGCCGGAGATGGCTTTGCCGCTGAAGCGAGCCGATTCTTGACACGCCGGCAAATTGAAGATAATATCAGAGCAGGCAATCATGACCAAATCACGATTATCGCGAGAACAGCACTCACGAGCCGGAGTATAGCACCTCAAAGCAGGCTCATTCCATATCCCTGCACCCTGCCACCGCGTCCGAACAAGCGGGGCGGCGGCGCGCTGCTGCATCAAAAATTGAAACGGAGAATTGCATAATGGTCAAATCAGTTGTTGAAGAAAAACGGGAAATCCCCGTCGCCGGGGAAGCCGACGTCGTCGTGGTCGGCGGCGGGCTTGCCGGCGTCGCGGCCGCGGTGGCCGCCGCGCGAAACGGCATGAGCGTCATCCTCATTGAGAAGAGCTGCGTCCTTGGAGGCCTGGCGACACTGGGCCACGTCTGCGTCTACATGCCGCTGGACGACGGCCTCGGCCATAAAATCCACGGCGGCCTGGCCGAGGAGCTTTTATACGTCTGCTGCCGGTACAGCTACAACACGATACCCGACTGCTGGAAGGGCGGCCCCTCAAACGTTGAAAACCCGGAAGGGCGGTACCAGACGACCTTCAACATCCCCGCGTGCATCATGGCGCTGGACGAGTTTATGGAGGCGGAGCATGTCAAGGTCATTTTTGACACGGTTTTCTGCCTGCCCATCATGGAAGGGAACGTCTGCAAAGGCGTCATCGTCGAGAACAAGTCCGGCCGCAGCGCCTATCTGGCCAGGATGGTCATCGACGCTTCCGGCGACGCGGACGTTCTGTACCGCGCCGGCGCCGAGTGCGAGGAGCAGAAGAACATAGTGTCCCACTGGACTTATGAGGTGGACGTGGAGAAAATCCGGAGCGGGACGGAAAAGGACGTGCTCCACAACGTCCGGATGCGCTGGTTCGGCCTGCGCCCGGACTTTGACAACAGCGGCAGCACGCTTCCCATGTTTTACGGCACCACCTGCGAGGGCGTCAACGACTACATCAAGCTCAGCCGCTCCCTCGCGCTCGACTACTTAAAGAAGAATCAGCGGGAAGGCTACGCCATGATGACCCTGCCCTTCATGCCGCAGTTCCGCATGACGCGGCGCCTCAAGGGCTTGAAGGAGATGGAGGTCGTCCCCAGAGTCCACGTCGAGCACTCCATCGGCTGTGTCATCCACTGCCTGGAGAACCCCGAGGAGGTCTACGAGTTCCCCTACGAGGCGCTCATCGACAGCAAAATTGAGAACATCGCCGCGGCGGGCCGCATTGTCTCTGCCGGCGGCCGCGGATGGGAAATCATGCGCTTTATCCCCTCCTGCGTCTTGACGGGCCAGGCGGCCGGAACGGCGGCGGCTTTGGCCATCAAAGCCGGCTGCTCGCTCCAGGAGGTGGACGTCGGCGCGCTGCAGGACAATCTGGCCGCAACCGGCGTTATGATCCACATGACCGAGGAGCTGCGCAACAACAGGAAAAATCCCGTGAAGAAATCGTTGAACCTGCCCATCAACACCGACACCCTGGCCTACTCGCAGCACTAAGCTTTATCACGCATCTTAAGTCACCATCTGAGCGCAAAACACGCGCTGTCCGGACTCCGGCAGCGCGTGTTTTTTATTGGGCAAACAACTCCTCTGCAAAAGACTCCATCCGTACTGATTCCTGCTTGGTCCAGCGCCGCAGGAAATCGAAGAAAAGATTTGCCGCGGCGGATAAATACTCCTCCGACAGATAAAATACGCCAATTTCCGCTTTAGGGAGGTCGTCCTTCAGTTTTATGGCACACAGCTGATTATCCGGACTGCCGGCTGTGAATTTCATAAAGTGGGCGAGCGGCATGAGCGCGACTCCCGCATTGGAATCAAGGAGGCTTTTTAATATATAACTGCTTTCGATCTCGTGGCTGATTATGGGAGAAAAACCGCAAAGCTGGCATATATATTCGATCTGAGATCGGCTAAAGCGCGAGCAGTCGCAGATAAAATGCTCATTTTCTGCAACTTTTAAATGCATTTCCCTTTGAACCGAGAGCGGGTTATCCCTGTTGCACACGAGTATAAACGGGCATTGTGAAAGAACCTCGTACTTGATTTTCTCGTTTGCAGGCGGGTTCGCGCAAATGGCAAGGTCCAGAGTCTTGTTCACGATGCCGTTTTCAATCTCAGATATTGAAAAACGGTACTGGCGGATTCTGATTTCCGGGTGCTCCTCGGCGAATTCCTTAATCCTGTCGGTAAGGAAGTCCTCAATCGAACAGGCGACGGATAAGACATTTTGTTTCTGTGAATACGCACTGCGCACGGCAGATACGCCGTGTTCCAGACTGGAAAACGCCTCATTGACGCAGTCGAGAAACATCTGCCCGTAGGCATTCAGGACAATGCGGCCCTTTCTGCGGTCAAAAAGCGGAACCCCGATTTGTCTCTCAAGGCGGGTAATGTATTTGCTCAGCCCCGGCTCGGATATATACAGCTCCTTCGCCGCGCGCGTTAAGTTTTCGTACTTCGCAACGGCTCGGAAGTATTCCAAATTCGAAAAATCCATACTCTGTACCCCGCCTTGCCATAAGATCCGCCCGTGAATTATTGAACATTATGCGCTGCAGTTATACCGGTATAAAGCAAATGTATTTTGGATTCGCAGCTCGCTTATGTATACTTCAATTATAGGGAGACTTCGCTTTATTAGCAATAGTCTCCAGAAAAACTCAACTTAAGGGGGCATGACTTTATGAAAAATGCGGCAGACAACGTCTCGACAAAGAGCAATTTCGGCGCTAAGGGCTGGCAAATGATTATCGTGTCCGGCCTCATGTTCTTCTTCCAGGCTGCCACAATGAACGACGGCCTGAACATTATCGTCTCGAATTTTGCAAACCTGCACACTCTCGATCCCAATACGATTTTGTCTTTGGCGACGCCGGCGGCCCTGTTCGGCATAATCGGCGCTATTGTCTGGGCGATTATCATTGACAAAATCGGCAGCCGTCTTGGCGGACTGATTTCTCTTGTCCTGGGCGGCATCTCATTTGGCTTATACGGGGCTGTTTCCTCAAACTTCGGATTCTTCATCGTCACCGCCCTCGTCAACTTCATGGCGTATGGATTTTGTCTGACCGCCGCAAATAATCTCATGGCCAACTGGTTCCCCAGGAAGAAGGGACTGGCGCTGGGATGGGCGACGATGGGCCAAAACCTGTCCTCCGCTCTATTTATCCCACTGCTTCTTTTGCTTACAGCCAATTTCGGCGTAAACGGCTCGTTTGTCGGTGTCGGCATTTTAATGATCGTTGTCGCCATTATATGGTACCTTGTCGTGCGCAACACGCCCGAAGAATACGGCTGCAAGCCCGACAACGGCGTGTTCCCGGAAGACGAGCTTGCCGCCGAGGAAAAGGAGCGCGCAAAATACAAATCTCCCTGGACAACCAAAAAGCTGATTGCCAATAAACAGGTCTGGCTGATCGGCGTAGGCTATGGCATTTACATTATGGTAACGGCCGCGCTTGTCTCCCAGATGATCCCGCGCCTTATGGCAGGCGGCTGGTCTCAGGCAAAGTCGACCAGCATGATGTCGGTGGCGGCTGTGCTCGGCTTGCTGGGAAGCTACTTGACCGGCTGGCTTGATCAAAAGATCGGCACGAAGAAAGCTTCAATAATATATGGTCTGTGGTATCTGGTCGCGCTCATATTCTGCGCTCTGCCACCGAACGACGTCGTCCTGTATCTGTCGGTCTTCTTTACCGGCATAGGGATCGGAGGAATCGGAAACCTTCTGCCCTCGATGGTTGCCGTTATCTTCCACAGATTCGATTTTGCCAAAGGCATGGGCCCGGTTAATGTCATCAACCTCATCATGCGCTCGTTTACGTTCGTCATTTTGTCCTTTGGTTTGACGAAGCTGGGAGGCTATGCCGGAGCATACGCGATTTTCGCAGTACTTGATATCATAGGCATATTCATCGTCAGCCGAATCAAGGACGAACGGATTTCTGCCTAAGCGAAAGCTTAGATAGCAAATAACATACAGGCAACCCAAAAAGGAGGCATAGAGATAATGGCCAACATTCATTCAAGGCAGGAAATCTTCAAAGGCGATATGCTTACTATACAGTACCCTGAACACCGGACTGAGCCGAGCAAGATTCCCTACGGCTCGAAGACCGAGGGTGTGCTCTTTGACGGATATCCGCAGATTATTAAAGGCGAAGAGGCCAAGCCTGTTTACAAAATCAAAGTTGAAAAGGACGTCATGGTCCCCATGCGCGACGGCGTCCGCCTTTGCACGGATATCTACCGGCCGGACACGGATGAGGAAAAATTCCCGGCGCTCCTGGCCTTTGCCTACTGGCAGAAAAACAACAACGAAACCTACGCCTGGATGGCCGAACACCCGCAGAGGTATTTAGACAGCCCGTTCTGGGACGGCTCGCTGGAGGCATGTAATTTTACATATACGGTCCCCCGCGGCTTTGTCCACGTCATTCCCGACCCGCGCGGCGTCGGTGATTCTGAAGGCTATGGGACAAAGCCCTGGTTCAATAAGGAAGACATCTACGACATGGTGGAGTGGATTGCCGCGCAGCCGTGGTGCAACGGAAAAGTCGGTATGATAGGCCCTTCGGCGTATTCCATCACGCAGATCCATGGAGCCACCGCAAAACCCCCTCACCTGGTCGCGCTCCGCTGTGACGAATGCGCCTGCGGCACATGGGACTATTTCGACGGCACGGTAGACATCATGGCCCCCTATATGATCAGCACCGGCGGCCACGGAAACGACGCCCCTCCGGGTGTGCCGAATTACGAGTATACGCCGGAGCCGCCTGTGATGCTCTCCCATCCTGACATTGACAAATTGCTGGAGGAGGCCAGACAGTTCCCGGACTACCGGTACAACACGAAGTGGTATTCCTTCCTCCGCTACCCGCGGAAAATGCCCTTGATGTTTGATTTCCTGCTCGAAGCTCTTCACCCCAGGAAAGGCGCCGTTTCCCATTCCTTTGTCAACGAAGATAAGGTTCATGAGATTGATCAGCCTATCTACCTGGGCACGCCCTGGCAGCAGCGGCTGTATACGTTCTTTACCTTCGACGTATGGAACACGGTATCCACCCCGGCAAATCAGAAAAAGCTGATTGTCTACCCGCCCAATAACACCCTGCGGCCTTATGTGGAGTACCATGACGAAATGGTGCGCTGGCACGAATACTGGCTCAAGGGCAAGGACAACGGCATCATGGACGAGCCGCCGGTCAAAATCTTTATCATGGGCATAAACAAGTGGCGCTTTGAAAACGAGTGGCCGCTTAAACGGACGCAATACACAAAGTTTTACCTGCAGCCGGGAGGCGGCCTGTCGACGCAGGAACCGGACCCCAACGCTGAACCCGATGTGCTATACCAGCAGGCTCCCTATCTGGATCCTACAGTGTATTGCCTCCGCTACAGCACCGGCGTGCTGGATCACGATGTGGAGGTCATCGGCGAAGTATCCCTGAATCTGTTCGCCTCAATCGACTGCGACGATACAACCTGGTATGCCGATCTCCTGGATGTGGATGAAAACGGGACGCAATTTGTGGTCTCCAGCGGCGCCCTGCGGGCAAAGTTCAGGGCTCTGGACAAGGAGAAGTCCACGCCATCGCACCCCATTCATATTTGGGCGGATCCGGTCCCCGTTCAGCCCGGCGTGGTTTATGAGTATAACATGCAGATGATGCAGACGGCCTGCGTATTCAAGAAGGGGCATAGGATCGAGCTGCTTATCCGCAATCAGGACGACTTAAGAAGCAAGCTGGCCATGAACGGCGTATACCGTATGCCCTTCATGCAAAGCGTTGAGCATAAGATTTATTTCGGGCAGTCCCATCTCCTGCTGCCGTTGATACCTGCGGCCGAGAATTAAGTGCCTTATTTATAAACAAGGCGTTATGGCAGCCTAGGATTCGTTTTACAGGGACTGCAAAAAAACAGAGACGAAGTGGCCTGTGAATGCACCCGCTTCGTCTCTGATTTTGTTTTAACTTAGAAGTCTCCCCGCCGCCTCATCGCCCTTATTAACTTCCGGCGGCCTGTGCAGCCGCCGCATGAGCCCGGTTCCGTAGTCCCAGCAGACGTTCCAGCAGACTAATCCCGGATTTGCCTTCCGAATAACCGCTATCAGTTTCGCTCCTGCCGCGTGTGCGCTCTCTTGTGGCTGTTAGGCCGCCGGAACCGGCAGGCCGCCGAGCATGTGCAACTCTTTTTGCTAAACTATTCTCCATATCGTCAAGATGTACCGCAGTCTTGCAATCAGCATACTACATTTAGCAATTGCTTCAGCGCCAAAAAAGGTGTTGACAAAACTCGCTCGTTTGTGCTAATATAACTTTCGCGGTTAAAAACGCGAAAAATGAAATAGCGTGGGGGTATAGCTCAGCTGGGAGAGCGCTTGAATGGCATTCAAGAGGTCAGCGGTTCGATCCCGCTTATCTCCACCAACAAAAAGGCTTCAAATCATTACGATTTGAAGCCTTTTTCGTGTTTTTGGAACTTTTTTGCGCATATTTGTATTTGCCAGCCTAAGCCGTATCAAACCACAAAAAGTGGAATTTGAGTGGAATCAGAAAGTTTTTTTGCTTTTGCGCCGGCTGACAGTGATTTTTTCGCCGGATGTAAAATATGACCATATTGGAGGTTAAATAATAACTACCGGAAATCTTGTGAATTTGTAAATAATGTATATAATTTTTATAATAAACACATCATCAAATTTCAAAGAATAAGTGTTGGTATTAAATGGATATTGTAGCCAATATAAAGTCAGAATCCGGCAAAATGCTTTTTACAGCAAACAGGAAGAGGTGATTGCCATGCTCCATCCAGGTCTATATGAACAAGTAATCAACCATGAGATCAGTGCCGAGTTGTCGGCGATCCCAGCGGTTAGGCAATATACAACACCTATTGATGCAGCGGAAGCTTCCCAAGTGCTGGCGCAATATCTTGCAGATGTTATTAAAAAGGCTCTGGACAACGTGTTGGATAACGGCGGAGACATTGCCGACCAAATCGGACTCGTTAATAAAATTGTTCGCCTCGTGACAAATATTACAAATGAAGCTGACTTTGCCACATGGTCTGTGGACGAGCAGGCAAAGCAGCTTCTTGCGCTATTGGGTGAAAACGATCCGCGGCTTGCTGTTGGGGAAACCGCTGCTTCGGTGAAACGCCCCGAAACATCCATTGCTCGAAGCAGCCTGTTCACCGGTGCCATTCACGAGCCGCAGATGTACACGGAGTTGAAAATGGAGATCGCCTCCGCCGATCGCATTGATATGCTGGTAAGTTTCATCAAATGGAGCGGTCTGCGACTTCTTATGGACGAACTAACTTCCTTTGCCCAAAACGGCGGCAAACTTCGCGTTATTACCACTTCTTACTTGGGTGCAACCGACATCAAGGCCATTGAGGAACTTCGCAAGTTGCCGGGTGCTAAAATTAAAGTTAGTTACGACACTAAGCGCACCCGTCTCCATGCCAAAACCTATGTGTTTTACCGTAACACAGGCTTTACCACAGCCTATGTAGGCTCGTCCAACCTGAGTAATGCTGCAATCTCCAGTGGTCTAGAATGGAACGCAAAAATCACAAAGAAAGACTTGCCGGAGATCATCGACAAGGTTGCCGCAACCTTTGAGAGCTACTGGAACTCAAATGAATTTGAATACTACTCCGAAGACCAGAAGGAGCGTCTTGCTCGGGCTCTGAAGGCAGAAAAATATTTCGATACCAACGACTCTGAGCTATACACGCTGGACATTACGCCCTACTCTTATCAGCAGGAAATATTGGACAAGCTAGAGGCCGAACGAACTGTACGCGGTTTCACACGGAATCTAGTGGTGGCGGCCACCGGCACCGGTAAGACCGTTATTTCTGCTTTGGACTATAAACGGTTCCGCAAGCAGAATACCGGCAAGCCCTGCCGCCTGCTATTTGTTGCACACCGGGAGGAGATTCTGAAACAGAGCCTTTATACCTACCGCGCCGTGCTAAAGGACCCCAATTTCGGTGAGATGTTCGTAGGTAACTATAAGCCTGACAGCATCGACAACCTGTTCATCTCTATTCAGACATTTAACTCACAAAATTTTGCCGCAAAAACCACACCGGAGTTTTACGACTATATCGTAGTGGACGAGTTCCATCACGCAGCTGCGCCCACTTATCAGAAGCTTTTGGAATACTATCGCCCTCAAATTCTACTAGGTCTGACTGCTACGCCGGAGCGTCTGGACGGCAAGAACGTGTTGGACTATTTCGAAGGGCGCATTGCTGCGGAAATCCGGCTGCCGGAGGCCATCGACCGGAAATTGCTGTGTCCATTCCAATATTTCGGTGTCACTGACACGATCGATTTGAACGAGGTAAGATGGACGCGGGGCGGATATGATAAGGGAGAACTGACTAAGATCTATACCCTCAGCGGCAGTGTCGCAAGGCGCCGGGCCGATATGGTGGTTTCGTCGCTTTTAAAATATGTGACCGATATTGACGACGTGAAAGGACTGGGCTTCTGCGTCTCAGTCGAGCATGCGGCGTTTATGTCTGCATATTTCAATGAGCGTGGCATTCCATCCATGTTCCTGACCAGCGCTTCTTCGGACGAGGAGCGCAGGACCGCCAAGCAAAGGCTTGTTTCCGGCGAGGTTCGTTTTATTTTTGTCGTTGACATCTACAATGAGGGCGTAGATATTCCGGAGGTCAACACCGTGCTGTTTCTTCGCCCCACCGAATCGCTAACCGTCTTTTTGCAACAACTGGGGCGTGGGCTGCGGCTCTGCGAGGGTAAAGAATGCCTGACTGTTCTGGACTTTATCGGTCAAGCCAACAAAAAGTACAATTTCGAGGACAAGTTCGCAGCGCTGCTCTCTAATACGACGAGGGGAATTCAGCGGGAAATTAAGGATGGATTTGTTTCCCTGCCTAAGGGCTGCTATATCCATTTGGAGAAGAAAGCCACTGAGTATATACTGAACAACATTCGCGCTTCTTACGGCAACAGCGCGGGACTCATTTCCCGTATTGAAACATTTGAAGAGGACAGCGGCCTGCCGTTGACACTTGGGAACTTCTTGGATTACTACCATCTCGATGCCCGCGCGATTTATAAGTTTTCCACATTCTCCCGACTGCGCCAGCGTGCGGGGAAGCTGGAACCTTTCACTGAACCGGCGGAGGAGCCGCTAACAAAGGTGTTCGGAAAGATTGCGGCCATCGATTCCCGCCGTTGGATCTCTTTCTTGTTGGACCTTCTGTCAAGGCTGGATAACGTAGATTTCAGCGCGTTGTCGCCACTTGAGCAGCGGATGCTGCAAATGTTCTACATAACCGTCTGGGGCAAAGCCGCCGAAAGCTGGGAGAACGACGAGGTACTGGGTAATCTATACGCGCTATCTGACAGCCCGGTGATGCTCGCGGAGCTGATCGAACTGCTGCAATACAATTTTGACCATATTGATTTTATAGACGAACCAGTGGATCTGGGCTTTGATTGTCCATTGGACTTGTACTGCACCTATACACGCGATCAGATTCTGGTGGCCATGGACTTCATGAACCCGGCTACTATCCGTGAGGGCGTGAAGTGGTTGCCAGAGAAAGATCTGGACGTATTATTTGTGACGCTCAACAAGTCGGATAAAGACTACTCTCCCACGACGATGTACAACGATTATTCCATCAACGAGGAGCTATTCCACTGGCAGAGCCAGAGCACCACGTCGGAAAACTCACCTACTGGCCAACGTTATATTCACCATCGTGCTTTGGGTAGCCGAGTGCTGCTATTTGTCCGGGAGTATAAAACCGACCGCATAACCGGTGGCGCTGCTGCCTATACATATCTGGGCACCGCTAATTATGTGAGCCACCAGGGGTCCCGACCGATGAATATTATATGGAGGCTGGATAAGCCAATTCCGGCAAAGTTCCTGAAGAAGACAAACAAATTGGTGGTGGGATGATGATCGAGGTTGTAGCCGCGCGGTTTGGGACAAGGACAGGTTTTTAATCTGTCAGAGACCTGCAATTAAGGCGCGCGGTTTATTATGGGAATTTGTTGGCAGGTACTCCTCAGAAACTGGAGCACAACGACATCCGCTGGATCACGATCAAAGAAATCCCTCAATATGATTTTTGCCCGGCGGATAAAGAAATTCTGAAGCAGCTGTTAAGTCATGTCGGCGACGTGTTAAAAGAATAATTAGAAGATTAATATGCCATGATTTTTTGTCTCGAATGCAGTCGATAAATATCTGAGGAAGTGGATAAACAGTTGCTTCTTCTAATGTTTGACATGTTACATTATGTGCGCCCCCCATAAAAGGCTTGCTATGAGGATGCGCATCTCTGTTCGCCCAGGCACCCACAGTTTACGTGATCACGAACTGGACAACAGTCGTTTTCAAAATACGCCGTATACTGATGAATACAAAGGTCTCGGAACACGACTTCGTATTAGGAAGGGTGGACTCTTCCATTATTCGTGCGGAGGAGCCCATAATCAACGCTGTACGCAACACAAGACTGCTTTAACTTTAAAATGTATGGGGGACGGTACTTAGAAACTCCGTCCCCTTGCCATTGAATCATATACTTAAGTTCCGTGGATAACCCACTAAAATCTGTTACAGCTTACCGTTGTCGTTTTCATCGCTATCTTTCGGTGTCAATTTTATTATTTCCCCCTCAGGCGAAGACAGAATAGTAAGAGGGAAAGCCGTACCAGTTTGATCGCCTGGTCCTTCGGCAGTGTTGGTCTTCATCTCAGCCGCGTCCGTGGGTTTGCGGGGGATTTGTCAAGGCAGTCTGAGGTGGCGAGAGTTTGCGGTGCATTATACTGACCTTACCATATCGATGCGACACTGCTTATGAATTCATCGTCTCCTTCCACAAGCGCAAAACAGCCTCTGCCCGCTCGGTTCCCTCATCAGTTAAAATATATGTACCGTAGGAAGTAAGTGTAATGCATTTCAGCTTTTTGGCGTATTGGATAGCGGACTCAAGCGAGGCCACTACGTTGCTCCCCATACGGGTGTAGCCTATTTTTTTCGCAGCTTCGCGGACCAGATCATCCGGCCCCATGCTGATCTGCTCGTGTAAAACGGCATAGATGGCATTGGCAATCTCCTGAACGGGAACGTCCCTAATATCACGAATCTCGCTGCTTGAATATCGGCAGCCGGCATATGAATTTGGATCCTGCTCACGATTCCAAAAGACTACTGCTTCATCTTGAACCGTTTTCTTAAGCCGCATCCTGCGATAAATGTCGTCCATTCTCGCTTGAATCCTGCTGCCGGCCCTCGCAATGCCGAAACTCTGAAGCACTCTTCTTGTTAGTAGCGCTTTACTGATGGGCGCTTCTTCCGCAAGCACCGCTTCAATCCTCGATTGAATGATTTTAGTCATCGATGGAAGCGCAAAATCCTCTGGGTTAATAAAATACTGGGACTCATGCTTATAGGATTTGTAGACAGGCGGAAAATGTTTGGAGGAAGCGTTGATAGCCGTGAGCGTTATACCCTCATTATCCGTCGCGGGACATTTGATATCATCCAGCTCTAGTTTCGCCTGCATGGCTGAATCTTTCCAGACTTGAGTGTCTTCCAGCTTAACTATGCCAGCTACTGTGCGGTGTATCACGGGAACGGGCTCAACCGAGTTTTCCGTTTCATCCTTAGCGGTTTCCTGTTTAACCCGATTCTGAATCTCCTCAAGCTTTGCAAGGATTCGTTTTATCTCTTTGTCGCAGTTATCCCACCAATCCAGCGACCATACCCGGTGAATCTTCCAGCCGAGATCTTCTAGAACCGAAATGCGATTCAGCTCACGGTCACGGGTTGTTTTCGCCTCGCCGTAAACGGGACCGTCGAGTAGGATGCCGAGCATATACTGCTGCGGATTGGCCGGATCCACGACGCCGACATCAATTCGATATTCTGAACGGCCAACATTTTGCTGGGTGTCGTAGCCATGCTCTTTAAGAGCCCGGCAAATGCTTTCCGCAATGCCGGACTGCTGTATGCGACACCGTCTAGAGGTGTTTTCATCCTGCACCAACTTCCCGCTGGCGGCATATTCCAAAAAAGCCTTCAAAGCGGCAACGCCTTTGGCACTGGTTCGGGAGACGTTGATTTGGTCAGGCGTCAGGGAAGAAAAGACAATCATTTCTTCCCTTGCTCGGGAAACAGCCACATTGAGACGCCGCCACCCGCCTTCCCGGTTTAGAGGGCCGAAATGCATAGTGACTCTGCCGCTCTCGTCCGGCCCATAGCCGATGGAGAACAGGATGACATCGCGTTCATCTCCCTGAACGTTTTCTAGGTTTTTTATGAAGAGCGGCTCTTTAGTCTCAAATGCCCATTGCTCAAGCTGCGCATCCGTTTTGCACGCCTCAGCCAGCAAATCGTCAATGAGGTTCTGCTGTGAAATATTGAATGTCACCACGCCGACGCTGAGTTTTGAAAGCTCCTTATCGCGGCTCCGTCGTATGAGTTCATTGACGACAGCTTCGGCTTCCGCACGGTTCTGGCGGGACCTGCCGCGCTCGAAAACGCCGTTGACATGAACCAAAGATACCTTGGATATCCGGTCATTAACGGATGGGAAAGTATAGAGCCTGTTTTCATAGAACTGACTGTTGCTGAATGCAATAAGGCTCTCGTGATGGCTTCGATAATGCCAGAGAAGGTGTGTTTGGGGCATATTTAGAGCGAGGCAGTCCTCCAGGATGTTTTCCAGATCTTCCGTTTCCAGATGCTCTTCATCCACGATATTGGAGGCAAAGAAGGAGGTGGGGGGCATCTGATTTGGGTCGCCCACAATAATCGCGTCCTTGCCCCGCGCCAAAGCGCCCACTGCCTTACAAGTAGGCAGCTGGGAAGCTTCGTCGAAGATAACGATGTCAAATGGCTTACAGTTGGGATCTAGATACTGAGCGACTGAAAGGGGGCTCATCAGCAAACAGGGGCAAAGCCGCGGCAGAAGATTGGGGATTTGTTCGAACAATCTTCGAATGCTCACCCCACGCCCACCGCTGCGAATAGCGCGCTGCAAAATGCCAAGCTCCGAACTTTGTGCGGCTTCCTGCGAAAAATTCGGAACCCTTGACGCAAGCCGGCAAAAAATCTCCTGCTGTGTCAGCCGCATTAGTTCGGCATCCAACCGCTTCAGTTGCTCAATTTTTTCTATGAACATCGCGCCGGAGAAATGATTCAATGCCGAGTCTGCGTCAATCGCAGCTGAAGCGAGCAACTTATATATGGCCTTTTTATAAGCCGGTTGCACCTCCTCATGCGCCATCCCGTTCTGATAGGCAGTTAATACGGGTTGCAACCCAAGTGCAGCGGCTTCCTCAGCAATTCTGTTCCAGTTAATCCACTCTTTCAGAATGCCTATATGCGCACGGATGTCCTGACAGAGCTTCTTTTGAGCATTACCCCAGTTCCCGCCCATGTGATCACGAATTGACAGCAGTGAGTAAAGCGCGTTTTTCGCCGTAATCAGGCTGTCCCATGCTGCCAACAGTGTGGGGATCTGCTTTTGACACGCCTCAACACCGGCGTATTGGATGCGAATCCGGTCCGAGCCGCTGATTATTCTAAGCTTTTCGGCGCTTTCTTTGGCGATGGTGGTGAGCTCGATGATTTTTTGCCAGTTAGTCTCTTCCCCCTCGTATAGATTATGCAAATCGTCTCCGTATGAAGAGAACAGCGCGTCTGCGGCTGCCTTCTCTGCTTGATACTCTGCAAACATTGACAACTGCTGCCCTAGAGTATTTTTGTCAATGAGCGTTTTTGAATATCCTGCCAGACGCTTGATCAAACCATTTAAAGCGAGAATCTTTCCCAAAAACCACTTGCTTGAAGCCTCGTTATACTCCGCAAGCAGCTTGCTGCCCTCTAACTTAAAGAAATCCGATGTCCAGTTCATTGAAAGCTGCGCAAACAGCGAATGGGCTTTTATATAATGCTGTGCCATTATACGCACTTCAGACAAATACCTGTCGATATTGGCCGCTTGCGCCCATGCTCTTGGGATATTGGCCCAGCTGACAAGCTCCCGCGCGATGGAAACAAGCCTTAGGATGGAATCGAAATCCGAACAGTTGGTTTCCTCAATCGCAGACTCAAACCGGCTGCTCGCATCCATGAACTTGTCAAGGGCCTTTTCATACTCTGACAGCAAACCGGGAAGGACGACTCGAAGCTGCTGAGAATACTGCGTACACCCGACATTCCGCAGTGGATGCCCGCAGGGATGCCCGACTTCTCTGCCGGAGGCCACCAGCCGTTCCAGCACAGTTTCATGCTGGTCTAGGAGCTCCGATGTGACGGTATGCGCAAACTCAAACGGGAAATCGGGCAGGTCGGAAGCATGGCTGTATTTCTCATAGCTGTCAATCAGGCTGAAAAGCGACATGCCGCACTTTTGCGGCGCATGAAGCGCCTTTGCATAACTGTCTAAATCCTGGCGCAAGGCGGCGATCTGCGAGGCCTTGCGCGCATAGGCTTCTGCAGTTATGGTTTTGGTAACTTCCGTCGCACTTTTTAGCTGCTCCAAAACATCTTTCTTTTTAGCTTTGTTCGAGTGCAATTCGAGACAAAACGGTGCGATCCCAAGCTTTTCAAGGCGCTTCTTGACCACTTCAAGCGCTGCCATTTTTTCGGCGACAAACAGGACGGTTTTACCCTGCGCCAGCGCATTGGCAATCATTGCGGTAATAGTCTGGGATTTGCCCGTGCCGGGTGGGCCATGCAGAATAAAGCTCTTGCCTTTGCAGGCCTCGCTGATGGCAAAGAGCTGGGATGCGTCGGCGGGAAGCGGCAGAAAAACGTTGTCCTCGGTCACGCGCGGACTAATCTCCATATCGCAGGCATCCCAGGCGAGTTTTCCGTCGATCAGGCTGTAAACGATTTTATTCCTGGCCAGATCTTCGGAACGGTTTCGGAGATCATTCCACATGACAAACTGCGAAAAGGAGAACGTGCCCAAATATGCAGACTCCAAAACGTCCCATCGCTTCAGATTTTTAATCGCCTCCCGAATGATTGTCAGCGATTTTCGAATATCGACGCCATGTTCGTCGCTTGGCAGTGGGTCTAATCCTTGAATGGTAATGCCGAAATCCTGCTTGAGCATTTCAAGCAGGGTTATATTCATCTGAGGTTCGTCATCGCTCAGTCGGATAACATAGCCCTGAGCGGCAGATTTGCGAACCATGTTAATCGGAATTAATATCAAAGGCGCGTATCGGGGGTTTAAGCTAGCGTTCCCTTCATACCAACGAAGCAGTCCCAAGGCCAGGAAGAGCGAGTTTGCACCATTTTCCTCCAATGATGCTTTATACGCGCGATAAAGGTCCTTGAGGCGTTTTGTCAATTCGCCTTCCGTCAAAGCGGCGCGAAGCCGTTTGTTCTTAAACTCGTGCTTAATAACGCTTTCTCTTCCGGCGAGGCTATGCATGTTTTCAAAATTAGGTTCACTTGAAATCTGCCATTCAGAAGGTCTTGGATAAATGGCAAAATCACTGCCGTCAGCCAGAGCATCCTCCAGCTCATCCAGAGAGCTTGTATAGAGCGGAATGATGTTCTTCGTGAGGCGCATGTTAATCAGCATGTTTCGCAGACTGAGGTCAAGAAGCTTTCGCTCCCACAGGGTTTTCTTGGATACTTCTTCAGGCCTGCTTGTATCAATACTGATTCTTCCTGTGAACTGTTTCGGCGCCGCCGTCAGTTCGCTGTCACGAAGAGTCTCCCGCTCAATATGCCAACCCGTTTCAGTATGAATGCGCATGGGAAGCGGCGAGATTCCGCTCAACCTCGCGCGTGCAACATCTATGATGTACTCAACGGGATTTTCCCCGACAAGATGCTGCTCTGCCGCCGCTCTGGCTTCGTCGAAAGAATAGTGCTGACCTGCGACGAAAAGCGTTGTCTCGACAACAGCGATTTCGTTCACGCCGCTGGCCAGCCGCTTGGTAATCAGCGACGCGTCGTCCTGTACGGTCTCGGGAAATGAAAGCTCCTCTAGCCAAACTCCGGCGAAAGCATGTCCGGCTTTGAGTATCAAAAGCGGATGCAATCCGATCGCTTCAAGGCACGCCGCATAAAAAAGGGTTAAATCCAGACAAGTGCCCATCTTCTGCTGCATCACGGCATCGCAAAGCCGCACCCTCTGGCCAACCTGTCCAAAGCTTGCCGGAGGCATCGAATATACAATATTCTGCTTTTGCAACGCGCCGTAGACCGCGGCGGCCTGGGCCAGCACTCTTTGGGGAGATCTTGATTGGTACCCGTCCAGAGAAGGATTGCCCGTCCATTTCTCAAGAAGCTTCGAGGCCTCCGCGTTGATTTTGATAATCTCAGGATGGTTCGGCGTAACGAATGAAGCAAGCAGTTCAGGGTAGTATGCATAGCCGTGCCACTCGTCGAAAGCCAGCGCCGTGATCTCCGCTACCTCCGAAAAGAGTTCGTTTTCCTCCGACACGAGCGAAATATATATAAGCCCCCGGATTTTCTCCGTGAGACTCGCAAGGTATTCCGCATTGAGAATGATGTCTATGTTCTTTGCTTCAAAAGTGCTGTTAGCCGGGACATAATCGATGTGCTTTACGTAACGCAGGCACAATTCAGGCTCAGAATGAATACGTATCTCAACGTTTTCCAACGGATTGTCCGAATTATTGACGATGGTAACCGACTGCACAACAGGGATCTGGTTTTGGTGTAGCACATAGTTGACAACCGATATTACCGAGCATTCCAGGCGGATCTGTTCACGGATTAAATACTGGCTTTCAGCGTCGGAGAGTTCCATACTTGCCGATGCCGTCTCTGCTTTTTTGGTTCTTTCCTCGGGCGCCATATCGGACGCTGCCGTTTTGATTTCATTGATTTGTTCCAACAGCTCCGAAATACACTTTTCCTTTTCTTGCAGCCGTTCTTCAAAGTCTTCGTCGGCACTGATGTTTTCAGGCATGATGAACTCGGGGGCTGTAAAACTCCAGTCCCCGTATACTTCCATAAACCAAGCGCTGAGGTTGTATGCCATACGCAGGAGCGTTTGAGCACTGGTAAAATCGCTAATGCCAGTATGTACCGCATCGTTGCGTGCTTTTCGAATCGCAAACAAAATATCATCGATGTTTTTGGGCAGCAAATCCTCTCGGCGAAGCATCCTAATGCGGTCCGCAAATGTCATTTCCGCTGGCGCAGACATTCTTTCAAAGTGAATTATCTGGTTGACAATACGCTCAGCCAATAATCCAAGTTTAAAAATACAGGCGTTGGGATCAGCGTACAGATAAGCTTCTGCCAAAGCGCCGATTTCCGCCATATCAGGCCAATAATGAGCTAGGAAATCGAAATTGGATCTCATATGGGCCCCCCTCCGCTGCTGGTGGAATGCATAAACTATCTAAATAACCTGGATTGAAGATGGTTTATTAATCGAAGAAAGCTCAAATAGATTAAGTTCTCAAGGCTGGCGTGGTTCTTGCCATTTTCTTGAAGATACTGGTATTATACTTCAATCTATTAAAAAACTCAACGATTTACGACATAACTATCATGGAATTGCAGTTATTCGCGGTTCCTGGCACATTTTTACGTCATGAAGGACTATATGGCTTCCGGATCTTTTGCCAGAGGGAAGGAGGAAAAAGCAGCCTCAGCTTCGATGGTCTTTATAGGAAATATTAACCAGAGTGTTGATGTGCTGCTTAAAACATCTCATCTTTTTGATCCGTTCCCTGAAGCAAAAAAAGCCGGGAATCAAATCCCGGCTTTCTTTTTAGCTTGTTTGGCGCCGCCAGCCTCATTGACTGGCCGCAAACTCCTTTCCGTCCAATCGCAGTATCTCGTCGATGATTGCCATGCCTCTCAGCAGCTCGGGCCCCTCAAAAAAGAAGGGCTCGTCTTCAATCATCTTTTGAAACTTACGTTTCAGGTAGCGGAACATCTTCCACTGCTTTTCGCTCAGGAAGTCCGTCAAAGCAATGTCTTCAACGAAGCCGTGCTCCAACAGCCATTCGCGGCTGTAATTCCAGAAGGACAGGCGGCTGAGAGTGTAGCGATAATAAAGCGGCTTGCGCAGCGCCGCCCAGAAGGGCTTGAGCGCCAAGTCAATTTCTTTGACCAGTTGCGTTTTGTGCCAGTTGCGCATGTAGTCGGTGAGCTCTGGATGTTCAATTGTAATGTCAATCATAAAAACAACCCCATTTAGGCATAGTAATCCCGTGGAAGTACGGGCATACACTATGGGGGTGGTTTTTCTTTAATAATTCTACTATACTCCAAAGGCATTGTCAAATGAACCGGTTCTCTAATACGCATTGGCGGTTATTCGTTTCGCGGCG
>Ga0134104_1000561_pt1 | contig 42935 bp, 35 predicted proteins | sample 15_3_2metaG_FD_94455 | JGI IMG/M metagenome (GOLD analysis project Ga0134104, IMG submission 94455) | Switchgrass degrading microbial communities from high solid loading bioreactors in New Hampshire, USA - 15_59_3.3_214_A2 metaG | ecosystem: Engineered > Bioreactor > Semi-continuous > Anaerobic...
ACGGTATGACCTCCTCTACTTTATTTGTTTTGTTTTGTTTCCCTAATAAAGTAGAAATCATATCGTGGTTACTTTTGTCAATTAGCCTCCACGAAATTTACACCACTACTTGAGACTATAACCGAAAGAATGTTACTTAAAGCAAAAAATGCCATAACACTATATAGAACAATAAAATATCCCGCATCGGATGATTCACAGGCAGAAACAACAAATGAGGAAAATAAGAAAACAAAAAATCTTGATAAGGAAATAGCGGAACTGCTCTCTCAAATCAAAATTATTGAAAATAATGAAAGCAATATAGAAATAAATAAATAAATAATTTATTGTATAAATATTACATATACAGAAATTAAAAATTTTTATGTAAAATATGAAACATTCTTATATGAAGTTTGCTCTAATAAGCGAAAACACATGTGTTTATTCTAAAAAATTTACTCAGATGATATATAACATTAGAATTAATTAGTTAATTTTTTGATTTATAAATGAAGGAGGATATATGAAATCAGTTGTGGCAGGCGGTTTTTTTCTTTTAAGTGGAAGTATAACAATTGCAGCACTACACATTACTAATCGCGGTAATAATTTCATGGGATGGCTTGGTTCCATAATGAGTATTATTGGTATAGTATTGATCGCAATAGGTTTATTCGTTGAAGAAGATTAGTGTACATTACTAATCACAATTATATTGTAATTAAGAATTTAAAACATCTAAGATTAATCAAAAATAACTATTTCCATTAAATAAAGAAAAAAGTTTGTTAGGGGGAGTTGTTTTAACATATTTATGTTTACAACTTCCTTTTTCATGTAAAAGAGAATTTTTAAAATAATTCAAAAACATACTGTTCGGGTGATGCTGTTGGAAAACTTAGAAATAAAAAAAACACATGAATTAAATATACAGCAATTTAATGACCTAATTTTCCCTCTATATAATGAGTTTTATAAATTTATATATTCAATACTGCGAAATAAGACATTTACTGATGATGTAGTACAAAACTCTCTGTTAATTGCCTTAGTAAAGCTAAATACTTTACATAACCTTAACAAGTTTAAGTCCTGGCTTTTTACAATTGGGAAAAGAGAAGTCATAAAGTTGTTAAAAACATACCAGAGGGAAGTATCATATATATCTGAGGTGGTGGATATTATACAATATTCCATTGAAACACCTGATGATATTGTGATTAAAAATGAGGAAAAAGAGAAGTTGCTAAACCTTATTTATGAGCTTCCTGATAACTATAAAGATTTGATATTATTAAGGTATTACAATCAATTACCCTTTAGAGAAATAGCCATTATTTTAAATCAGAACTACAACACAATACGGATCTGGCATAAGAGAGCAAAAAGGAATATTGCAGATAAATTAAAAATATAATTACAAGCTGAAAATAATCAGATTATATTTTAACTACTCCATTAAATCAATATTTTTCTCTTCTAAGACGGTATTTTCCGGTGCAGTGCCTGGATATATTGAGAAGTACTCCCATTCCCACCAGCAGGAAAGCCAGCGAGCTTCCGCCGTATGTAAAAAACGGCAGCGGCATTCCGGTGGCAGGTATGGAAGAAGTAACAACTGCGACGTTGATAATCACCTGCAACGAAATCAAAGAAGTTATCCCCACCGCAATAAGGCTTCCGAGCATATCGGGAGCATGCATTGCTATTCTTATCCCCCGCCAGATCAGGACAAGAAACAGCAACAGAATGGTGCATGAGCCAATAAAGCCCAGCTCCTCCGCAGCAACTGAAAAAATGAAATCGGTATGCGGTTCGGGTATATATAAATGCTTCTGTGCGCTTTGTCCTATGCCTTTACCGAAAATTCCCCCTGACCCTATCGCGTACAGCGAGTTTATAATCTGATACCCGGTATCCGTGGGGTCTTTAAAAGGATCAAGAAATGCAAGAAGCCTTTTCAGACGGTATTCTTCGGTCAGGACAAAATATATCCCAAGAGGTATTACAGGTACAGCCAGCAATATAAAATGCCAGATTTTCGCGCCTGCGGCAAAAAGTATTATTACCGCAACCCCGGTTACAAGAATGGTGGCGCTGAAATGGGGCTGCCGCATTAATAAAAGATCCACAACGCCTATAACCAGAAGATAAGGCACCAGTCCCTTCCAGAAAGATTGAAGTATGTCCGGCTTTTTTGAAAGACTGAAGGGAAAGAATAAAATAATAGACAGTTTTGCCATTTCAGAAGGCTGAAATGAAAACGGCCCGAAATTGAACCATCTTCTTGCACCGTTAACATAAGCACCTATACCAGGAATTAAAACCAGGATTAAAAGAACAATGCTGGCAAGCATCAAAATCGGAGAAAACTGTGCAATCCTCCTGTAATCAAGCCTGGAAACCACAAGCATGGCAATAATCCCGACAGTAGCCCAAATAAGCTGCCTAATAAGGAAATACTCCTTATTGCCGAATTTACGGCTGGCATAATAGGAACTCGCACTGTATACCATGCTTACTCCCAAAGCAATAAGAAGCAGTACCGTAACAAAAATCCAGAAATCAAAATCCCTTCGTTTCATACTCACCTCAGAGAAATAAATGCTATCGTACAGAACAATATGGTTGCGGCAAGAAACATTAATACAATTTTTGTCTCTTTCCAGCCCATTAATTCAAAGTGGTGATGAATTGGCGCCATCTTGAAAATCCTTTTTCCCGTTTTCTTGAAATAAGCAACCTGAAGTATCACCGATATATTTTCAACAAAATAGACCAAACCGGCAATAACAAGAACAAAAGGCATCTGAAGCAATATTGCCACGGATGCAACAGCCCCACCGAGGGCCAGGGAACCTACATCCCCCATAAATACTTTTGCAGGATGCAGGTTAAAAGTCAGAAAACCAAGGCATCCTCCGGCCAGTATGGCACAGAAGAGCTTTATTGTATTCCATTCGCTGTTCAGCATTGCAACCAATGTAAAGAATACCAGTACAACCACCGTAACGCTTCCAGCTAAGCCGTCGAGGCCGTCCGTGAGATTTACCGCATTGGTGTATGCAAGAAGAATAAAAACACAAAAAGGAATAAATATCGTTACAGGTACATTTATCGGATTATCAAGCCCGATAAACGGGATAATGGTTTTTTCTGCTGCATCTGTCCTTGAGATCACATACGCGGTAAAACATGCGGCTATAATCAGTAATCCCAGCATTTTTTGCCTTGGCGTGAGTCCATCCTTGCTGTGTCTTTTTATCTTAAGGAAATCATCTGCAAATCCGACCAGTCCAAATCCCAGCGTGGTCAGAATAAGGGCAAGCATTTTTTCGTCACTGATCGCATAGTACCCGCCTACTATCACCAGCGGGATCAGAAAAATAAATCCCCCCATTGTGGGTATCCCCTGTTTTACAAGGTGGGTTTTCGGGCCGTCATCCCTGATTGTCTGTCCGAATTTAAGCCTTCTGAGCAGAGGAATCAGGAGCAATCCCATTATTACTGCAATTACAAACGAAATAACAAATACGGTTATATGAACTGGTATATCCATATTTATCCTCCCGGCACAGTTCCCGGTTCTTCAGAATAAGTACCGAACCAGGGTTTTCATAAAGTTAACCGTCAATTGTCTTTTGCTGGTTCAAAAATCCTTTCTATAATCCTGTCAAGCTGCATTCCCCTTGAACCTTTAAAAAGAATCACATCATCCGGTTTAATCAGTTCTTTCAGGAAATCCACCGCTTTTTCCGGATCGGAAAAATGTACAGTCCTGCTTTTATCCATACCCGCTTCGGTTGCACCCGTTACATAATCCCTGGCAAGTTCGCCTATTGCCACAAGGTAGCAAATGTTCTCATGGGCAACGCGCACACCTACACTTTTGTGAGCTTCACATGCATATTCACCAAGTTCCAGCATATCGCCAAGAACCGCTATGCTTCTTCTTTCTCCGGAAATTTCCCTCAATACCGATAAAGCCGCCATTACCGAAGAAGGTGCAGCATTGTATGTATCGTTTATAACTTTTACGTTTCCGTATTCCATGATATTTAGCCGCATTTTTTCGCTGGAATACCGGATTAATCCCTTCTGAATGTTTTCATCGGTTATGCCCAGCTCTACAGCACAGGCTATTGCTGCCAATGCATCGGACACGTTATGAATTCCGGGAACCGGAAGGAATATATCCACATCCCTGTTTCTGATATTGACAGTAAAACGTACTCCTTTTTCGCCCATGGACACGATGCCGTATCCTTTTACATCGCAATTTTCATTGATACCGTAAAAAACAACCGGCATTGGAAGCAATCCTTCAAGACCTGACAGCAGTTCATCATCACCGTTAAGAATCAGTACACCGTTCTCCTTCATTCCATTTATGATTTCAAGTTTGGCCCTCATGATATTTTGTCTTGAGCCCAGCTTTTCTATGTGAGATATTCCTATATTGGTTATAATCCCTATATCCGGCTGTATTATCCTTGAAAGATAGTCAATTTCCCCCAGTGCGCTCATTCCCATTTCGAAAACCGCAACCGAATGGCTCCTGTCCAGGTTAAGCACAGACAGCGGCAGCCCTATATGGTTATTAAAATTACCCATGCTCTTATGTACATTGTACTGTGTGGACAGAACTTGGGCTATCATTTCCTTTGTCGTGGTTTTTCCGACACTTCCAGTAATACCGATAACAGTTATGTCGAAGCTGCGGATATAATTCCTGGCAAGGTCTCCGAGAGCTTTTACGGTATCTTCGACAACAATAACGGCCTCATCGCCGTTTACCGGGTATTCTTCCTCGGATATTACAATCCTGGCACCTTTTCTTAAAGCCTCGCCAATAAAACTATGACCGTCGAATTTTTCACCACGAATGGCGACAAACAGGCTCCCCTCGGTTAATGTCCTTGTATCGGTACTTACCTTTTCCACAACGGCAGCTCCGTTGCCCATAATCCTGCCGTTGATCCATCCGGCGATTTTATCGGCCCGTAATTTTTCCATTTTTTTCACTCCATACTTTCAAGGATTTCCTTCACTATTTCCCGTTCATCATAGTGGATTGTCTTGTCTTTAAATATCTGGTAGGTTTCATGTCCTTTTCCGGCCAATACTATAATATCCCCTTCCCGGGCGAAATTCATTGCGTAACGTATTGCTTCCGTCCTGTCCTGAATAATAATATATTGTCCGTTTGTCTGCTTTATTCCTTCTTCTATGTCTTTTATGATTGCCATCGGGTCTTCAGTCCTGGGATTATCCGACGTTATAATTGTGAAATCTGCAATTTCACCGGATATTCTTCCCATCTGGGGTCTTTTGCTCCTGTCCCGGTCGCCTCCGCACCCGAATACACTAATAAGGCGGTTCGGAACAAACTCTTTTACTGTTGAGAGAATATTCCTCAGGCTGTCAGGAGTATGCGCATAGTCTATCATTACCGTATATGGTTTACCAGGCGTGGGTACAATTTCAGCTCTGCCGGGAATGTGAATGTTCTTAAGCCCGTTAACAACTGCTTCCGGCCCGATTCCCAGCATTCCTGACACTCCAATGGCCGCCAGGGCATTGTATACACTGAACCTGCCCGGAACCGAAACTTTAACCGGAACCCTGAACCAGGGTGTATTTACCGTGAATTCAACACTGTCTGCATGAGTAACAATATTTTCGGCGTATATGTCGGCCTTTTCAGAAATTCCGAAGGTCATACACGGGCATCTGCTTTCGCTGAGAACCCTGTATGCGTATTCGGAATCAATGTTCACAAGGCCCCTTTTGGACATTGAAAAGAGTTTTATTTTCGATTTCAGGTAATCTTCCATGTCCGGATGTTCATTGGCACCGATATGATCCTCCGATAAATTGGTAAACACACCGATATCAAAGGTAATCGCCCCTACCCTGTTTAGTTTCAGGCCCTGGGATGATACTTCCATAACAACAGCGTCAGCACCCTTTTCCTTCATACTGCTGAACATTTCCTGGAGATCCAGTGATTCAGGCGTAGTCCGCTGCGCCGGTATCCTTTCGCTTCCGATTATATTAGCCACCGTCCCGATTAATCCTACGGTTTGCCCGGCTTGTTCAAGAACGGATTTTATCATGTAGGTAATCGTTGTTTTGCCTTTTGTTCCGGTAACACCAATTAAAGTGAAACTCTCGGACGGATGCTCAAAAAACACGGCTGATACATGAGCGAGGGCATAACGTGTATCCGGAACCTTTATTACGGTCATGTTTTCCAGCACCGGTACGTCCTTTTCAACGAGAAACGCCGTGGCACCGTTATCCAGTGCCGACTGTATAAACTTGTGTCCGTCTGTCTTAAAACCATCAATACAGACAAACAGCGATCCCGGCACTGCCTGCCGAGAATCGTATACAATGCGTGAGATTTCCTTGTCCACATCGCCTTCAATTTTCAGAATATCCAGTCCTTCAATAAGCTTTGCCAGTTTCATATATTTACCTCCGTTATCAGTCGGTTTCGGTCAGTTCAAACCACACTGTGACAACCTGTCCTTTGCGTAGTTCGGTACCCGGTTCAAATTCCTGTCTTTTCGCCTGCCCGATTCCTTCCACTTTTATATTGAGCCCGGCTTTTCTCAATGTTTCAGCAGCTTCATGAATCTGCTTGTTTAAAACATTAGGCATTACCACCTTGACCTCTTCTTCGGGCTTATATGTATAGAGTATAACCGTGGAACCGCTTGGGACACTGCTGTTTGGCTTTGGAGTCTGTTCATATACAATGGCGTCATCGGCCTGGTTTTCACCTTCAACAATGTAGTTCAGTTCATAAACCTTCAGCTTGGCTATGGCATCCGACAGCTTCAGGTTCCTTACTTCAGGAACATACATTTCTTTCAGCATCAGTTCCTTGTCCTTTTCAGTATATTCCCTTTCAATTCCCATATAATCAAGTATTTCTTCCATAAGCTTTCCTGCTACAGGAGCAGCTACTGTACCACCGGTGTGCGGGTATACCTGGGGATGGTCCAGTACCACGATCAGGGCAACCTTCGGATCATCCGCAGGAGCAAAGCAGGCAAACGAAGCAATGTACCGGCCTTCCGAATTGGTTTCCAGCGTTTCCGACGTACCTGTTTTGCCTGCAATTTTATATCCGCTTACATACGCATTCTGCCCGGTTCCTTCGGCTACAACACCGGCAAGAATGTCGCGCAGTATATCTGATGTCTGTTTTGAAATTACTTTTCTTACCACTGTTGGCTCTGCCTTTTCAATTATATTTCCTTCGCTGTCGCTTATTTGCTTTACCAGTATGGGTTTCATCAGGTTACCGCCGTTGGCTATTGCACAGTATGCAGTAATCAGCTGCAGCGGCGATATGGTAAAACGCTGTCCGAAAGAACTAACTGCCATGTCTATTTCTTTGGGATCCTTGTGCCACTGGTATTCATTATTCGCAGGCTCGCCGTTAAGCGTTATCCCTGTTTTTTCCATGAAGCCGAACGCTTTCACGTATTTGTAGAACTTTTCTATACCGAGGGCCAGTGCTGTTTTGACAAACACAGGGTTACATGAATTATAAACTCCAAGACGGAATGTTTCAGCCCCATGTCCGCCGGCCCTCCAGCAATTGATGTCATGTCCCGCCAGGTGAATGGTTGTACAGACAAACTGGGTCTCCGGGGTAACAACACCTTCCTCCAGTGCAGCAGCTGCAGTAATTGCCTTAAAAGTTGAACCCGGTTCATATGTATCCATCAGCGCTTTATTCCTGAATACCGTCTGGAACAGTAAGTTCACATCCTCGCTGCTTGCCTTGCCCTTCCAGTCATCTTTTACTATAAAATCGGGCTTTTTATACGGATCATTCGGATCATAGTCAGGTTTTGAAGCCATCGCAAGAATTTCACCTGTTTTCGGCTCCATTACAATTGCCGCTGCGCCTCTTTTCAGATTATAATCCAGTATGGCCTTTTCCAGTGCTTTTTCTGTAAAATACTGAATTGTCTCATCGATCGTCAGATATAAATTGTATCCGTCCACGGGCTCAACATAAGTTTCCGGACTGTATTTGACCTGTCGCCCACCTGCATCAAATTCACTCATTACCATTCCGGCTTTTCCGCTCAGTATTTCGTCAAAGGTTTTTTCTATGCCGTTAAGACCCTGCTCATCGTCACCGGTAAAACCAAGGACATGGGATGCAAGTCTTCCGTTGGGGTAATAACGTTTTGAATCCTCATCAACATAAATACCGCTGATACCGTTTTCTACCAGGTATTCACGAACTTTCAGACCTATCTCCTTGTCGACTTTCCTTTTTATAAATGCCCAGATATTGTTTGAAGTCAGTTTTTCCTTTACGCTTTCCGGTGTCATATCAAGAATCTGTGCCAGATCAGAAGCCACTTGGTCAATTTTTTCAGGGGTATCCTTCATTTTATCCATGAACTCTGACGGGTTTACAGAAATAGTTTCCACCGAGGCACTTATTGCCAATCCTTTTCCGTTACGATCATATATTGTTCCTCTTTTAGGATTTATAATTCTGCTGCGTGTCTGATTCTGATATGCCTTGGCTGAATACTCCTCACCTTTCACGATCTGAAAATAACCAACCCTGACTATAAGCGCGAAGATCAGAAAAGAGTATATAATCAATAAAAACAATGATCTTTTTTTAACCTTAACCATGTTTGAAACCATCAAATGACCCTCACCTTCCAGCGGGCAATAAAAAACTGTATATTATTAAAAAAGGACTATAGATTGCCGCATTCACGAAATTATTCGTTTCATTGCACTCAATCCATTGTCCCACTGTTTTCCATATCTTATATATATTCAGAATATGCCCCCATTTTTACTCCAATTATCTGTTAATCGAATCCAAAAAACACTAACAGGGATTTTACTATGTTTTTTTTCTGTTCTTGTTCCACAATACTTACAGTACTGTAATTAACTTTCGGCACTTTCACAGGCACTTTCTGATAACTGTCGGGCATTTTCATGTTCAGGCGTTCTTCTGCTATTTTCCTTATATTTTCCTGGTTTATCTTGGAACCTATGCTGACCTGCAGTTTACGGTTATTGTCTTTCAGCGTCTCATATTCCTTGTTCAGCACCGCCAGTGCATAGTTCATTTCGGTTATTGTGCTGTACCTGTATATAATGATAAAAAAAACGGCAAATGTTACTAACACGCAAAAAACTATTTGCGCCACCGGATATGATACAGCTTCCGGTTTTACAGCTTTTTTGGGTACAGGGGTTGTTTTTTTCCTGACAACTTGCTTTCTTTGCGGATATGACTGTTGCTCATTTATCTTAGGAGCTGCAGAACCATATACATAATACCTTTGTTTCATCATTATCACCCCTTTTTCCCATATCAGCATTACAAATAATATACTCCCGGGCCAAAACAATTTTGGCCTCGGGGGTCAATACTGAAAAACAAATAAACTCAATCCGGAATTTTTCTTTTGTAATACTCCTCGAATATTTTCTTTGGTACCTTATAATTTTTCTTTTGTAAATCTTCTCTTTTTATTTTTTGTCCTTTGCAGCTTAACTGTTTTGTCTTCAGTAATTATATTGAGCAGATTTGAAATCTTTTGTGCTTTTTCATTTTCTCTTCTGACCTTAAGGTTTTATCTTTTGTATATCACCTGCTTCATCTTTTGTATAACCCTGAACATTTCAAAGTTTCTCGGCAATTCGAAGCTTAGCGCTGCGGGCCCTGTGGTTGCGGTTAAGTTCCTCATCCGTAGGTGTAATAGGTTTCGGTGTAAGGATTTTCAGTTCCTTAACCGGATTACATACGCATTTTGGAAAATCGGGAGGGCATTTACACAGTCCTGACCTGTTGCGGAAAAACTGCTTTACAATCCTGTCTTCCAACGAGTGAAAAGTAATTATACATAGCCTTCCGCCCCTGTTAAGACTTTTAAGCATTTCAGGCAATGCTTTCCCCAGAACCTCAAGTTCTTTGTTCACGGCTATGCGTATTGCCTGAAACGTTCTCTTTGCAGGATGCTGCCCTTCCTTTCTTCTTGCAGATGCCGGTACAGCCGCCTTAATGATGTCAACAAGTTGTGAAGTGGTTTCAATTACATGTTTTTCACGGGCTTTGCAAATAAATTCCGCAATCCTTGAAGCCCATTTTTCCTCTCCGTAATCCCTGAGTATCCCGGCAATTTCATCCTTTGACCAGGTATTGACAAGCTCCTTTGCTGTAAACGCATTATTCCGGTTCATTCGCATATCCAGCGGTGCATCACCCTGGTACCTGAACCCTCTTTCATCTGCATCCAGCTGGTATGATGATACACCCAGGTCCGCAAGTATGCCGTCTGCAGATTTTATCTTTTGTCCCTCCAGGATTTGTCTTATGTTTTCAAAGTTCTCATGTATCAGAACAAAGTTACCTTTGCTGTTAACCGTTTCAAGTTTTGCTTTTGCTGCCGAAAGAGCTTCTCTGTCCTGATCAATTCCTATCAGCAGGCCGTTCTCCCCAAGTCTCTTGAGTATTTCGGCCGAATGCCCCGCCCCTCCTATGGTACAGTCCACGTATATTCCGTCCGGGCGGATATTGAGGCCTTCTATACTTTCATTAAGCAATACCGGTTCATGCGAAAATTCCATTTTCCATCCCGAATTTAAAATTCTATTTCCATTTCCTCAAGCATTGCTCCAACTTCTTCAGCATCGGCATCCTCATAAAGTTCTGGGCTCCACACTTCCACTTTATTCAGGCTGCCGACAAACAGCAATTCCTTGTTCAATGATGCATATTCTCTCAGATGATGGGGTATTAGTATTCTTCCCTGTTTATCAACTTCACATTCAGCAGCATTGGAGGAAAAAAACCTTAAGGCTTTACGGTTCGCCTCCTTTGAAGACGGCATTGCCTTTTTAAGCCTTTCAACAAGATCCAGCCACTCTTTTTCAGGGTATATGTACAGGCATTTTTCAATTCCCTTGGTAAGAATAAACTTGTCTCCGAGGTCATAACGGAATGCTGCCGGTATAATAACCCTGCCCTTAGGGTCCAATGTATTGGTATACTTACCGATTAGCACCGTTATCACCTCTTTTCCGGAATACTATCTGAATTCTCCACTTTCCCCCACTTGTCACCACTTTGTTTATATTTTACTCCAAAATAAACCCCACCGTCAACCCTGGATCAAAATGCCAAATAAATAAAGGCAGGCATAAATCCTTTCCCTTTCTATTTCTATGCCTGCCAAAACCACAACATATTGTATATATTCAAATCGCGATATACAATGTCTGCTTTTTTGACTGGAACCCGTAACCATTTTAAATATTAAAATGTAATTAAAAATTTACAAATGTAATATTATTGTAACAATATTATTCAAACATTAACCGTTTTTTCCTGAGAGAAATACTTAATACCAAACCTACGGCAATAAAATTGGTTGTTACCGAGCTGACGCCGTAGCTGATAAACGGCAACGGAATACCTGTTACCGGAAGAAGACCGATGTTCATTCCGACATTTTCCATGAAATGGGCAAAAAACATAGCCACAACGCCCATCACAACAAAGGAGCCGTATTTGTCCCGGGCACACCATGCTACATATATGCATCTTGCAAAAAATGCAAGAAATAAAAGAATCAGGATTGACGCGCCAAAAAAACCGAACTCCTCGGCCACAATGGAAAAAACAAAGTCAGTCCATGAATACGGTACATTCTCCGCAGCCATACCGTTTCCCCAACCGCGTCCCCATAATTGTCCCGAACCGGCATACTGTATGGCACGGTTTACCTGGTAGTTTTTCCCCAGCGGATCTGCATCCTTGTTGAAAAAACTGTAAAAACGATCTATTAAATGCCCAGGCAGGCGCTTATACAAACCCGTTATATAAATCGCAATTATGGAAATGACTCCGGCCCCTGCCGATGCAAATATGTATTTATAGGGAATTCCTGCAAAAAAGACCATGCAGACAAAAATGAATACATAAACCAGGCTTGTACCGATATCGGGCTGTCTGAGCACAAGCAGAACGGGAAGCGCAGAAAAGATAATAAGTTTTATGTAATTATATTTCCCGGTTTTTGTCACTATACGCTCAAGGTAAAAGGCAACTATAAGTATAAATGTAATTTTTCCAAGCTCGGAAGGTTGATACGATACCGGTCCCAACACAAACCAACCCTTGGTTCCTGTTTCTTTTTCTCCTTTTCCCACAAAAAGGACAAGAATCAGCAGAATAGTTGAAAAAGCATATGCCGGAAAACCGAGCATCCTGAAATCCTTATAGTCTATAAGGCTCAATATCACCATTGCCACGGCTCCCGCAATAATACCTATACTCTGCTTCATCAGCAAATCATACCTGTTCAGCTGTTTTGCAACACTTGCTACAACTGTCAGCCCATACGCACTCAATGCTATGACAAGAACCAGAATAAACCAGTCATAATGCTTTACCTTGTTAAGCCCTTGGCTTTTTTCCACCTGAAGCATGAATCAACCTTCCCAGTCCATTTTATTTCGGAATTTTTACCTGAATTCTCAAATCAGTGCTAAACCGCTACTCTCCGGCACTGTCCGCAGAAACGGTTTCACCGGTATTTGCACCGGTATCGCCGGAATTTTCATCGTCTTCTGAAACACCGGTAACACGGTTTTCAGAACCTGAATCCGTATATTTGACATCGTCATTTTCGCTTTCGTTCCCTTCGGAAACGTTTTCTTCAGAAGAAGACTTGTCCTCAATCTCGTCCAGAATTTTTCTGTATACACTGGGTTCATATTCTTCTTCGTCTCCATGGTCCTCTTTGCGACGTATACGCCTTACGACGAAAACCACTGCAAGTACCACGGCAAAAGTAAAGCCTATTACACGGTTTATATTAACATCCCCGATTTTCAGGTCAAAGCGAAGACTGTCTATTACAAACCTGGCCAGCCCGTATGATATCATGTAAAGGGAGAAAACTTCCCCGTTCAGTTTTTTCCTTTTTCTGAACCACAGCAGGATAAAGAATGTCACAAGATTCCATAAGGATTCGTACAGGAAAAGCGGATGTACTGGTTTATCCGGATCCACACCGGGGAATTGAGACGGAGAATTGATGATTGTGCTCCTGATAATATCACCTGTCATTCCCCATGCCAAATCGGTATTCGGGCCGAACAGTTCCTGGTTTACGAAATTGGCCCAACGCCCTATAACCTGTCCAAGTACCAGGTATACCACAATATGATCCAGCAAATTCAAGGTATTTATTTTCCTTATGCGGCAGAAGAGGTATATCGTGATCAAGCCTCCGATTATACCGCCGTAAATGGCAAGGCCGCCATGCCATATCTTGTATATTTCACTTAAATTGTTCCTGTAATAATCCCAGTTGACCAGTACATAGTAAATTCGTGCGCATAATATGCCAATGGGAGTGGTTATAAGTATCAGATCAATAAGATCATCCTGCTTGATCCCATATTTTTCACTGTTTCTCAGCACGCCTATTGTTATAACGAGAAAAGCCAGGGCAGTAATTATACCATACCAGTAAATCTTTACCTGCCCGACCGAAAACACCACAGGATTAATATTTATTTCTATGCCGAGCTTGGGAAAACTTATATTATGCATGATTTATCCCCCTTCAGAGATATTATAGATCATATAAATAGTAGCACATTTTGCTTTTATATGCAGTATATACGATAATTTTGGCATAAAAGTTTCCCTCACCGGCCGGCTTTGAATAATTTCCATCACATGGCTTATGTTTTCATCGGCCAGATAATGGACAACGAAGGTTTGGCTGAAAAATGATCCCTGAAAATTTCTTCCACCTCATCAAAAGTAAGCTCCTCGTATACCCTTGAATGATCAAAAAAGCATGCACCGTTGAAACACAGCGGTATAAATTCATGGGAAATGTTTTCAGGTGAATTCAGGCTGGCAATAAACCTTCCTTCATGGGCTTTTTTAATCCGTTCAAAGCTTTTTCTGTCAAGACCGTCTTTTTGGACCTGCTCAATTGCGGCAATAATTCTATCAGCCACCTTTTGGGGATCTTTTGACTGCCCTCCCCAGAGGGTGTATCCGAATGAACCTTCAAGAGTTACATCACTTCCGAAGCTCTGGTTTATTAATCCTTCGTCATATAACTGGTTATACAGAACTGAACTTTTACCCAAAAGCACTGTAAGTATGATTTCAAGAGCAACCTTCCTTTTCAGCAGATCATACCCTGAGACGCGGGAGTTGTCCTTAATTCCCATGTTAAACTGGGGCATAGCCACGGCAAGGTTTTTCTCTATAAGTTTCATGTTATGATGCGCGGGTTCTTCAGGAAAAATTCTCTCAATCCTTCCGGGATTCCTCTTTGTTTTTATGCCGCGCTCCACCATCTCAAAAACAGTTTCCGGTTTCACGTCGCCAACAGTTACAATTATCATGTTTGAAGGATGATAGAATGTGTTATAGCATTTATAAAGTTCTTCCTTGGTAATTTCGGAAATGCTTTCCACCGTTCCGGCAATGTCCGTTCTTACAGGATGATTGACGTACAGCGCATTCAAAAGGTTAAAGAATACCCTCCAGTCAGCATTGTCATTGTACATTTTTATTTCCTGGCTTATAATTCCCTTTTCCTTTTCAACGTTTTCATCGGTAAGATACGGGTTTTGAACGAAATCGAGCAGTAACCTGAAATTATCGTTAAACCGATCTGTACACGAAAAAAGGTATACGGTCTGGGTAAAAGACGTGTAGGCATTTGAATCAGCACCAAGCCTTGAAAACTTATCCATAATGCTGCCGTCTTCCTGTTCAAAAAGCTTATGTTCCAGGAAGTGGGCAATACCGTCCGGTACCCTGGTCACTTTTTCCTCATCGGGTGCTACAAAGGCATTGTTTATCGAGCCGTAATTTGTTGCAAAAGTTGAAAAGATTTTGTTATATCCCTTTTTGGGTATCACAAAGGCTTTCAGTCCGCTTGAGTGTTTATGGACATATATTTTTTCATGTATTCTGTCAAATTCATGTACTTCCATCTTCTATTCGCTCCTTTCGCTTTCGCCGGACAGTGATGTAAGAAAATATACCGTATCCAGGGTTATTTTTTTCGAGATCTTTATAACATCTTCCTTTGTCACGGCCATAATCTTTTCGATAAATGAATCCATGTTTTCCCCTGTTCCGGACAAATGCTGGCTCAGATAAAAATCCACCATTGCCCCCTGGCTGTCCTGCATCGATTTCAGACCGGTTACAAGACTCTTTTTGCTTGCCTCCATTTCAAAATCTGATATATCACCGTTTTCAACTGCCCTGAACTGTTCCATTATTACTCTCTCGGCCCGTTCTCTTTCGGATATCTCAATTCCGCTTACTGCAACAAGAAGACCCTTGAATCTCTCAATACTGGAAAATGCAGAATAGGCAAGGCTTTCTTTTTCTCTGACATTCTGAAACAGTTTTGAATGGACCCCTCCGCCGAGAATAGCGTTGTATACCACAAGAGGATAATATTCCTGGCTGTCTGCCTCAATCTGGGTACGGAAGCCAATGCAGAGTTTCCCCTGGCTTATGTCCATAGGTTCTTCAATCCGGCGTACTTCCTTTATGTCCTTTTTGACCTGGATTGCAGGAAGGGATATTATCTCTTTCCTTTCAATTGCTTCAAATTTGCCGATGAATTTTCCCAGTTCCGAATCTTCGACGTTTCCCGATACATATACATAAACCGGGTTTTGAGACAACAGCCTTCCGTAATGTTCAAACAAGCCTTCATTAGTCAGTGCCTTCGCACTTTCTTCATCCCCGTCCTCATTTACCGCAAAAGGTTCTTCGGCGCACATTTCTTCCATGCATCTCTGCATTGCGTAATACATTTTGTTGTTTACCCGGCTGCGGATTCTCTGGATCAGGTTTTCCCTCTCCTGTTCAAAATAGTCTTTCCTGAATATTCCGTTTTCGGTTACGGGCCCGGTAAATACCTCGAACAACAGTCCGCCTGCTTTATTAAAAAGGTTTGCACCGTTTACCGTAAACCTGTCCGAAACAAATCCCGCATTCAATTGTATTAACTGGTATTCACCTTTCTTGTGAACCGCTGCGCCTATCCCCGCTCCGTACAATTCCTCAAGTCTAAGGGAAAGCTCCTGCTGCGTGGGATAAGTAATGCACCCTCTTTTCAGAACGAATGGTAACAGCGCGTTATATGCGGCTTTTTTCCTGTCAAGCGGATCAATTATAAAGATATCGATTTTCACAGTCTTGAATTTGTCTGACTTTATATGGAAAAAGGATATACCGTTTTTTTCCGCAAGCTTGCTTACCCCGGAAGAATTACCGTTTGATTTCAACATATTTCATCCTTTCTTTCAGGATTCGGTTATTTTTTATTCATTCCCATTGTTTATACAATAAATACATTATTTCATCCCTATTATACAACAAATTCAGTACAATTATTTCCCCCGCTGCCAGGTAATTTCTTTCTTGTTCTTACGGTTAATTTTTCCGATATAGTAAATGAAAGTTCTAAATCCAATGAACGGATGATCCGGAGGAACATTATGTTTTACCTGAGGATAGAAAACCAGATACATCTTATCCTGATTCTATTATTTTCTTCGTATATATATTTGTCATCCCTGGCACTTAAGCTTGAACCTTTCCTGAAAAACCTGGGCACCGCATTCTTTATTCCGCTGGTTTTAGGTATAATATCGTTTATGACAGTTAATACAGTCCTTAATGAATCATATCTTTTCTTTTCCGAGTTCTTCCTGGTAACCGCTTTACTGATAGTTCTCGCCTTCAAAAACAGCAAGGATTTCAATACGGTAATTTACATTCTTCTTTATGCCTTTCCGCTTATGGTTATATTTCTCAACCTTAATTTTGATACCCTGCACAAACATATTATTTTTAATATACTATTGTATATTTACCTGGGAATAATACTGCTGGTTATCATTCTCAGCGTAATTAAGCAAAACTACTCACTGATGGTTCTGCATGCCGGTCTTTTTTCTCTCTGTGCTTCACTGGTTCTTCCGATAATAAGCTCATTAAATATTGCAGTAACTGTTGCAATGCTGTTTAAAGCCGCTTCTTACCTGCTTATTAGCGTTTTCTTCCATAAATCCGCCATAGGCAGGATGGAGGAAGATTACCGCAGAACCGCCAAAGAACTTGCAAGAATTACTGACAATATCCAACGGGAGGTTAACCGCAGGCTTGCACGGATAGAAGATTCGAATATTCCGCTGCATGAACTTTCGAAAGTGGACAATCTTACCGAAACCTATACCGAAAAAGCCATCCTGAATTATATTGAGTACCTGATTGAAAAGGATCCGAACGGAGAATTCTCGGTACTGCTCACTGATATAGCTAGTTTCAATAAAATAAACAGTAAGCTAGGGAATATAGCAGGGGAAAAATGCATAAAGGCTCTTAGCGATATTTTAAAAAACATATCAGGCAAGGACTGCAAAACCGGTCGTTTTGATGAGTCGGGGTTTATAGTCGTAATGCCCGATACAAATGTTGCACGAGCCTGGCTTGTTGCTGAAAGAATTGCAAAGGAAGCAGAAAAAACAAATGATCCGCATTTCGAAGTAATAACGGGTGTCGTATCCTATCCTCTGGATGCGGATAACGTAAAAGATTTAATTAAAGCTGCGAAAAAAACTCTCCGTGCTTCAAAAAAATCAGGGAAATAAAACCAAAATGGAATTATTATCATTGGTATCTATTCAGCCAAATACGGTTATTTATTTTTTTTGTGCAGAAAATATTTTATGTTTCAGCAATAACGGATAAATAATTCAAAGCACGGAGAGATTGCATGACAAAAAAGATTTTTCTTGCATTTACCGTTATAATGGTTGCAATATCGGGTATTTGCATTCATACAATTGTTTCTAGGGCGAGGAATGAACTGTCAAAACTGAGGAAAATTCAGACACAGTTACCGGATAATGATAACATCAAAACAACTGTAACAGCCACACCGTCATTATTGCCGGAAAGCCCTGCCGTCGAGCCGGAAAAAAAGCCAAAAACCTCATTAACCAATAAACAGAGATATTACACTCCCATTACGGATTCCGGCAGCATAAACATTCTGCTTATCGGAAAAGATCCCACTTACTCTAATTTTGACACGTTAATTATTGCCAGCATTGATGAAGAAAATAAAAAGGTAAAACTTATAGACATTCCAAGGGACATTTTTATTGATTACTCATCCGATATCCTTAAAGAAATCAAAAAGAAGGCCCCGAACTTTTATGATGAAAAGGGCAGCAGGAAGATAAACGCAGCCCATGCTGCAGGACGAATGATAAAATATGCGCCGGAAAATCCCAGGTTTGAAGGCAAACCAGGTATTAACTTTCTTACAGACTTACTGTACGAAATTTTCGATGTGGAGATCAATGACTATATTGCGGTTGAAACCGACGGATTCCGTGAAATAGTGGATTATTTCGGCGGCGTTGTAATAGACGTGCCGATATACATGCACTATGAAGATCCTGCCCAGGGCCTTTATATCCATCTCGAACCTGGCGTTCAGCTTCTCGACGGCAAAAAAGCCGAGGGTTTTGTAAGATTCAGGCAGGGTTATAACCGCAAAGGCGAGTATTTCACCTGGTCACGCTCAGACAATATATACCTCTTCCTTAAGTCTTTCTTCGAACAGCATTTTACCCTGAAAAACCTGAACAAGATTGGAAAAGTTTATGAAATCGTTAAAAAGAATACCGAAACCAGCGTTTCTGATATCAGTGAAATTTATGAATATGCCGTACTGGCCAAAAAGATAATTGACGAAAAATTCAGTATTGAACATGTAAGCATAGAAATCACAGGTAAAAAGACATTCAACGGTGCTCTATACGAGCTTCTCAAAACCAAATAATGCCAAGGGGACGATTGTCCCCTTGACAGTTTTTATTTATTCTATGGGTTTGTACTCGTAGGTTACCTGGTCACCCATTATCGTAACAAGAATATACAGTGCGGCTTTTTTATTGTCAGCAGTAAGATTAGTCACGTCAAACCCCGCCGATGAGAAATATCTTACTCCCCTGTCCTTGGTTACCTCGTTTTTGTCTCCCTTGTAAAATACCCATACATTATTGAATTTTGAAGCCTTGTACTTAGCCAGGATATCTTTCAGCAGCCGGGCTTCCAGCTTGTCTGTGAAAGAATCCGGGGTATTTTCAAGGAAAATAAACACATTCTTACCAGTGAAGGAATCCAGTTGTTCAATCAGCCATTTCCATTGCCCTGAAGTTCCGTTTCTCAGGCTTTTTGATCTCATATCCAGCTGTATAAATCTTGAATCCTGCATATCCATAGATTTATACCCGCTGCCCGTAGCTATTGTGGGTTTTTTCACTTTCGAAATAACCTGGTGAGGGCCACTGCCTACAAATGCGCCTATTTCTATATATTTATTTATCTTGTCAGCCAGGTAATCGTTAAGGTATTTTTCCACGTCATTGGCAGGTTCACGGGATTCACCGAAAACCGAGAACCGGTAATTTTTCTCTCCGATTTCATATTTTACTGCCTGATTCCTGCTGTCACCGGGCACCGTATCTTTCGGAATGCTGTTAAAGTTCACCGTTTTGCCGGTTTTTACCCTGAACTGTAAATCATCAAGGTAAATGCAGCCTGTTTCGTCGATCGGATTCGGGCTCACAACATACAGCCGCGTAACCCTGGCCGGCCTTTTTATGTGTGATATCTTGCCCTCGGTATACTTCCATCCGGTCCAGTTAATTCCTTCAGAAAGCATAACATAGTTAACCTTACCGTCAGCATCTATAACCTCGGCCCTGAGCCAGCTTTTTGTAAATTTTTGGCTGTATGCCCATACGCCGACCGTTTCGACTCCCTCCGGTACGCTTATTCCATTGCCGGGAAGAACAATATATGCCGCCTGAGTTTCCGGTGCTTCCTTGAAAACGTAATCCAGCCGCACGCTTGAAGTTCCGGTATTTGCATATTCACTGGTAATTCCTGCCGCTCCGGGAACCCATGACGGGTATGATGCAAAACCAATTCCGTCTTTTTCAAAGCTGTTGACCACTATCGTCTCCACGCCCGGTATTTCAGTGTTAGTGGTCATTTTATCCCGCTCCAGCGTAATAATGCTTAAATCGTCTATATAAACCGCTCCGACTTCTTCCACGGGATTAACCTGTACAAGGTATATCCTTGTCAGCCGTCCGGGAAGCGGAACGCCGTTAAGGGGAATCTCCACGTATCTCCATCCCACCCAGTCAAGCTTTGTCAAGTCGCCAAGCCTGTGGGTTTTGTTCTGATTGTCCTGAACTTCTATTCTTAGCCAGTTTGAATTCTCATGGTCATTGTAAACCCAGAACCCAACCTTTATTGCATTGGCGGGCAGTGTTATTCCCTGTCCGTTCAGCACCGCATACACAGCCCTGTTTGTGTCAGCAACTTCAAATTTGTATGACAGTTTACCGGAATAGTTTCCGCTGTGCTTCTGCTCTCCTGAAATCTGGTAGCTGCCAATTACATTTGAAGGATACGACAGGAAAGAGGCATTTTCCTTTTCAAAATTGTCAACAAGAGTGGTTTCGGTCGGAAGAACCGTTACGGCACAGTAGGCACTGGCATTTCCCACAGTTGCGGAAATATAGCCATAGCCCGGGTTTGTTGCAACAAATGTGCCTGATGAAATGAAGCCTGTTTCTCCGGCAGTCTTCCACGCAACATCGGCGGGATTTATAGATGCCGTAAAACCTTCTTCATCCTCTCCCGTTACTGTTAGCTTTTTCCGTTCCTTTTCAATTAAAGTTATGCTGTTGCTGCTGAGAATCAGTCTCGCCGGACCGTTCAATACATTAATATATACTTCTGCAGATACTTCACCCACCGTCGCTGTTATTTTCGCCATACCTGATGACAAGGGCCTGAATATATTGCCTTCAAAACCGCCTTCAACACCTTCCACCTGCCATATTACTTCGTCGGGATTTATTATCACCGGATTAAAGTATTCATCATAACCTTTTACGGTAAAAGCTCTTGAGGTATTTACAAACACATATGGTTCCTCGGGTTCAATGTAAAGCCCGGCCAGTGGTGAAGGCGGCGCAAGGGAAAATATACCTATTGCATTGGGTATCTTCCTCTGAACGCCGTCACTTGGCTTGTTCTGTACTACTATGCTTTCGGTTCCGGGTTCCCTCGAAGCCAGTGTTGAAGAACCGCCTCCGTCCATCGCAAGAGCATTATATGCTCCTATTTCCAGCATAAGCTGTGCCAGTTCCTGCATAGTCATTCCTATGCTGTGGGATTGTCTTCCGTCAACTACAACCATGTATATGGTCTTTCCGTCCTCGCTTACACCCACTGCCGTTCTCGGATGCCTGCCGGTTATTTCATGGGTAAACTTCTCGGGAATGACACCGTTCACAACCAGCATTCCACCGCCGCTTACGGCCATCTGTATGCGGGTCCAGTCAGGAGTTGTGGTTACTTCAAATCGTACGGGATCACCTACTTTAAAATTTTCCAGGATCCTGGACTTATTTGCACCTGATGTTATAACCACGTAACCGTCCAGAGGTATCTCGGTACCGGGCATATTGACACGTATTTCCTTTACCGTTCCGTTTTCCACTATCATTTCAAGAACATCGCTATAATAACCGTTACGGTTACCTACTGAAAAAGCTGTCCATTTTCTGTCCAGTACCGTGAAATCCGTGTATCCGTAATATGGTTCATTATATCTTGAAACGCTTATGTACTCCCCGTTCGGAGCATATATCCGGATATCGGCTTTCCAGTAACTTATAATTCCGTTTTTCATTTCGTCAATGGCAAACGTGGCCATATTGTCCCTGTCAAGGTTAAATGTCGCGTCAGCGGTTTTAATATCCCGGGACTGGACCATTGGCCCTATAAGATTCTGCATTCCGGTTTGATCCGAACTTAAAAAGAAACTGGCATTAATGCCGGCGATAGCACCCCATTCCTTTATGTGATCGGTTGTTGACAACGGTTTCTGTATTGTTTCACCGCTTGCCAATGTGTCAATATGCACGTTCGGATCGTTTAAATCAGCTTTCAGGACATAAATTTTCTGCCACCCAAGATCGGTAAATCTTGTTATGATATCCTGGGTTACGCCTGAGGTAATAATTTTGCTTTCAACTGTCTGGTAAATTACAGAATTGACTGTTAATTCGGTTCCGGATGCATTTGAAACCGGGATCAATGAAAAGAGCAACAGGAATGACAAGAACAATACCGCAGTTTTTTTCAGCCTCATGCCCCAATCCTCCGTATCATGTTTTTCTTTTGTTGAATATGCACTTTCTTTTGACGAATCATGACTTTTTTCGTTCCATAATATGCATATATTCCTATCGGTATTTTACCATGTACAGCTAAAGATAACCATTTTAGGCTGTTTACTTTTGTGTTAAAAAAAATAACAAGATTAAGACAATTATATTACACAACAATACCAAGCATCAGGCTAAATTATATTTTACGGCAAAAAAACGGCCGGGCCGGATTGAACACGCGCTTCGTCAGCCGGCCCGGCTTATAAAGAATGGTATGACTTTTTATCGGTCTCCAAAAAGCTTTTTGCCGATAAAAAGGATATTCCCTTCTTCGGTATCATAAATCACAAACAAAAATGGCCTGTTTACTATAAAACTTACGGTTTTAGGGGCAGAGAGAAGTTCCACTGTCCCCACCGTAACGGCAGACGCTTCCGTTCCTTTTTCGTTGACATCGACAACTGCCTTGTGCAGAACGCTGTCAACGTACAGGTTATCAGCTATTCTGCTGAAATTGGCATATTCCGAAAAAATCTCGCCCATTCCAAGGGAGGTCAGAACATTTTTCAGTTCTTTTACACCGTATTCCATTCTGAATTTGGGGAGCTGCAGCTGCACATTACCTGCAGGCCTGAAGTCTTTCAGCAGCTCATCCCATTTTTCCTTGCTGAAATCATTTATAAACTCGTTAATGTCTCCGTTGGGAAGAATCACCGCCATAGCGACTTTTCCCTCGCCGTACGGAAGACTCACCGCCCTGTATTCATCCGACTCCGCCATGACAAAACTTTCGGATTTCTTCATCATCTGCACCTTGTCGGTTGCTCCGTCATATGCATGAAAATCGGCTTCAAAGGTTTTACTTGCATCAAACGGTTTTCTCCATTCTCCTTTAAAATAAATTGCATTTATAAGATAGAGCATGACATCTTCGGGTATTGGAGGATCGATTACGGAAGATATGAGATTTCCTGTTTTTTTCGCAATCCACTTGTTTATTTCATCAGCTGCAGCACTGTTTCCGAAATCAAGGCTTTTTACTTCCGAGAAAAGATAGTTTTTGCATATATCAATGAAACTTTTCCTAACCTTGAATCCTTCCCTGTACCAGAGTGAGTTTGCAATTTCCAGTTCGATTTTCTGATCTATACTGTTAAGCCTGTTGATTAGATACTTGTATCCGGTATTCAAATCATCTTCAGATATACCCTTGTAGTGCATGGCCTCAGCCATGGCATCCTTTGTTGTTCCCTCGGCACCATTATATGCCATTATAAGCATGGCCGATACAGAAAACGGGGACATGAAAATTTCCTGCCTGTAATCTTCAGTATTTAATGCCCTAAAAAGCTCCCATGAAAATTTTCTGTTTGCTTCAATCAGTTTGTCTGTCGCCTCGGTTTTTTCAACGGCTGAAATATTCTCCGTTTCTTTACTTTCCGGTACCGTACCAGTCTCTTCAGCTGCGCATCCTGAAAGAATTATTGCAAAAACCATGGCAAGTATAAGCACACCGTTTCTGTTCACCTGCATTCCCTCCTTATAAACTCAATTTTTGTTTCAGTCATATTCTGTTATTGCGTTCAAAGGTTTTGCTAGAAAAAAAGCATAGTCTCAACATGTAGCGTTGCGAACTATGCTTTTTAATTTTTTGTTGAGGGTTGCCAGTTACAATAATATAGACATAATTGCGTTAAAAAAGTTCCCAAAACCGAATAAATTTTTTTCAAACTGATCGATCAGTCTGGATCAGCCCATAATTACCAGGCAGTCACATACCGTTCCTGCAGGTTTAACAGGTATTTTTCCCGTTTCGGCGCCGTCGACGATTATTTTCTTCACACCCTTGCAGACTCCGTCGGGATTTCTCACTTCAATGTTGTAAATGCAGCCCCTGAATTTCCTTCTTACCCTGAATCCTTTCCAGCCGGGCGGTATGCATGGATCCACGACAAGTCCGTCATATTCTGGCCTGATACCAAGAATATACTGGCTTACCGCGACCATATTCCACGCAGCGGTGCCGGTGAGCCATGAATTCCTTCCGATTCCGAACTGGGGATGTTCTTTCCCGAGTATATTCTGACAATATACATACGGCTCTACTTCGAGCAGATCCGCATCATCATTGCGCGTTGCAGGAAGGATCTGCCTGTAGTACTGATAAGCAAGTTTTCCGTTGCCCATCATGCATTCGGCAATCATAACCCATGGATTCGTGTGGGCGAAAATGCCCCCATTTTCTTTTGCTCCTGGCGGGTAAGTGGTCATACCGCCAATTCTGGGATCATATTCGGGATATGCGGGATAAACCTTGACTATTCCATATTTCGTATTCAGGTACTTGTTTACCGACTCAAGGCATTTTACAGCGTATTCTTCAGTGGCAACACGGCTCAGCACTGCCCATGACTGGCTGTTAATAAAGATTTTTCCGAATTCGTTGTGTTTTGATCCAAGAACATTCCCCTCATCATCAAACGCCCGTACGTACCATTCACCATCCCAGCATGATTCATTAATTGCTTTCTTCATCTCATCATACCAGATTCTGTATTTTTCCGCCTGGTCTTTCCTTCCGGTGTACTCGGCTATTTGAATCATCTCAAGAGCTGCCATGCAGAACAGCATTGATGTAAATACGCTTTCCGCAATACCGTTTCCAAGATCCAGGTTCAGCGTATCATTCCAGTCAGCCCTGCCCATAAGGGCAAGACCGTGAGGACCGCGGTGGTTATATGTAAATTCCATCGCCCTGTTCAGATGTTCCCAGACCGTACCTTCGGTTTTGTTGTCATTATACAATACAGTATCGTTAAGGATATCAAAATTCCCTGTCTCTTTCAGATATGCGTTGACTGCAAGCGGAAGCCAGAGATGGTCATCGGAATACCAGTCAAACTTCACAATGGGTGCATCTCCCTCGCCGCCTTCGCCCGTAAGAGGGAAAAACAGATGGTATGCACGTCCGTCCGTATATTGGCAGTGCAGCAATTTTTTAATAAGTTCCATTGCCTGCCCGGGTATTGAATGCATAACTCCAAGAGCGTCCTGGGCACTGTCCCTGGTACCCATTCCTCTTCCTACGCCAAGCTGGTACATTGATACAAACCTTGACCAGTTGAAGGTTATTTTACACTGGTACTGGTTCCATGTATTTACGAAAAGATCCATCTCATCATCCGGGGTTTCAACATACAGATTGTCAAAGTATTCCTCCCATGAATTCTTTAGCCTTTTAAGCGCTTCTTTTGCCCTTTCCGCATCAAGATAACCGCTGATATCTTTCCTTATTGTCCTTTTGTCCTCGGCAAAGCCCAGTATAAATACTATTTCCCTTTCTCCCCTGGCCGGCAGATCAACATCAATGCAAAAAGCCCCAACGCCATTCATCCTGTATGATATGGAATTCGAGCACGCCCCGGATTCAACCGCGATTGGATTTGACTCTGAACGGTATCTGCCTATAAAGGCTTCAAGATTTGTATCAAAACTGTTTATTTCGGCATTTGTCGCAAAGAAGGTGCATTCATTTTTGTAATGATGCGGATGCCATGTTATAATACCGTCTTCATATCTGCCCTGGTTTATCTGCTGCACCCAGTCCACATTCTGCTGATCTTTAATGGCATCCCAGAAGCAAAATTCAGCATAGCTGAATACCTGGAGTTTTCTTTCGATATGACCGAGATTCCTGATATGTACAAGCCAGATTTCAAAATCCTTGTCGTCAGGCACAAAATATGTCACATCAGCTGCTATGCCCTTGTATTCGCCTTCAAGAACGGTATAACCCATCCCGTGCCTGCACCTGTAAAAGTCAAGTTTTCTCTGTACAGGCTGGTAACCGGGATTCCAGTATTCGCCCGTAACAGAGTCGCGAATATAAATGTATCTTCCGGGCCTGTCCATGGGCAAGTTATTGTACCTGTATCTTGTGACTCTTCTGTTTTGAGGGTCCTTGTGGAAACTGTAGCCGCCTCCGGTGTTGGTTACTATACCGCCGTATTTCCCGCTTCCTATGTAATTTATCCATGGTGTCGGGGGATCAGGCCTTGTAATAACATATTCACGGGCTTTTTGATCAAAATATCCGTACTGCATTGCAATACCTCCAAACCGTATATGGTTTTCATGCCGTCCGGGATCCAAAAATCCCGCATTTCATACGGCATGATTAATCCGGCTGATTCAGCAATGGCATGCATTTTTCCAGGAAACACTCAATGTTTCTTTTCTCTTCGGATATCAGCCTTTCCGTCATTTCCCCCCGGCCTAACCTGTCACACATGGCAAGCAGCGCTAATTCATAAACGGGCACTTCCCTGACCATTGTTTCCAAATCGGCAAAAGGCAGGTTTTTTGTTACCATCAGCACCTGCATATGCCATCGTACCATTTTTGAAACTTTATAAGCAAATCCGCTTTCACAGTTAAAAAAGCTGAGAAACTCAACCGCAAGTTTTTCTCCGACCTTATCATGGTCATATGCGGTTATTCTTCCCTTTGTTGCCCTGGTCGTGTCAGGCTTTCCGATATCATGCAGAAGGCAAGACCACATGAATACCCTTTTGTCATCGCTTTTCTCCCTTAATAAGGCACCGTTGTCAATAACCATAAGGGTATGATTCCATACATTCCCTTCGGGATGCCACTTTGCATTCTGCTCGGTTTCTCTCATCCTGCTGAGCATCGTAAAAGGATATTCTTTATTGAAGAAATCTTCGTTTTCAATTTTTCTGAAATACACTGACGGCTTTTCGTCATTCAGCAGGTGTTCATTGAATTCTTCAAAATACTTTTCAAGCATAAACCGTAATCCGCATTGAATTCATTTTATTCCCTGTACACGGTATTATATTCTTCAGTGACGGCTTTTTTATACGCTGCATATTATTTTTGCTTTGCCGCTGTCAGCACAAATATATCCTTCCTATTTCCGCCGGCGGCAGGAAGCTTTTCCATCTTAATGTTCCCGAACCCGGCTTCCAGGAGCCACTGTTCAAGTTCTGCGGGACTAAAGCCCCTGTGGTAATCATGCATGCTTTTTTGAAACTCTTCATCATCATGTGGCAAAAGATCTGCAATAAATATAATACCGTCGTTTTTCAGAACACGGCTGAATTCTTTCAGAATATCCTTCGGCGATTCAATATGATGCAGGATCATGGATGCGCATACCAGATCTATTCTGCCGTCCCGCAGCGGGACTTCGCTTTCATCGCACTCCACCGTCAGTATATTCGTAATTCCCTGAAGCTTTGCTTTCCTGTCCAGTTCATCCAGCATTGATACCGACATGTCCATCGCTATGATTTTACCAACATGGAAAGCAATACCCCTTGATATGAAACCGTCCCCGCATCCGTAATCCAGTACGGTCATATCCTTGTTAAGCAGGTTTGACTCAATCAGTTTGGTAATGATTGTACTGTCATACAGTCCGGAACTTATTTCCTCCCACCTGTCGGCAATATTTTCAAAAAACTGCCGGGTATCATGCTCGCTGGAGGAATACATCCTGGAATTTCCCTTTGCCAGCCATTCAATCAGCGCGCTTCTAGAAAATCTCCATTCCCTGCCTATTTTCCTTCCGGGAACATCTTCTTCCCTCAAGAGTTTTATAAATGTTTTTATGCTGACGCCAAACAGTTCAGCCGCTTCTTCCATGTTAAGAATTTCTTTTTCCAAGCTGAACAATCCTTTCATAAACAGGTATACGTTTAAATATGCAGTTGCTATGCCTGTCCGGTATATCTTGTTACCAGCTGTTAAGATATTTTTTCTGTTCCTCGGTAAGCTCGTCTATTTTAATCCCCATGCTTCTGAGTTTCATCATCGCAATCTTTCTGTCAATTTCCTCAGGTATTTCAAACACTTTAGGCTGAAGTTCGGAATGGTGCTCAAGAATATACAGTGCGGCAAAAGCCTGTACTGCAAAACTCATGTCCATAATCTCTGCGGGATGCCCGTCACCGCATGCAAGGTTCACAAGCCGTCCCTCTCCCAGGAGATACAGCTTGTTGCCATTATACAGCTCATAACAGGTGATGTTCTTTCTTGATTCGGTAATATTCCTGCTTAATTCCTCAAGGTCGGGAATACATATCTCCACGTTGAAATGGCCGGCGTTGCAAAGTACCGCTCCGTCCTTCATCTTTTCAAAATGCCTTTTTACAATTACCTTATTGCATCCTGTTACGGTAATGAATATATCCCCTATTTCAGCAGCTTCATCCATTGTCATGACTGAAAAACCGTCCATTACGGCCTCGATTGCCTTAACCGGATCAACTTCTGTCACGACAACCCTTGCGCCCAGTCCCTTTGCACGCATCGCAACTCCTTTTCCGCACCATCCGTAACCTGCCACTACCACTGTCTTTCCGGCCACAATCAGGTTTGTTGTCCTGTTAATCCCATCCCATACCGACTGTCCGGTTCCATAGCGGTTGTCGAACAAATGCTTGCACATGGCGTTATTTACCGCCATCATCGGAAATTTCAGCTTACCTTCCCTTTCCATCGCCCTGAGCCGAAGTATTCCCGTTGTCGTTTCCTCGCAGCCCCCGATTACGCCGGGAATCAGTTCCTGCTTTCTGATATGAAGCGCATGGGTCAAATCACCGCCGTCATCAATAATTATGTGCGGTCCATGGCCTAATGTTTCATCAATAAAGTGATCATACTCTTCAGGCGTGGCATCATACCAGGAATAAACACTGATTCCTTCTTCTGCAAGAGCAGCGGCAACATCATCCTGTGTTGAAAGAGGATTGCTGCCGGTAACCGCCATAATGGCACCGCCAGCAGCAAGCACCTTTGAAAGATATGCGGTTTTGGCTTCAAGGTGAATGGAAAGAGATATACGGATACCCTCAAAGGGGCGGGTTTTCCTGAACTCCTGTTCTATACTGCTAAGAATAGGCATGTTCCTTTTCGCCCATTCGATTTTCTGCCTGCCCGTCGGGGCAAGGTTTATATCCCGTATTATGCTTTTCATGTTTCTTTATCCCCATTTTCTGAAATTTTATAATTTGCCAGCATATTATATCATTCGGTTACGCTTCTATCAAGTCATTTTACAGTCAAATACAGTCAGAGTACTTTTATTTTCAATAAAAGTCCGGACAGGCCGAAACTCGGGATATATCATGGTACAGGTCCTGCTGCGGGTGTTTTCGCGCCTTGGGCAACAAAGCACTTACGTTTACCTACGCCCCACACATGTAATGGATCCTGCGTTGGGTCTCCATATCCCCCCGGTCCGCCCAGTTCCACGCTCATAACTTATTGCTGTACAGAATGGCTTCGCAGTATGTCGCTCTGCGTCGCCAAAATCGCCCGAACCACCCGCTTTTAAACAAGGTATTTCGATGCGGGTCCTGCTTCGGGCGTTTTGCCTTCTTGAGCGGCAAATCACTTACGTTGACACACGCTCCGCACAAGTAATGAACCCAGCGTTGTGGTCTCCATATCCCGGGCCGCTCAATTCCACGCTCCAACCTTATTACTGTGCAGCATGGCTTTGTAGCATGCCGCTCTGCGTCGGCAAAATCGCCCGAACCACCCGCTTTTAAACAAGGTATTTGTGCGGGTTTGCAGAGAACTCATGGTGCAGCACATATTAGCTTTATGAAATAAAAACTTGGAAACATAGGATTTGTGATTGTTCATAAACAAAACCCCAACTTAGTGTTATAATATTAACGCATGAAATCCCGATTACTGAAAGAGGTTACGAAATGAAACTGCACGAAGTGCTGGATATTGCCCTTGAAGCCGGGGAACTGCTTTTAAGGAACGGTGCAGAAACATACCGCGTGGAAGAAAGTATCACACGAATTTGCAAAGCCTATGGGCATTCCTGTGAAGCCATAGTACTTCCGACGGGCATTTTTCTTACGGTATATTCTTCCGAATATGGCTCCGAAACGTCTGTGCGAAGAATAAGGGTTCGGACATTGGATCTCACCAAAATTGACAGAGTTAATTCATTTTCAAGAAAAATTGCTTCAAACCCGTTGTCTTTTGAAGAAGCAAAAAAGGAACTGGAAGAAATTAAGAACCTGAAGTTTTACCCTATACCCATACAGTTTGCTGCATCCACAGTAGTGTCTTTTGCCTATGCCCTTCTTTTCGGGGGAAATACGGCAGACGGAATTATTGCGTTTGTAATAGGTGGCATACTGTTCCTGATGAATTACTTCATGGTTAAATCAGGATATTTCCCATTCCTTATATATTTCGCAATCGGTTTTTTCAGCGGCTTCATAAGCATGGCATCAGAATACCTGATACCCGGATGCAATGCTTATATCATAATTATTTCTTCCATTATTATGTTTCTTCCGGGTGTGGCAATGACCAACGGGATAAGGGATTTGCTTGCCAGTGATACGATAAGCGGGTTGACAAGGCTTGGAGAAGCCTTTTTAATCGTACTCGCCCTTGGAATGGGTGTTTGGATTTCCATTCTGTCTGCTCACTATATTTTATAAACGGAGGTTTTACATGAGCCGGATAATATTGTCATTTATCGGCAGCATGTGTCCTGCTGTGCTGCTTAACACGGACAAAAGAAACCTTATATGGGCAGGATTATCGGGTACTCTCGGGATGCTGATTAATGACCGGCTGCTTTCATTATTTCCCGGCACTGCCCTGCTGGCCGTTTTCTTCGGTACGGCTGCGGTAGCCGTATACAGTGAATTAATGGCCAGAGTAAGAAAAACTCCGGCCACAATATTCCTGATTCCGGGTATTATCCCTCTCGTTCCGGGAATTGATGCATATCGTACCATCCAGCTAATAGCAGAAAAAGACTATACTGCCGCCGCTTCTTACGGTGTTTCAGCAATAGCAAAAGCCTGCCTTATAGCATTTGGTATCATGACTGTTTCGGCTGTATTCAGAAAAATGAACCGGGCAAAAAAACATGGCATCAGGACCATGATCTAATAATTTCCTCGACAAGCGCAGCGAACTTTCCTTCAACCTTTTTGCCTGTTTCAATAACTTCTTCGTGATTCAAAGCATGCTCGAGTACCCCTGCTGCCATATTCGTAATACATGATATTCCAAGAATCCTCATCCCCATATGCCTTGCAACAATTGCCTCAGGTACCGTTGACATTCCCACGGCATCCGCCCCAAGACATTTAAGCGCCCTGATTTCCGACGGCGTCTCAAAGGACGGGCCTTTTGTATAGGCATATATACCTCTTCTCAGATCGAAGTGGAGACGCAATGCACATTCGGCGGCCATTTCCAGGAGTTCCCTGTCATAAACATGGGACATATCCGGGAAGCGTGGACCCAATTCATCGATATTTTCGCCCCTCAGCGGATTTTCGGCAAATAATCCGATATGATCCTTGATAAGCATCAAATCTCCGGGCTTAAACTGATTATTTACAGCTCCGGCGGCATTAGTAAGCAGCAGGTTGTTTATTCCAAGGAGCTTAAAAATGCGTATCGGGAATACCACCTGATCCATGTTCCAGCCTTCATAATAATGAAATCTCCCCTTCATTGCCACTATAGCCCTTCCGCCCAGTTCACCGAATATCAGTTTCCCTTCATGTCCTGTAACCGTTGTTCTGGGGAAATTCGGAATATCTTCATATGGTATTTCTATGGTGTTTGACATGTAATTTGCAAGATTTCCAAGGCCGGACCCCAAAACCACAGCAATATAAGGGGTTTTGTGAATTTTCTGGCGTATATATTCAGCCGTTTGTTTCAGCATATCATAATAATTGCTCATAAGAGGCCTCCTCTGCCACAGACGCTTATAAATACCGGGTACCCTAAAAACGGGTGCTAAAGCACTTCCGTTTTTATAAAAAAATAAACGGGTATTTATAAAATACCCACTAATCATGTGCATAATCCATGACCATATTAGCCCAATAAGTTTCTTTTGTCAACGGGACAGTGAACTTCGCATTTTATATTATGCGTTGACTTTCAAACAAAAACGGATGTATAATTATACAAAAATATTGTATATTTAATCAGTGGAGGTCAATATGAGCGGATTAATGCTGCCAAAGGGTTTTAAAACCGCAGGAGTCGCCTGCGGCATAAAAAAAGACGGCAAGAAGGATCTGGCGCTGATCGTTTCCGAACCTGCCTCAGAGGCTGCAGGGGTATATACAAAAAATATAGTAAAAGGCCATTCCCTGAAATGGACAATGAACAGTATTAAAGGAAATAAAATTAAAGCCGTTGTAATTAACAGCGGTAATGCAAATGCATGTGTCGGTGCAAGGGGCGATTCGGACGCTGAAAGGATCGCGGAAATCGCAGCAGAGCTCGCCGGTTGCAGCAAAAACCAGGTATTGCTCGGCTCCACGGGAGTTATCGGTTTTCCTCTCCCTGTGGAAAATATAGAGCACGGCCTTCATGAAGCGTGGCCACAGTTAAGTACCGACAGATCGACAGATGCTGCCAGCGCCATTATGACAACCGATACATATCCGAAAGAAGTCTCGTTCAGTTTCAGCCTTTCAGGGAAAAATGTCACTCTTTACGGTATGGCCAAAGGTTCCGGAATGATCCATCCCAACATGGCGACCATGATAGGAGTTTTTCTCACTGATGCAGCCATTTCATCAGAAATGCTGCAAAAAGCCATTACAGAAACGGTAAACAGATCTTTCAACCGCATTTCGGTAGACGGCGATACCAGTGTCTGCGATATGGTCATTATTCTGGCCAACGGTGAAGCAGGCAATGAAAAAATAACCAAGGTATGCGATGATTACAATACTTTTGCCGATGTTTTCGGGAAAGCAGCGGTAACACTTTCCAAAATGCTTGTAAAGGACGGCGAAGGAGCAACAAAGCTTATTGAAATCCATGTCAAAAATGCTCCCGATAACGAAACAGCACATAAGATATCAAGTTCCATTGCGAAATCCCCTCTTGTAAAAACGGCAATGTTCGGTCAGGACGCCAATTGGGGAAGAATAATTACTGCCGCGGGTTATTCAGGTGCGGAATTCAATCCTGATTCGGTTGACATTCTGATTGGAGATCTTCTTGTGTGCAAAGACGGTATCGGTCTTAATTTTGACGAGGATAAAGCCCTTGAAATCCTGAAAAAGGATGAAATCAGGATAACGGTTGATTTAAAAATGGGCGACGCGGAAGATACAATGTGGACATGCGATTTTTCCTATGATTACGTGAAGATTAACGGTTCGTACCGGACATGATTCCCGGAGCAGAACCTGCACAAACTACCTTATTTCAACGAAGCGGGTGGTGCGGAGGTTTTTTACGATGATGGGCAACAGTCTTTGAGACCCTGCTGCCCAGCAGTAGATCCGGAGCGTGGAAAGCTAAACAGCCCGGATATGGATACCCTTTGTTTAACAGCAAATTTGGAAACCTGTTGTCTGTGATCGAAGCTTTTAGCGGAGAGAAGTTTAGAAATGCACAGTCCGGGCGAGGATAAGCAAGCCCTCATTCCGGTAGTTATAAGCGGGTGATTCGGGCGATTCTGTCGACGCAGAGCGGCATGCTTCGAAACCCTGCTTCACAGTAACAAGTTATGAGCGTGGAACTGAGCGACCCGGGATATGGAGACCGCCGCATCAAATTTATTAAATGTGCGGAGCGTAGGTCAACGTAAGTGCTTTGCCGCTCAAGGAAACAAAACGCCCGAATCAGGACCCGCAGAAAATATTTATGCGAGTTCCGGTTTCCCAAGATGAACTGTGCAGCTCTTGCAAGCGAAGCGGCTGCTTAGGGCATAGCACAATAGGTTTGAAAAACGCCCGAAGCAGGACGCGCGCTAAAATTCAAAATCCATTTATTTCTTGCTTATTTATTGACTTATTGATAAAATTGTAGAAGAAAAGACATTTGCCGACGCCTGTCGTGCAGATTTCCACGTTTTAGGGGGTAAAAACATGGCTATCCGTCAGTTTGTAAAGTTTACCGTAGGTGACAATGAATTTGGAGTGGAAATAAGCAAGGTCAGGGAAGTAATCAAACTCCAGGATATGATTAAAGTACCGGACGCACCGAATTATATAGAAGGTCTGATGAATCTTCGCGGAACCGTTTTAACGGTTTATAACCTGAGAAAACGCCTTGGCATGCAGGACAAGGAATTTGATGAAAACTGCAAAATTATCACAGTCAACCATAATGATTTGCTTGTCGGATTTACCGTAGATTCGGTAAATGAAATCATAAGAACAGATGACGAAAACATTGATGATACACCTGCCTCGGTTCCCAATATTGACAGAAAATTTATATCAAAGGTTTTGAAGCTTGATGATAAACTCATGCTTGTTCTGGATTTGGCCAATGTATTCTCTCCAGATGAAGAAAAGGAATTAAAGAATTTTATTAGCAAAAATGAAAGCAATGTTTTAGGCAAAAATAATTAATACCGATACTTTTTGCGGGCAAACATGCATATATATTTACACAGACGAACAATACCTTCCGGTCTGTGGTGAATTGTTATGCATGTTTTTGTTATAAACCTGAAAAAACGAAATATACCTTTAATAATTATTGGTATTGCTTTTATTTTTTTGTGCGTTTTCCTGCTTTCTCACGCATTTGCACATGGTTCTCTTATTACCATAGGATACAGGCTTTCATTGAAAGTTCCTCAATCAATTGAAATGAATGCCGTTCATATGGCAGTATCAAATAACGCTTATGCCCAGACAGCATCTGTTACCGGTTTAAAACTGAAAACCGAAACAATAAAACGCAATGGTTTTTCCGAAATAACATTTCAATATCCTGAAACGCTTAGGATGGGTGAAATACAGGAACTTGGACATGAAATAACCGTTCATGTAAGCTTCAGGCACAAGGATAACAATATGGCAGGATTTTTCCAGGTATGGAACCTAAACCAGCCATTTAAAGAATTTATAAATAACTCAAAAAAACTTTCATCAATGACGTTTACCGAATTCAGCGAAAAAAGCATTAAAATACAGGGGATGGATGCTATACTGTGGGAATACGTCTATATTACAAGAACACAGGAAATCAAAGGAATAGAGGTTTTTATCGGGAACGGTTCAGAAATGTACAGGTTTTCAGCCTTTGCACCCAAAGATGATTATAAATCGCAATATAAAAGCATTATACTGCGTATGGCAAAATCACTGAAAATAAAAAATACCTCAGGCGCAGTCCTGACTTCCGTCAAAAAACCCTGGTACATACATATATATAAGGCTTAACGGTTCCAGGAAAGCTGCTCTGCCACCGCCACACAGTTCTTTCCTTTTTTCTTTGCCATATACAGGGCTTCATCAGCACTGTTCAGCAGTTCTATTTCGTTCCCTGCCAGGGAAGGAAAAGTGGAAACCCCCATACTTACCGATACGGATATGGCCACATTATTATTGTTATCGCAAACAACCAGCTCTGAAATTTTTCTGCGAAGTTCTTCAGCCTTCTCATATGCCATCTCTTTCCCGGTGTACGGAAGAAGAATTATGAATTCTTCACCGCCAAAACGTGCAACAACGTCGTCTTTACGTACCGATTCCTTTACCGTTAATGCTATGGACCTGAGTATCATGTCTCCAAACAGATGACCATATGTATCATTGTATATTTTAAAATCATCCACATCAAAGAAAATAACGGAAACTTCATATCCCTGCTGTCTAGCACGGTTTAATTCTTCGCTCAGCCTTTTCTGGAAATACATCCTGTTATAAACCTGTGTCAGGCTGTCGGTTATTGCACATTCTTGCAGCTGCTCATATAGTTTCGCATTTTCTATTGCAATACTTATATGCTGTGTAATAACCTCAAGCAACCTTACATTATCTTCACTGAAAGCATTCGGGATTGTATGTTCAATAAGTATCAGTCCGTATCCTTTGCCCTTTACCTGCAGAGGGACACACATTAAAGATCTGACATTCCTTCCCTTTGCAAACGGGTATTTTTCAGGATCAACATCATTGTCAATTATCGGTTTTCCGTTTTCCAGGCATTCCCGGAGCGCAGGCGAGTTTATGTTATCTGTCAGTATGGCACGTTCTCTTGCATTAGCTATATTTGTAACCTGTACCTTAAGCCGGTTTGCTTCCTTGCTGTAAAGTGCAATATTTGAAGTGGCAACTCCCATAACGCCTATTATAATATCATTTACGAACTTCAATAATTCATTCATATCAAAGATTGAACCAATAGCCTGGGAAATCTGCTGGAGTGTAAAAAACTCCGCCAAACTTGATGCAAGCTTTTTGTTCATATCTTCAAGCTGGTAATTTACTTCCTTAAGCTTTTCAAACTGTTCCTGTTTTTCAATTCTGGCCTGTTCCAGCTGTTCATATTTTCTCTTCAGCTCAGCCAGCAGTTTCTGATTGTCAATTTCCCGCAGCCTGTACAAATCATTCTGGATCACGAAGATTCTGAACAACGCAATAAAAAGAAGAAAATGAACTATCAAAGGAACTGCGTGTATCAGGCTGAAATACTCAGGAACAGTAATATTATTGATATGGATGCGATATGATAACAACAGAGCCGATATCTGGATTGCAACCGCAAACAAAACCTGCTTCATTGAAACCCAGAAACCCTCAATTATGCAGACGCTGACCGCAGGAACCACGACAATGAAACAATACATTAAACCATATTCTAGTGTACTAATCAACAGGGCAAGCAAAAGAATATCTGCATATTTTAAAATTAAGAATATATTGGGATAACCTTCCTTAAATCCTTTTATATGGTTGGTTTTGAATAAACTGCCTGCCAGCAAAGCGATATACAGAAGCAACTGCATAATGATCTTGGCATGGTGAACATCAGCAGGGTTCTCCTTGTATCCTGTATATGCATCATGTAAAATCAATAAAGGTATAACTACACTCAAGAAGCCTGTAATAACTTTCTCATACCTGACAAATTCAACCGGTAAATTGTGTGTTTTCCGGTATCTCTTTTTAAACACCCGTATTTCTCCCGATTTCATCAATATATATTAAAAATTTATATATTTCTCTCTCTGTATATTTATAGTCAGTTATTGTAGTCTGTTTATCAAAATACATTTTTTTCTTTAATTCTAACATATATGCTCAAAAGTTTGAGTATTTCTAATTAATTAAAATCTTTCCATATATTTATTTTAACTTCTTCCTTCCATAAACGCAATATGGCATGATGGTACATTCTTCACAATTGGGTTTAATGGCCTTACAGACAGCTCTTCCATGAAAAACCAACTGGTTGGAAAATTTTGTCCATCTTTCCCTGGGTATTACTTTCATAAGGTCAAATTCTATCTTTGTCGGATCCTGTTCCTTTGTTAATCCTAAACGGTTGGACAGTCGTTTTGCATGCGTGTCAACAACGATTCCGGGAATATTGTAAATATTGCCCAGGATTACATTCGCCGTCTTTCGTCCCACTCCCGGCAGTGTCAGAAGCTCTTCCATACTGCCAGGTACTTCACCGCTATACCTTTCAATTATCATCCTGCAGCATTCCTTGATATTCCTTGCCTTGTTCCTGTAAAATCCTGTGGAGCGTATATCCTGCTCAAGGGTTTTCAAATCGGCATTTGCAAAATCCTCAGCGCTTTTATATTTCATGAACAGGTCTTTTGTAACAATGTTAACCCGCTCGTCAGTACACTGGGCTGCCAGCTGGGTAGCTATCAAAAGCTGAAGCGGTGTTTGGTACGTAAGACTGCATCCTGCATCTGGATACAGCCTGTCCAGTTCCTCTATAATTCTGTTTACGGCTTCTTTTTTCCGCATAACTCAGTCCTTTCTGTTGTGGCACGAATGGCCGGTGAAAATTTAAACCAATATTGTATTCAATTTTATGTTATTCCCTCAGAACGGAATTGTAAATATTTAAATATTTTCCTGCTGAATTTTTCCATGAAAAATCAGATTTCATGCCCCTTATTACCATTTTTTCCCACAATTCGGGCTTATTCCTGAACACATTGATCGCTCTTTCCAGGGTATTTATAAAATCTTCAGGGTTAAGCTCATCAAAAGTAAAACCGTTTCCCTTTTCAGCATCTTCATCTATATCAACAACTGTATCCTTAAGACCGCCGGTTTTGCGCACCACAGGTATTGTACCGTACCGTAGGCTTATCATCTGTCCGAGACCGCACGGTTCAAACCTGGATGGCATAAGAAAAATATCGCTTCCCGAGTAAATTCTGTGCGCCAGTTGTTCATTAAATTCAATCCTTGCCGAAACCTGGGCGGGATACTTCTGCATCAGTTTCCGGAATATCTTTTCCAGCTGGGGATCACCAATTCCCAGCAATACAAACTGTATCCCCATTTCCATCATTTTATCGAATACGGCAATAACCACATCAAGGCCTTTCTGTGAAGCAAGACGGTGAATCACGCTTACTACAGGCACATCTATTGCCGGAAGGCCAAGTTCAGTCTGCAGTTCCCTTTTGTTTTTCCTTTTTCCGCTTAAATCCCTTTCATTATACGAGTATGGCAGATAAACGTCATTTTCAGGATTGAAGGTGGTATAACTGATTCCGTTAAGCACCCCGTACAAATCATGTTTTCTTTTCTTAAGAACACCCTCAAGGCCTTCTCCATATTCCGGCGTAAGTATCTCTTCAGCATATGACGGGCTTACGGTATTAATTTTGTCAGCATACAGGATTCCTGCCTTCAGAAAATTAAACTTTCCGTAAAACTCAACACTCTCTGGTGTGAACAGGTCATCAGGAAGTTCCAGAAAGCCCAGCAGTTCCTTTTCAAAATGCCCCTGGTATTCGAGATTATGAATGGTAAGCAATGTTTTTATATTTCGGTAAAAAGGATCCCTGTCCCGGTAATTTTTTTCAAGTAATAAAGCGATAAGCCCGGCATGCCAGTCATTCATATGAATTATATCCGGTCGAAATCCTGTTGCCCTGCACATGTCAAGGGAGGCCTTGCACAGAAAGGAAAACCTTTCGCCGTCATCTTGGTGCATGTAAATCCCGTCCCTGTAATAATAGTGATGGTTATGGAGCGTATAAGTTGTCACCGGTGCACCAGTAATTTTCTTTAATATACATGTTTCAGTACGATAACCGGTTTTTACCGGAAAATCGGCAACATAAACCTGTTCTGCATCAATTTCCTTGTAACCAGGCAAAACCGCGCGTATATCCACACCCATGCCGGCGAGTGCTTCGGGCAGCGATCCTGCCACGTCTGCAAGACCGCCGGTTTTGGCATACGGTGCCACCTCTGCGGATACAAACAGAACCTTCAGCTTCTTTCTCATATCTTTCCTCCATGTTAAATTCAATAAAAAAAACAACCTCTTATGAGGTTGTCTTTTTTAAGCGTTTCCTATTCAACCTATGGCTGAATATTTTACTTGCAGTCTTTCAGTGACAGGTTCACCCTGCCCTGTTTATCGATTTCTATAACCTTTACGGGTATTTCATCGCCCACCTTAACCACATCTTCAACTTTTCTTACACGCTTGTGCGACAGCTTGGAAATATGCACCATTCCTTCCTTTCCGGGAAGGAATTCCACGAGGGCACCGAAATTCATAATACGTGTTACCCTTCCCTTGAACTGCTGTCCTATTTTCACGTCACCGGCAATTCCTTCTATCATTTCAATAGCTCTCTTTCCTGCTTCTTCGTCCGATGTGGAAACATATACCTTTCCGTCATCTTCAATGTCTATCTTCACGCCGGTGTCGGCAATAATCCGCTGAATAACCTTTCCGCCGGGACCAATGACTTCGCGGATCTTGTCAATGTCAATGGTGGTGGAGAATACTTTCGGCGCATAGGGTGACAAATGTGGCCTTGGCTTATCTATTACCTTAAGTATGACATCGTTTAAAATCTGAATTCTTCCCTGGCGTGTAATTTCAAAAGCCTGTTCAATGATTTCATAGGTTAAACCGTCTACCTTAATATCCACCTGGATGGCGGTAATGCCGTTCTTTGTTCCGGCAACCTTGAAATCCATGTCTCCAAAGAAATCTTCTATTCCCTGGATATCAATGAAAGTGATGAAATTATCCGGGTTTTCTTCATCCACAACCAATCCGGCCGATATTCCCGCTACGGGTTCACGGATTGGAACTCCGGCATCCATCAGCGCAAGAGTACTTCCGCATACACTTCCCTGCGATGTTGAGCCATTTGACATTAAGACCTCTGATACAAGCCTGATTGCATACGGGAATTCAGATTCAGGCGGTATAACCGGTTCAAGGGCACGTTCCGCAAGGGCGCCGTGTCCTATCTCCCTTCTTCCCGGCCCGCGTGCAGGTCTTGCCTCACCCACGCTGAAAGCAGGGAAATTATAATGATGCATGTACCGCTTAGTTTCCTCAATATCGACTCCGTCCAGCATTTGGACATCTCCGAGCGGCCCCAGAGTAACATTCGTAAGCACCTGTGTCTGGCCTCTCTGGAACAGTCCAGAGCCATGCGTTCTCGGTAATACTCCTACTTCCGCATGCATCGGACGTATTTCCATCAGGCCTCTTCCGTCCACGCGCTTATGTTCATACAGCAGTTTATCACGTACTATTCTCCTCTGGAGTTTATACAGTGCGTCGGATATCTGGGTTACCTGCTCAGGATATTTCACGTCAAGCACTTCATGAACCTTCCTGGAAACTTCCTCCACGTTCATTTCACGTTCACCCTTATCAGGTGTCATAAGTGCAGCCGTCATTTCTTCCTTGCAAAGGCTTACCACTTCATCATAAATTTCCGGCGGAACAGTAACCGGAGTATATGTGAACTTCTCCTTTCCTACTTCCTTCACAATACCGTCGATGAAATCTATAAGCCGTCTTATTTCCTCATGCCCTTTCTTTATTGCGTTCATCATTACATCTTCAGGTACCTCGTTCGCTCCCGCTTCGATCATGACAATCTTGTTCCTGTCGCCTGAAAGGGTCACATACATTTGGCTTTTCTTTCTCTGCTCCTGTGTTGGGTTTATAACCACTTCTCCGTCTACAAGTCCAAGAATAACTCCGGCTATCGGCCCGTTAAACGGTATATCCGAAATACACAGTGCCACAATTGTTCCTATAATTGCGGCAAATTCAGGTGAATTGTCATACTCAACCGACAATACGGTATTAACAACCGACACGTCGTTTCTGAGATCTTTCGGAAATCTCGGGCGAATCTGACGATCTATCACTCTTGCAGCCAGTATTGCACTGTCGGAAGGTTTACCTTCCCTTTTTATGAATCCGCCCGGAATTTTACCTACAGAATACAGTTTTTCCTCGTAATCAACATTCAGCGGGAAAAAGTCTATTCCTTCCCTTGGTTCAGGGGCCGCAGTAGCAGTTGACAGCACAACCGTATCCCCATATCTTACCAATGCTGAACCGTTGGCAAACTGAGCTAACTGACCGACTTCCACCGTCAGCTTTCTGCCGGCCACATCAATTGAAAACTCTCTTTTCATATCTCCTCTCAACATCCTTTCCTGATGCTGTGAACGGGGTGAAAAGATCAGGGAGGAAAATTCCGGAACCGGAACTCTCTTCTCTGAACTTCTGCACCGCCTGTTCACAACATCATTGTTTTTATTTATATTCTAAATATTTTAAGCCGGAAATTAATCTGCTGCCACGATGTGGCAACACACATCTACATTATTTCACCCGTGCGGGTTTTTTATAACATGAACAGCATGCCAAAATGTTAAAAAAAAGCGGAAAACCTCCGCTTTTTACCTTCTTAAATCCAGTTTTTCAATAAGCTCACGATACCGGCTGATATCCTTCTTCATCAGGTAATTAAGAAGCCTTCTTCTTTGGCCAACCATTTTCAGCAAGCCTCTTCTTGAATGATGATCCTTCTTGTGTACTTTTAAATGCTCGGTTAAATTTGAAATACGGTGTGTCAGAAGAGCAATCTGTACTTCCGGTGAACCTGTGTCGGTTTCATGAATCTTGTACTTCTCAATTATCTGTTGCTTTGTTAAATTATCCATTATCTCAACTCCTTTCCCATATTTGCACCGCCAGCCCAGTCTCCGGCCGGAGTCCTCCGGTAACCGCGCTGATGGTCTGTTATAAAACACTGAAATAGTTTAACATAAAATTTGTAAACTGTAAAGATGGTTTTTGCTTATTATATTATTCCCTGCTCGCCCCCTCATTTGAAAAGTAAATTCCACCCCTTGAAGGCAAAGAGCGGAATTTAGTTTTGCAAAAACATATAAAAAATTATAGTGGAATTAAGTTTTTCAAAAAGTTATGATATCTTTGGGTGGTGCCTCTTGGGGAGGTACTTATGAATAAGAACAAACATTTGACTTTGGAGGAAAGGATAATTATTGAACATAAGTTAAAGGAGAGAGAAACTTTCAAAGGAATTGCTCGTGAACTTGCAAAGACCCTACCACAATCGCTAAGGAAGTAAAAAATCATATTCAGTTCAGAAAGACTGGTTGTTACGGAAGAAACTTCAATGACTGCTTATTAACGAATTTAAAGTAGACAAAAAATGCAGAATAGGCCGTACTTATCAAGATTTTCTTAAATTCATGCAGGAAAATCCCGGCCTTATTGTTGTTGAAATGGACACACTTGAAGGAAAAAAAGGC
>Ga0134104_1000566_pt1 | contig 42778 bp, 43 predicted proteins | sample 15_3_2metaG_FD_94455 | JGI IMG/M metagenome (GOLD analysis project Ga0134104, IMG submission 94455) | Switchgrass degrading microbial communities from high solid loading bioreactors in New Hampshire, USA - 15_59_3.3_214_A2 metaG | ecosystem: Engineered > Bioreactor > Semi-continuous > Anaerobic...
ATCTAGAAGTTTTTGAGCATCTCCACCTTTTTCAAGATACTCTTTAGCAAGACTTACTGCACCTTCTTCATCCATATCTACTATTTTGTTGAAAAGTTCATCAAGCACTTTACCTTCCCCCTTTACAGTTTTTTTGGAACACCCCACAGTAATGAGAAAATTATTGATATTTTCTTCACACCATCCTTTCCTATGCCGATTTAAACCAGTTATAAAACTTTATACTTTCTGACACTAGTATATACGAGTATATCGAAATTGTCAACTGATTGTGAATTGAATTTCTTTACTTACTCTTTATAAATATTAGTTTTTTGGATATGATTCTATATCTAAAAAAATCTCCCTGTCAAAGATTTACAACCGGGAGATTTTTTTACTGTATTAATTTGTAAAGATGTTATTTTCTAATATATTTGCGAGGATCTAAACAACCTAATTCTCTAGAAATATCAGCTGCTGCTTTTAATATTAATTGTGAGTAATCTCGGTTTATTTTTTCTAAGTTTATCCGTGTAATCGGCCCTGATATACTCAAACTTGCCACTACATTGCCCGTATAATCAAATATTGGAGATGCCACACACATAACATCATCCTCTGACTCTCTATTGTCAATGGCATAACCAAGGGCTTTAACTTTATCTAATTGTTTTTTCAAAACATCTATGTCAGTTATAGTATTTTTTGTCTGCTTTGGCAGCCCCCATTTTTGGATAATATAATCAAACTCTTCCTCGGGCAGAAAGGCTGCTTGCGCTTTTCCTGATGCAGTACAATGGACAAAGTTTTTGTCACCAACCTTGTGGAATGTCTGAAGATTTTCCGTAAAGTTAACTTTGTCAATATATATTATCTGTCCCGCATCGATCATTGTAAGGTAGACTGTTTCACCGGTTTTCCTTGCAAGGTCCTCCATAAAAGGCCTGGCAACTGTCCTTATATCCATATTTGAGATAAGATTAAATCCTAAATTAAGTATTTTGAAACTAAGTTTGTACTTTCCGGTTTCGGCATTTTGGGTGACATACCCTTTGTGTTCCAATGTATCAAGAAAGCGATAAACCGTACTTTTATGAAGATTAGTATATTTGCCGATTTCAGTTACGCCAAGCTCTTTGCCGCAAGACAGCGCCTCGAGTATCTCTAAAGTGCGAAGACAAGACCTTAGCAGGTTTTTTTCTTTATCCACAATATCACATCCATAAAGTCTAATTTATTATTTATATGTTACTTGTTCATATAAATCGTGTCAACTTTTTGTCTAATTCAGTTCAATAAACAAAAAAGTGCAAGATGTTCAATCGAATATTTATATTACAGGCAGGATTCCTGATGTTTGTGTAGAATAGTATAAGTAAAAGCAAAACATCGTTTTATACAATAAAACAACATGAGAACATTTTTACTTACTGAAATATTCTATTTAAATAATAGAATAAAAATACAGTAAAGTCAAATGTTCCGCAAAGCAGGAGGCATTCAAATGATACTGGAAAAATTTGCTTTATCGGGAAAGACGGCCATAGTAACCGGCGCCAGGACGGGGTTAGGCAAAGGAATGGCTGTAGGACTTGCGGAAGCCGGAGCAGACCTGGCGATTGTAAACCGATCGCCGATGCCGGAGACCGAGGAAGAGATTAGAAAATTAGGCAGAAGATGCCTGCCTATTGAAGCTGATCTTTCGAATGCAAATGTAATACCGGAAATAGTCAAAAGAACGTTGGATGAATTCGGCAAGATAGACATATTAGTGAATAATGCCGGCATAATACGTCGAGCTCCTTCTATTGAATTTACAGAAAAAGACTGGGACGATGTAATAAATGTGAATCTTAAGGCGGTTTTTTTCTTAAGTCAAGCCGTTGCAAGAGAAATGATAAAAAATAATGGAGGTAAGATAATTAACATTGCTTCAATGCTCTCATTTCAAGGGGGCATACTGGTGCCGTCTTATGCTGCTAGCAAAGGGGGAGTTGCTTCTTTGACAAAAACATTGGCAAATGAGTGGGCTAAATATAACATAAATGTAAATGCCATTGCACCGGGTTATATGGCCACCAACAATACTGAACCTCTTAGAAAAGATGATGAGAGAAATAAGTCTATTCTTGACAGAATACCGGAAGGAAGATGGGGACTTCCCGAAGATTTAAAAGGAGCTGTGGTTTACCTTGCCTCGGAAGCATCACACTACGTAACCGGACACATATTATGTGTAGACGGAGGATGGCTGGCAAGATAATAAAATTATATTGGAGGTCTTATTAAATGTTTGATGTTAGATACGCTTCAAGTAACAAAGATGCAAGAAGTTATGATACTGCAAGGCTTAGAGAGGAGTATCATATTAGCGGGCTTTTTAAGAAAGATGAAATTAGATTAGTATATTCTCATTTTGACAGGATAATCGCAGGTTCAGTTTGTCCTGCCGAAAGAGAGTTAAAGCTAGAAGCAGGAAAAGAAATAGGAGCAGAATACTTTCTTGAAAGAAGAGAGCTTGGAGTCATCAATATTGGAGAAAAAGGTATTGTTTCTCTTGATGGAAAAGATTATGAGATGGAACCGAGAGATGGACTTTATGTAGGCAAGGGAACAAAAGATATAGTTTTTAAGTCAATAGATAAAAATAAACCTGCAAAGTTCTATATAAATTCTGCGCCGGCACATAAAACATACCCAACAGTTAAAATAAATATTAGTAAAGCAAATCCGGTTACGCTAGGTTCGAAAGAGGAGCTAAACGAACGAACCATATATCAGTACATACATCCGAATGTGTGTGATTCCTGCCAGCTGTCTATGGGCATGACAATGCTGAAAGAGGGTAGCGTGTGGAATACAATGCCTTGCCATACGCATGATCGCAGAATGGAAGTATACCTTTATTTTGATATGACCGATGATGCATTGGTATTTCATATGATGGGAGAACCTCATGAAACCAGACACATTATAATGAGAAATGAAGAAGCCGTAATTTCACCACCTTGGTCTATTCATTCAGGCGTCGGAACCCAAAAGTATACTTTCATATGGGGGATGGTAGGCGAAAATCAAGCTTTTGATGATATGGATCACATAGATAATAAAGATTTAATATAATATTCTGAGCTAAAATAAATGCACAAGAAATAGAAATTGGCACCCGTTTACAGGTTAAGCGGGTGCTTTTTTCGTAAAAGCATTTTCCTGTATTTATAGTAACTAATCACTTTGCTTAAAATAACGATAAGCTAATTATTAAACATGATCATTTTGTCCATATGCAGTTATTAGAAACTTTGATATTGTATTATTATACTTATACATAAAATACTAAAGAATGCAGGTGCTTTTATGAAGGTAATTATAGCTCCCGATTCATTCAAAGGAAGTCTAAGTTCCATACAAGCAGCTGAAGCAATAGAACGCGGAATAAAAAAGGCGGCTTTAGCCTACAGCGAGAATGTAGAAGTTGCAAAAGTGCCAATGGCAGATGGGGGAGAAGGCACGGTAGAAGCTATTATAAGTGCGGTAGGAGGTAAAATAATTCCTACAAAAGCCTTAGACCCTCTTGGAAGACCCATAGATTCTTTTTTTGGCGTATTACCTGATAATACAGCGGTTATTGAAATGGCAGCGGCATCAGGACTTAACTTTTTAAAAGAGGAAGAACGCAATCCTTTAAAAACTACAAGCTACGGCACCGGCCAATTGATAAAAGCGGCACTGGATATGGGCTGCGAAAATATAATAATTGGTATTGGAGGCAGCGCCACAAATGACGGCGGAGTAGGGATGGCTCAAGCCATTGGAGTAGAGTTCTTGGATAAAGAAGGCAAACAAATAGGTTTTGGAGGCGGAGAGCTATCTAAAATCTATAAAATTGATATTTCCCATCTGGATGGTAGGGTAAAGAATGCAAAATTCACTATTGCCTCAGATGTAAAAAACCCGTTATGCGGTCCTGAAGGAGCTTCTGCTATCTATGGCCCGCAAAAAGGCGCAACACCTGAAATGATAGAAATCCTTGACAAAAACCTCGATCATCTTGCAAAAATAATAAAAAGAGATCTTGGAAAGGATATAAAAGACTTGCCGGGAGCAGGAGCTGCAGGGGGCCTGGGAGCAGCTTTGATGGCGTTTTTAGATGCACAACTAAGACCCGGGATAGAAATTGTAATGGAGCTTTCAAATTTTAAGGAAAAAGTAAAAGATGCAAATATTATTTTTACAGGCGAAGGTTCTACCGACTATCAAACAAAATTTGGCAAAGTTCCCTTTGGAGTAGCGCAAGTGGCAAAAGAATATAATAAGCCGGTAATATGTGTTTCCGGCTCTCTCCTTGAAGGTTATGAGCAATTATATGAATATGGGATTTCAGCGATGTTCAGTATAGTGAACAAACCAATGGACCTTAAGGAAGCGATGGAAAGGGGGGAGGAATTACTGTATAAGACATCAGAGAATTTGTTCAGGTTGTTATTTGTTGGGCTTGGGTTAGGACGATAGATACGAGATTAACTGTTTACAGAATTAGTTTATATCTATTTTATATAACTTCTCAAGATTTTGCATAGTCTGGTTTATATTAAATTTTCATTTAAGTTTACAGAACGATATATTATACGAGGAGGATAAAATGAAAATAGTAGTTTTAGATGGATATACGTTAAACCCCGGTGATTTATCATGGGAAGATCTTAAAAAGCTAGGTGACTTAACAGTATATGATCGGACACCCAACGATAAAATCATAGAAAGAATAGGTAATGCAGAAATAGTATTTACAAATAAAGTGCCGATAACAAGAGAAGTTTTAGAAAAAACAAATATTAAATATATTGGAGTTCTTGCTACAGGTTATGATGTAGTTGACATTAATGCCGCAAAAGAAAAAGGTATACCAGTTACTAATATACCAACATACGGGACAGCATCAGTAGCTCAGATGGTATTTGCACATATATTGGAGATATGTCACCATGTGGCCGCGCATAGCGAAGCTGTTAAAGCCGGAGAGTGGACCAATAATCCGGATTGGTGTTTTTGGAAATATCCCCTCATTGAACTAGCGGATAAAAACATGGGTGTAATTGGGTATGGAAGAATAGGGCAAGCGGTAGGAAAAATAGCTCAAGCATTTGGCATGAAAGTACTTGCACATGATAAATATCAAAATAAAGACCTTGAGTCCGAAACTATGAAGTATGTTGACTTAGATGAACTTCTTAAAAATTCAGATGTAATAAGTTTACACTGTCCACTAACAGAAGAAAACAGAGGTATAATAAATAAGAGTACAATAGCCAAGATGAAAGACAGCGTAATTATAATAAACACAGCGAGAGGTCAGCTTATAGTTGAAGAAGATTTAGCAGAAGCATTAAATCAAGGCAAGGTATATGCCGCAGGGTTAGATGTTGTATCAAAAGAGCCTATCAAAGAAGATAATCCCCTGCTTAAAGCAAAGAATATATTTATCACGCCACATATTGCTTGGGCGCCAAAAGAATCACGCCAGAGATTAATGGATATTGCAGTAGATAACTTAAGAGCTTTCTTGGAAGGTCGGCCTGTTAATGTAGTAAATAAGTAAGATGATTAAACGAAATAGGAAAACTTGAAATAAATAAAGAGGATAAGTAAATGTATGTAGAGAATAATATTAATAGAATAGTTGGGGCTGGGAGGGTATTATTTTGGAAATAACCCATGAATATGCTCAGAGCATAGTTGAAAAAACTAAAGATCTACTTGGTAAAAATATAAATATTATGAACAGTTTGGGCATAATTGTGGGAAGTGGCGATAAATCCCGAATAGATACCTACCATGAAGGAGCGGCAGAAGTTATAAAAACAGGGAAAAGCATGGAAATAACGTCTGAGCAAGCTGAAAAACTGGAAGGCGTAAAACCGGGCGTTAACCTTCCGGTTTACCTTAACGATAGAATTGTAGGAGTTGTTGGAATTACCGGGGAACCTGATGAAGTAAGGCCGTTTGGACAACTGCTAAAAATTTCAGTTGAAACAATGCTAAATCAAATATTTTTATCAGAGCAGCTTCGTATGGAACAAAACGCAAAGGAACTTTACGTAAACGACATCATAAACGGTAACATTCAAGACATAAATGCGTTTTTGACTAAAGGACAAGTTTTCGGTTTTGACATGACTATTTATCGGATTGCACTTGCAGTAAAGATAAAAGAAAGCATTAATACAGGACATAAAAAGTTGGCATCTCAAGAAATACAAGAAAAAATACTTGCTTGCATAAAAAACGTTTTTAACAATCCCCAGCATATGGTAAGCCACAATGGCAGCAATAATTATATCGTCCTTTATGCGACTGATGAAACAGACCCTGAATTTATAAAGGAAGAGCTTAGTAAAACCGCAGAAATTTTAAAACGCAACCTTAGCAAATATTCGGCCACGTTTTCTATTGGAGTGGGCTCGTACTATCCGAGCCTTTCCGGAATCCGTAAATCATATAAAGAGGCGGTGAAAGCACTTCAATTACAAGAAAAAATTTTAAAAGGTTCTCAAACGCTCCCGGAACTCATTTTTGCATCAGATATTGCCCTTGAAATGATGCTTTCAGCTGTGCCCGAAGAAATTATAGATACGTATATTGACCAAGTAGTTTCTAAAGGCGAGGCTAAGACTTTTTTAAAAGATACGAAGTTGACTACGACTTTAAAAACCTATTTTTCATCTAATTTAAATATCTCTAAAACAGCTAAAACCCTCAATGTTACACGAAATACGGTAAGCTCAAGACTTGAAAAAATAAAAGAGCTTACCGGTCTTGACCCGTCTGATTTCAATGACGCTTTAAAGCTGGATGTCTTGCTTAGAGCGGTTTATATAAAAGAAATATAGCTTAAAATAATTCTCAATCTTTTGTCCAAAATAACAAACCAGCTCCCCTCAATATCTTTTGAGGCAGGGGCTGGTTTTATTTTTTTAGCAAGAAGGATTTTTCATTTTGAGGTTGAATTATTCAAGTGCAGGATACATTTTGTTGAGTCACAATTTATTACGGTGCCAAGTAAAATTATGCCGCCTAAAGTCAATTTCTACATTAAATGCAAAAACTAAGGAATTGTAGCAGTTGACAAGAAGAACTAATCAGATAAAGTTATAGTTATGAAGTGAATGAAAGTAAAAAAGGAGGGTCATTATGAAAAAAATTCTTGCTTTGTTGTTAACGATTGTTATGATGGTTGGTTTGCTGACCGGATGCGGCGGTGGAGGCGGCGGCACATCTGAAAGCAAAACACCTGCGGAGGACGAACAGGCTCCAAAGAAAAAGATAGCTCTTTTATGTGATGTGGCAGGTACTCAGGTTTTTGTTTTAAGCATGATAAATGGATTAAAGGATAGTGCCCAAGAATACGGATTTGAGCCTATTGTTACCGAATGCGCCGATGCTGCGGCATTTGAAGACAATGCACGCGCCTTAATTGAAGAAGGCGTTGATCTAATTATCGGTGGCGGCTGGCAGGCCGGGGATGCTATCAATAAGGTGGCTACGGAATTTCCAGATGCTGCAGACTATGCATTAATAGATGCCGAAGTAGAAGCAGAGAACGTCAAATGCATCTCTTATAGAGAGCAAGAAGGCGCATATCTTGTAGGCATGATTGCAGCTTATGTTACAGATGAGAATGACAAATTGTTCGGCTCGATACATGTCAATCAGGGAGCAGGTTCATGGAAGTGGCGCTATGGTTATATGGAAGGTGTAAAGGCCATTAAGCCCGATGCAAAATTTATCTTTAATTACACGGGAAACTTTAATGATCCGGCAAAAGCAAAGGAATTTGCTATTCAGCAGTATGAACAAGGCTGTAAGTTTATCAACGGAGCCTCGGCAGGCGGAGACAAGGGGATTTTCGAAGCGGCAAAAGAAAAGGGATTTTATACCTCGGGTCAAGATGTTGATTTAACAACCCCTGACAATCCCTATATCGTAACATCTCAGATAAAAGACACATATGCTACCGTAAAATATCTTGTGCAAAAATATATGACAGAAGAGTGGACAACAGATAATGAAACCTGGGGTGTAAAAGAAGGTACAATTGGAGCTGTCCACGTAACTCACGAAGGTAAGGGTCCTATACCTGAAAGCTTAACAGCTGAAGAGCTTAACAAAGTAAAACAGGCTGCTGAAGATATAAAAACAGGCAAGTTGGATTTGGCAAATATGCCTGCTGAAGAAGATTATAAGTAGATATGGTTTTATAGTATTAATTAATAGGGGCGGCTTGCCGCCTCTATTAAGAACTTTGGGCCGTTTTTGAAATAAACCTAGGATTGTTTTCAAAGACCTCCTTGGAAGTTTTATAGATTATAGGGGTGCATTGAGTTGCTTCTAAGAATGGAAAATATCACTAAGTTATATGGCTCTCTTTTAGCAAATGATAATGTGAGCTTAACGTTAGATAAAGGTGAAATTCTCGCAATTGTTGGCGAAAATGGAGCAGGTAAATCTACATTAATGAAGATTCTTTATGGACTTGAAATGCCAACCAGTGGAGAAATATACATAAATGATAAGCTTTGCGATTTCAAAAGCCCGATGGATGCTATACGACAAGGAATAGGGATGGTGCAGCAAAATTTTATGCTTTTTAATCCTTTTACTGTGGCTGAAAACATCGTGTACGGTAAAGAGCCGCGAAGCCACAGAATTTTTTTTGATAGGAGAAAAGCGGCTGAAATTGTAAGGGAATTGTGCAGAAAGTACGGCCTTGAAATAGACCCTGAACTTAAGGTGGAGGATTGCCCCGTAGGTCTTCAACAAAGAGTGGAGATTTTAAAGGTTTTATACAAAGATGCTGAAATCATTATTCTCGATGAGCCTTCAGCGGTATTAACCCCGCAAGAAGTAGACGAACTTTTAAAGACTATAAAAGGACTTGCAGCATTGGGCAAGAGCATAATACTAATAACACATAAACTTCAAGAGGTTATGGACGTTGCAGATAGAATTATGGTCATGAGAGAGGGCAAGCGCATCGCTGAGGTTAAAAAGACAGAAACGAGTATTGAAGAACTTTCGTATCTGATGGTGGGAAGAAGACTTGCTGCGAGAAAAGTTGAAAAACAAAAATCGGGTAAAAATGTTTTAAAAATAGAAAATCTTACATATGTAACTCCTGAGAAGAAAAATGTTTTAAAAGGGGTTAATATTCATGTAGACGAAGGCGAAATAGTGGGAATAGCCGGAGTATCCGGCAACGGGCAATCAGAGTTAATTCAGTGTATAACAGGTATGATCGCTCCTACCGGCGGTAAAATTTTGCTCGATGGCAAAGATATTATAGGCAGGCCTGTCTGGGAAGTAAGGTATTCGGGGCTATCGCATATACCTGAAGACAGGTATTACATGGGATGCGCTAAAGATGCCAATTTAGTAGAAGTTGCTATAATGGGCCATCATATCAAGCCTGCATACTCACAAAAAGGAATTTTGAAAACTACAGAGATTAGAAAATTTACACGGAATCTGCTTACAAAATATGATGTAAGGCACAGCAGCTTAACCCAAAAGGCAAAAGAATTATCAGGCGGGAATATTCAAAAGCTTATAGTTGCAAGAGAAATAGAGCATGGGAATAAATTTTTGGTTGCGGCAGAACCTACTCGCGGTGTGGATATAGGTGCTATGGAGTTTATACATGACAAAATACTGGAAGTAAGATCAAAAGGCGGCGCGGTGCTGCTTATTTCTTCAGAGCTTACAGAGATTTTATCACTTTCCGACAGAATATATGTTATGTACGGCGGCAATACAAACGGCGAATTTACTAGAGAAGAAGCAACTTCTGAAAAACTGGGGCTGTTAATGATGGGAGGCAAATTAAATGAATAACGATACTCAAAAGAGCTTTATAAAAATTTGCCTAAAAGCATGGAATGCCTTAAAACAGCCTATAATAGCAACGGTTTTTGGGCTACTAATCGGAGCAGTATTAATTTTGACAACAGGTGAAAACCCCATTAATATATATAATCAAATGTTTAGAAAATCATTTCTTGAGCCCTATTATTTAATGCAAACCTTGACACGAGCAACACCTGTAATAATTTGCGCTATAGCCACAGCAGCGGCATGGAGAGCGGGAAATATTAACATAGGGGTAGAAGGACAGATGATCATAGGTTCTTTTACAGCCACCGCATGCGCGCTTTATTTATCAGGCCCTCCTATATTTGTGTTGACAGTTTCAATATTATTGGGAATGATGGCAGGGGCGCTTTATTCCACAATTGCAGCCGCCCTGAATTTAAGATTTGGCACATCGATTGTTATATGCACTCTTATGATGAATTATATCGCAAATTATATTGCCAGTTATTTTGTAAATTTTCCCCTAAAAGATCCCCATGGAGATCCTATTGCGGCTCAGACGGCGGTCATAGATAAAAGCCTTCATTTTCTTAAGCTTTCCAGCAGGAGCACTCTTAATATAGGATTTCTTATTGCTGTCGGAATAACGCTCTTATTTATTTTTATTTCCCAAAGGACTGTATTCGGTTATGAATCGAAAATGACAGGATTAAACCCTGTTTTTGCTCACTACGGAGGCGTAAACCAGAGACAAGTCACGCTCAAGACAATGGCGTTAAGCGGTGCTATTGCGGCAGTGGCGGGTATATGCGAGATTTTTGGAGTAAAGTATCGCTACATTGATTCTATGTTTGTAAGCGGAGGTTATGCATGGACAGGTCTTATGGCCGCGCTGATAGCAAATCTTGATCCTGTAGGCATGTTTTTTGCTTCTACATTTCTTGCAGGATTACAAGTGGGTGGTCAATCCATTCAGCGCACCTCTAATATTCCTTATCAAATGGCTACGGTTATCCAATCATGCATAACACTTTTTGTGTCAGTTAAGCTTACCTTTGATTTTATAAAATGGAAAAGGCACGCCAAAACAGGCGCCGACAAGGAGGCAGATTAGGGTGGACTCTAATTACATAGCAAGCCTTATAAATTCTACGCTCAGATCTACTACGCCTGTTTTACTTGTAGCGCTGGGATCTGCAATATGTAGCCAGGTAGGTGTATTTAATATTGCTCTTGAAGGCCAGATGCTTATAGCTTCATTTACTTCAATAGTTGTAAATTATTTAACCGGTAGTGTCTTGCTTGCGATTATTGCAGGGATAATATCTGGTACAATTATCGGTGCTATCGTAGCTGTTGTTCAAGTTAAATACCAAGCTGCCGATATGGTAGTGGGTAACTCGCTTAATCTTTTAGTCGCAGGCCTTACAAGTATATTGCTTTTTGTGATTTTAGGAGTAAGAGGAAGCTTCAGTAGTCCGGATTTGATACCTCTGGGCAAGATAAATATATCTTTTATAAAAGCATTGCCTTTTATCGGCAGAGTTTTTGCAGATTTGACTGTTGTGGATTATATTTCTTATGTTATTGCAATATTGATGTATATTTTTCTTTTTAAAACAGTTGCCGGTTTCAGGGTTCATTCTATTGGAATCAATAAAGAAGCGGCAGAGAGCCTTGGAGTAAATACACTTAGAATCAGGATGGCAGCAGTTGCATTTTCCGGAGCATTATCAGGGCTTGGGGGTAGTGTGCTCAGCATGGGTCAGGTAACCCTGTTTACAGAAAACATGACCGCCGGCCGGGGCTTTATAGCAATGGCTGCTGCCGGAATGGGGCAAAACCATCCTTTGTATGTGATAGGCTCAAGCCTATTGTTTGGTGCTGCTCAAACCTTGAGTGTTTCCCTGCAGAATATAATTCCCAGCCAGCTGACAATGACAATTCCCTATATTATTACGATAATAGCCCTTTCTGTTTTTGGCTACAGGACAAGAAAGCAAAAATCCATGAAATAAATGTTGCTTTTTGTGCGCTGGATTGATAAAATTAAAATGTAGTAAGGCAATTCAAAAACGTCCGGCATCCTAAAAGGAGCTGGAACGGAGGTGAAAACATGAAAACTGATTTTACAGTGAATCGCCGATACACGCGAACATTGACGGTATCAGGCTTGCTTGGAGCTTTATCGGTAGTGTTGGGCTTGACGCCCTTAGGTTTTATACCGGTTCCTACAGCGGCAGGCCATGCCACGATAATGCATGTACCGGCAATTTTAGGCGCTATTTTGGAGGGACCAACGACAGGAGCCTTGACAGGTTTGATCTTTGGCCTTTACAGTCTTTTAAGGGCAAGCAGTCCGCTTTTTGCAGACCCCTTGATAGCCCTGGTGCCTAGAATACTAATCGGCATAGTAGCATACCAGGTATATCGCCTTACCCACAGCGATGGATTGGCTGCAGTCTGCGGGAGCATGACCAACACCTTAGGCGTTATGGGCTTAGCTGTGTTAAGAGGCTATGTGCCGGCACCGGCAGCATGGGTAGTAGTCCTGACTCACGGTATACCTGAGATGATCGTTGCCGTAGTTATTACTGTAATAATGTGTAAAGCTATGCGAAAAAGCAGAAGGTGAACTTATGATCCTTGCAATTGACGTAGGAAATACAAACCTGGTTTTTGGAATTTATCACAATAACAGTCTCATAGCATCATATAGGATAGCAACACATCACGACTATACGGAAGATGAGTACGGTCTTGTTTTTACTTCGCTGCTGCATTTAAAAGATTTGGATCGCAATAGCATTGAGGGAGGAATCATCTCATCTGTTGTTCCGTCGCTGACCGTTGTTTTAGAAAAAATGTGCAAAAAATATTTTGAAATATCTCCTATAATTGTTGGACCGGGTATCAGAAGCGGGATAAATATAAAATATGAAAACCCGAAAGAAGTAGGAGCTGACCGCATTGTCAATGCGGTAGCTGCTCTTTATAAATATGGCGGGCCGGCTATAATTATAGATTTTGGCACTGCAACCACCTTTGATGCTTTGACAGCGGAAGGGGATTATCTTGGGGGCGCTATAGCCCCCGGGATAGGTATATCTTCTGAAGCACTTTTTAAAAGCGCTGCGAAATTGTATAGGGTAGAAATAGCAAAACCCGAAAGAGTAATTGGAAAAAACACGGCATCCAGCATACAATCAGGAATATACAACGGATATGTGGGTTTAGTTGAAAATATCGTAGACAAGATGAAAGAAGAAATGGGCGGTGGCTCGATATGCGCTATTGCCACAGGCGGCCTGGCCCCTTTGATATGCAGCAATGCAAGAAACATTGACAGAGTTGATATGATGCTTACCCTTGATGGACTAAACTTGCTTTATGAAAAAAATACTGTTAAAAGTTAAGGGAAAACCCAGGTTTTCCCTTAACTTTTTGTAATCATAGACTTTAGCATATTGAGCTAGCAAAACAATAAACCAATAGTTTAACAGTTGGTTATGATTAAAGGCAAGGTTAGATTTGGAGGTTTAAGATATTGCAGACAGGTTGTTCTGATGTACCGCTTTATTTAGCACCTATGGCAGGCGTTACCGATTTGCCTTTTAGGCTTATATGCAAAAAATTAGGTGCAGATGTTCTGATAACCGAGATGATTAGCACCCGCGGAATTATATATAATGATTTAAAAACAAAAAAGCTATTTATAATAGATGAAGAAGAAAAACCAATAGGGGTTCAGCTTTTCGGAAATAATCCGGAAGATTTCAGAACAGCAGTTAAAAAAATTGATCATATGCCTTTCGATTTTGTAAATATAAATATGGGGTGTCCTACTCCGAAAATAGTTAAAAACGGCGATGGATGCGCACTTATGAGAGATGTGAAACTTGCGTCAAGTATAATAAAATCAACCGCCGAAGCCTCCATAAAACCTGTATCTGTTAAGATTAGAAAAGGATGGGACGGGGAAAGCGTAAATGCGGTTGAGTTTTCACAAATGGCGCAGGAAAGTGGTGCATCGATGATTATGGTCCATGGCAGAACAAGGGAAATGTTTTACTCAGGTAAGGCGGACTGGGATATAATAAAAAAGGTTAAAGAGGCAGTAGATATACCTGTTATAGGAAACGGGGATATATTTACTCCCGAAGATGCACTTTCCATGCTCTCTAAAACCGGTTGCGACGGGATCATGGCAGGGCGCGGCGCTTTAGGGAATCCGTGGATTTTCAGAGAAATAAAGCACTTTCTTGCAACAGGAGAAAAGCTTCCTCCTCCCACCTTAGACGAAAGGCTTCAGATAATGATGCTGCATTTAGACAAAGCCATATCATATCATGGCCTGAGACTTGGCATACTTGAAATGCGCAAACATCTGGCTTGGTATATAAAGGGTTTGCCTCATTCCGCTCCCGTTAAAAATACTTTGCAAAAATGCAAAGATGTTACATCTATTAAAGAAATACTAAATGACTATTTTGCAAAATTAGCTCAACAAGGCTATCAATAAAGGTATTTGCTGGTAAATCAAGAGAAAGCCAAAATTATTTTCTCTTGATTTTTTTTGTGAGTTGATATAAAATGATGTGAGCACAAAAGTGTGCACAAGGAGGTGCCGCTGTGGATTTTATAAGGATTGGCGGTAAGCTTATTAGCATATCCCGAATAGAAAATACCATTCAAGAAATGCTGATTTTGCGACAGCAAGGAGTTTCTCAAGCGGATGTAGCTAAAAAGTTTAACACTGACAGGACCTTCTTATCTCGCTTGGAGAGCTTAGGAGAAATAAGAAAGGGAAAAACCATAGCAATAGTTGGATTTCCAATAAAAAACACAGAAGAACTTAAACAAATGGCTGCTCAGGAAGGCGTAGACTTTACATTGATTATGAATGATAAAGAACGCTGGGATTTTGTGTATGAAAAAAGCGGAATAGAGCTGCTAAATGAAGTTATGGGAATCATCTACCAGGTAAGACAATATGATGTAGTTATTTTATTCGGCTCAGATCAAAGGCTTCGACTTTTTAAAGCACTTTTAGACAAAGAAGTCATACCTGTAAATATCGGTAAATCACCTATAACAGAAGATGTTTATGTAGATCCTGAAAACCTAAAGGAAATTATAAAAACCATAAAGAAGGAAGATTAAAATGAAGCATGTTATGAGCGTGAGCATAGGTTCTTCCAAAAGAGATCATAAAGTGGAGACAGAAATTTTAGGAGAAAAATTCATAATAGAGCGTGTGGGAACTGACGGAAGCATAGAAAAAGCCATTGAAATTATCAAGGAAAACGACGGAAAGGTAAGCGCCTTCGGCATGGGTGGAATAGACCTTTATGTTTGCATCGGCAATAAGCGATTTACAATAAGAGACGCAGTGCCGATTGCCCAAGCGGCTAAAATATCTCCTATCGTGGACGGCTCGGGTTTAAAAAATACTCTTGAGCGCCGAGTAGTGAACTACCTTGCCGAAAACAAAATCGTGGATTTTGAAGGTAAGAAAGTGCTCTTAGTCTGCGGCCTAGATAGGTTTGGCATGGCAGAGGCTTTAGATAAAACCGGGTGTAAGTTGACATTTGGGGACCTTATTTTTACAGTAGGAGTGCCAATTCCAATAAGATCCCTTAAAAGCTTGAATATTTTAGCGAGCATCTTAGCCCCTATTATATGCAAGCTTCCATTTAACATGCTGTATCCTACAGGAGAAAAACAAGAGAAAAAAGCCGGTTCCTCAAAATATGAGCGTTTTTATAATGAGGCAGATATTATTGCCGGTGACTTTCATTTTATAAAGCGCTATATGCCTGATAGGCTTGATGGCAAGATTATATTAACAAATACCGTAACATCGGACGATGTAAAGATGCTGACTCAAAGCGGTGTAAAAATGCTGATTACAACAACACCTGAACTAAATGGCAGATCTTTTGGGACAAATGTCATGGAAGCTGTTCTTGTGTCTCTTTCTGACAAACCTTATAAATTCTTAACTCCAGCAGACTATGAAGAACTTTTAGACAAAATCGGGCTTACCCCAAGAGTAGAGGTTTTAAACTAGAAAATAATTAAAGAGGTGCGATCATGGAAAAATTTGCCTTTATAATACATCCTATCGAAGTATCTGATGTATTTAGAAAATTGAAGTTCATGGAAAAACTGCCGCCAAACATGGTGGAGGCTATAATGAAATACGTGCCGCCTTTTACAATTTCTCACATCACGGGAGTAAAAAGCCCATACAATGAAGCCGAGGGCTGGTTTGTTACATGTCCACTGACAACACGACAAATGATTGAACTTCCGGAAGACTTTGTAATTAAAAAAATTATAAAGGCAGGGAAACTGGCGGAGAAACTAGGAGCTAAAATAGTCGGTCTCGGTGCCTTTACATCAGTAGTAGGAGATGCTGGGATTACCATTGCCAAAAACTTAAACATACCTGTTACCACAGGCAATAGTTATACCGTTGCTACTGCCATAGAAGGCACAAAAAAAGCTGCTGAAATTATGGGTAAAGACATAAAAGAGGCCCAGGTGTTGGTTATCGGAGCTGCCGGTTCTATCGGAAAGGTGTGTGCTCAAATTCTTGCAAGAGACTGCAAACATCTGACGCTTGTTGGAAGGCATACAGAAAAACTTCAAGATGTGGCTGATAGAATATTAAGAGATACGGGACGCTGCGTTAAAATAACCTCAGATGTAAGAAACGCCGTAAGAAATGCAGATGTCATCGTGACAGTTACCAGCAGCCTTGATGCAATAATTCAAGCAGAGGACTTAAAACCCGGTGCGGTAGTATGCGATGTATCTCGCCCAAGGGATGTTTCAAAAGAAGTTGCCGAAAAACGCAATGACGTTCTTATAATAGAGGGTGGCGTGGTAGAAGTTCCCGGCGACGTAGATTTCAATTTTAATTTTGGTTTTCCGCCAAAAACTTCTTACGCTTGCATGGCCGAAACGATGATGCTGGCGTTAGAGGGCCGGTATGAAAGCTTTTCTTTAGGTAGAGATCTTACAGTCGAACAAGTAGAAGAGATAACAAGGATAGCCAACAAGCATGGATTTAAATTAGCCGGCTTTAGGAGTTTCGAACGGGAAGTGACACAGGAGCAGATTGAAAACATTAAAAGGAACGCGAAGAAAAAACAAGAGCAGGCAAGCTGAAAGCATAATAACCTCACCTGAAGCATACGGGTGAGGTTATTAATTTTGATGGAAACCGGAACTTAATTTATTTTTGCCCTGTACTATGTTAAAATAACAATACAAGAGAATAACTTTGAGGGGGACAGCGGATGGCAGGAAAGAATAAGATTAAGGATTTTGTTATGGTTTTAATGGCGACAGTTGCCTTTGTTTCCACATATTACATAATGATGCCTGTTATCCCCGTATATATGCTGGGACTTGGCTTTGACAATCTGACGATAGGCACCACAATGGGTCTTTTTTCCATAAGTTCCATGCTTGCAAGACCCATTGGCGGTATTTGGATAAATACATATACAAGCAAAAAAGTCATGCTGCTTTCCATATGTTTATTCTTTTTTACGCCGTTACTTTTAAAAACTTTCCCTGCTCTGGCAGGTCTTTCATTAACGCTTTTAATTTACGGATTTACAGTAGGCGCATTTTCTGTGGCATCAGCAAATTTTACGGCTGATATATCATCCTCTGAAAATCTCATAAGATTTATGGGTTTTAATTCAGTAGCCGTAATGATTGCAAAGGGTTTAGCTCCCGCTGCCGGTGTAAGGCTCATCAACAATTATAATTTTGATGTGGCAGTTTACTCTACAGTCGCTGCTGCGTTATTTGCCCTGATTTTGCTGACCTTCGTTTCAGATATAAAAGTAGATACAAAAAAAGAAGAAGATTCTAACTTCATAAGAGTGCTGCTGAATAAAAGCGTTTATCTGCCAACTATAGTGCTCTTTTGCGGCATGACCACATTTGGCGCAATTTCGGCAATGCTTCCTCTTTTTGCTGCTGCAAAAAATATTACGGGAACGGAATACTTTTTCGTAATAAATACTGCAGTAGTAGTTACGACAAGGCTGCTGGTAGGAAGGTGGAGCAATAAGTATCTTGAACAGATTATAGCCTTTGCTCTGCTCGACCTTACGGTATCACTTATTTTGATGAGTTTTGTAAATAGTTTTCAAGGATTAATCGTTGTTGCTATAATATACGGATTAGGTTTTGCACTGCTTTTCCCTTTTATGACATCGCTTTTAGTTCTTACAATTCGCGGTATATCAAGAAGCACGGCATTAGGCGCATTTACAGCGGCTTTTGATTTAGGGGTGGCCGCAGGTGTTACATTAGGCGGCTTTAGTGAATATATGGCATTTGAAAGATTGTATCTCTTTCTTGCGGCGATACCATTTATAGGCTATCTGATTTATCAATATATTTACAGACCTTATATAAGGCAGTTGGAATAATGATACTTATTTAAAATTTAAAGGAGGGTCTTGAAATGAGCGTTTTGTCAGGCTATTTAATGCCGCATCCCCCGATTATGGTAGAGGAAGTCGGTGGAAAAGAGGCCCGAAAAGTCATTTCATCCATAAACGCTGCCAATACAGTAGGTAGGGAAATAGCAAAACTCTCTCCTGATACTATAGTTATAATATCCCCTCATGGTCCTATTTTTGCAGATGCCTTATGTATCTATGATTTTAATTTAAAAGGCAGTCTTGCATCCTTTGGCGCTCCTGAGGTAAAGATGAGTTTTGAACGCGACGCAGAGCTTGCAGATGAAGTGCGCGAAAGGGCGAACAGGCATGGCATTTCAACTGTTACAACCAGTGAAGTTGGGGTTTGGAAATACGGCTTCAAAGAGGAGCTGGATCATGGTGTAATTGTACCTATGTATTTTATTGCCAAATATTCTTCGAATTTTAAATTAATGCCTTTATCTTTCGGTATGCTTCCATATGAGGACCTTTACGAATTTGGAAAACTAATACAAGAATCTGCAAAAGCGCTAAATAAAAAAATAGTAGTAATAGCAAGCGGAGATCTTTCTCACAGGCTTACAAAAGATGCACCTGCAGGTTATGACCCATACGGAAAAGTGTTTGAAGACCAATTGGTAGATGCATTGAGAAAATTTGATTTAAAAGCTCTTCGATCTATTGACCCGGTGGTTATCGAAAGAGCCGGAGAATGCGGCTTAAGATCAATTTGGATTATGGCAGGCACTCTTGACGGCTGCAAAGTGGAGCCTGAAGTGCTTTCACATGAAGGGCCTTTTGGCGTAGGTTACTGTATAGCAAGATTTAAGGTTGCCGAACAAAAAGAAGATTCAAGCACGCCTGAAAAAGAAACAGAAGATCCTTATGTAAAACTTGCTCGCTACACCCTTGAAACCTATGTGAAAGAAGGCGTTATACCGCCGCTACCCGAAGATTTACCCGAAGAGATGCTCAAACAAAGGGCCGGGGTGTTTGTGTCGATAAAGAAGGGCGGACAACTTAGAGGATGTATAGGAACATTTTTACCCACCCGCAAGAACATCGCAGAAGAGATTCAAAGAAATGCTATAAGTGCAGGGTGCGAGGATCCACGATTTTACCCGGTAGAAAAAGATGAACTTCCTGAACTTGAATATTCCGTGGATGTTCTTACAGAGCCTGTGCCGGTGTACAGTATTGACGAACTTGATCCTAAGAAGTACGGTATTTTAGTAAGAAAAGGCTATAAATCCGGTCTGCTGTTGCCTGATTTAGAAGGTGTGGATACAGTAGAGCAGCAGCTTAGAATAGCCCTTGCGAAAGCCGGGATAAGACTTGATGAGGACTATCAGATATATAAATTTGAAGTGGAAAGGCATGAAGAAAAATAATTTAGGGTTGATTTTTGAAATATACTTGTTATAATTATACAATATAATGCATAATTATAAGATACTTAATAAGCCTGAGGTGAAAGTTTTGAAAGAGGATTTATATAAGACAATAGTGGTTAAAGTCGGAACTACAACACTGGTAAATGAAAATGGTAAACTAAATATCGTAGGAATTGAAAAGCTGGTCAGGGTAGTCTCTGCTATAAAAAACAGCGGTAAAAATGTTGTTCTCGTTACATCGGGAGCGGTAGGGGCGGGAGCTGGCAGGCTTGGCATAAAAGGCAAAGGCGATATTAGAATTAAGCAGGCTTTAGCAGCTGTGGGGCAGGGCGTTTTAATGCAATTTTATGAGAAACTTTTTTTGGAATATGGCGTGAATGTGGCACAAGTATTGCTCACAAGAGAAGATTTGGAGACTGATATAAGAAGGCAAAATGCCTTAAATACATTGACTACACTTTTTGAATTTGAAGTCGTTCCTATAGTAAATGAAAACGACACAGTGGCAGTAGAAGAAATTGTCTATGGAGATAATGATACTTTGGCGGCAGTTGTGGCAAAACTAATTGGGGCAGATTTGCTTGTTATTCTTTCAGACGTGGACGGTCTTTATACTATGCCTCCCCATGAGCCGGGAGCTGAAAAGATTCCTTATGTAAAGGAAATAACGCCGGAAATCGAGGCTCTGGCAGAAGGGTCCTATTCAAATCTTGGAACCGGTGGTATGCAGAGCAAAATTAAGGCTGCAAAAATAGCTACGGAAGCGGGAATAGCAATGGCAATTATCAGCGGCGAAAGTCCTACGGATATTTACAACATCTTAGATGGCAGTACTGCCTGCGGCACTTTCTTTGAACCCAAAAAAGCCGGGGAATGCGCTAAAGAAGCATAATTTGATGGGGTGATTTTATTGGACAGCGTTTTGGATATTGCAAAAAAGGCAAAGGAAGCATCGTATAAAATTGCATTAAGTTCTACCACGGTTAAAAACGATGCGTTAACTTATATGGCACAAGCACTTGAAGATATGAAAGATGATATAATTTCGGCGAATCAAGAAGATGTATCAAATGCACGCAAAAACGGACTTAAGGAATCCCTTATCGAAAGGCTTACATTGACCGAACAGCGAATTTCCGGGATGATAGAAGGCCTTTTGACTCTACTGGATTTGCCTGACCCTGTAGGTGGTGGCACGATAATTAAAAGGCCTAACGGTCTTACTCTGCTAAAAGAAAAGGTGCCATTAGGTGTAATCGGCATAATATATGAATCAAGGCCAAACGTTACCTCGGATGCGGCCGGGCTATGTATAAAATCCGGAAATGCCGTTATTCTTCGCGGCGGATCTGAAGCAATAAATTCAAACAAAGTTATCGTAAAGGCACTTTGCAGCGGACTCAAAAGAGCCGGTCTTCCGGAAAGCTGTATACAATTGATAGAAGATACCGATCGGGAAAGGATTCAAGAACTTTTTAAGATGAGAGATTATGTGGATGTCATAATTCCCCGGGGAGGCGGAGCTCTTATTAAAAATGTTGTAGAAAATTCTAAGATACCGGTTATAGAAACCGGAGAAGGCAATTGCCATATTTATGTGGATGAATTTGCCGATTTGCCGATGGCAGAAAAGATATTGATAAACGCTAAAACCAGCAGACCTTCAGTATGCAATGCTGCGGAAAAATTGCTTGTCCATGAAAAAATCGCTAGGGAATTTTTGCCTGATGCCCTTTTGAAATTACAAAAGCTGGGAGTAGAAATTCGCGGCTGTGAAAGGACTAGGAAGATTTATCCTAATGCTATTCCGATTAAAGATGAAGACTGGCCTATGGAGTATCTTGACTTTATAATAGGTGTAAAAGTTGTAGACAGCATAGATGAAGCCATTGAGCATATTAACCGTTTTGGAACACGGCATTCCGAAGCCATTGTTACAAAAGATTACGAAAGAGCGAATAAATTTCTTGCAGGTGTGGATGCAGCATGCGTCTATGTCAATGCCTCTACCCGATTTACTGATGGCGGAGAGTTTGGAATGGGGGCAGAAATAGGAATAAGCACTCAGAAGCTTCATGCAAGAGGTCCTATGGGACTTGAAGAGCTGACGACAACAAAATATCTCATATTAGGCAATGGTCAGATTAGAGAGTAAATAATTTAACCAACCTAAATATAATAACCAATAAAGCATCTATCTTTTCGGCTGATGCTTTATTTTTTTACAGGTTTGCTTTATATGTTATAAGCTTGCAATAATATAAGATTTCCTAGTATAATTGAAAAAGGAAGTAACGGAGGGAGGGTAAAGACGGTTTTGACAAGCAAAGCCAGTCTTGATGCAAATGAAAGAAGCCATGTATTATCGAAAAAATGTCGATGGCAGCGTCGAGTGCGTCCTTTGCCCACATCACTGTATAATATCTGAGGGACATACAGGAATTTGCAGAGTAAGAAGAAATATAGGAGGCATACTGTATTCTGAAAACTATGCACAAGTTTCATCGTGGGGAATGGATCCTGTAGAGAAAAAGCCATTATATCATTTTTACCCTGGAAATGTGATATTTTCAGTAGGAAGCATAGGGTGTAATTTTAAATGTAAATTTTGCCAAAATTGGCAAATCGCTCAATCTACAGATGTTCCAACTCAAGAAGTAAATCCAGAAGATTTAGTTGCTATAGCTAAAGGACAGCGGAAAAATATCGGTATAGCCTATACCTATAACGAACCTACTATATGGTATGAATATGTGTTGGAATGCGCAAAACTTGCTCACGAGGAAGGCCTTAAAAATGTCTTGGTAACGAATGGCTTTATCGAAAAAGAACCGCTAAATCAAATCCTCCCATTTGTAGATGCCATGAACATAGACCTAAAAGCATTTCATGAAGATTTTTATAAGAAACTTTCATCAGGACGTCTTGCGCCTGTAATGGAAACAATAGAAATTTCTCAGAAAAAATGCCATGTTGAATTAACAACACTTATAATTCCCGGTATGAATGATAGCGCCGAAGAAATAGAAGCCCTTGCAAAGTGGGTTTCTTCTCTCAGAAAAGATATACCTATTCACTTTACTCGCTATTTTCCGTGCTACAAATTGGATATCCCGGCTACACCTTTTGAGACAATAAAGAAAGCTAGAGAAATAGCATTAAAATATTTGGATTATGTTTACACTGGCAATATGACAGATGAAACAGGCAGCAATACTTACTGCCCTTCATGCGGGAAAATGGTTATTCAAAGGACAGGCTACTTTGTGCAAATAGAAATGGAAGATAGCAAGTGTCCAAATTGCGGCAGAGATATTCTGGTAATAAGATAAAAATGTATGAAGCTTTAATAATGAAAAAAACGCGCCAGGAGAGGAGAAATTACTATAGACCAGAAACCGGTAAACAATATAATAGATTTATTTAGAATGCTCGACGGCAATGCTAGGACCTGTGTGATGTTCGAACCTATGTGGGGCATTCCTTATGTACTCTATAATTTTTATTTAAGCCTTTATATGAAAAGTCAGGGCATAACAGATAAACAAATAGGATTTCTGATATCGCTAGGGTTTATAACGGCAATAATATTTTCTCTTTTGGCAGGGCCCATAACCGATACATTGGGGAGGCGAAAAACTACATTTGTTTTTGACGTTATAGCATGGCCCCTTGCTGCGCTGATTTATGCTTTTGCAAGCAATTTTTGGATGTTTGCTCTGGGAATTATGATAAATAGTGCTCAGCGAGTTACGGCTGTCTCTTACAACTTAATGGTGATAGAAGACTCCAGTAATGAACAGCGCTTTGCTGCCTTTAATCTGATAAATATAATAAATATATCAGCAGGTATTTTAACACCGATTGCAGGAATTGCAGTAAAGATGTATGGCATAGTAAAGGCAGAAAGATTCTTTTTGATATTGGCAGTAGTTAGTATGACAGTAATGATGGCGCTTAGGTATTATTTTCATACCGAAACTTCCACAGGCAAGGTTATATTAGCAGAAAGGTCTAAGCACAAAAAGAAAGCCGGCTACAATAAAAACATATATAAAGAAGTAATTGCTGAGCTTAAATACAAACCCTTAATCCTAATGATAATGAGCGTATTAATACTTTTTAATATGTATACCACAATCGGCACCCACCTTAGCCTTTATTTTGCTCCCTATATGTCAGAAGTTCTCAAAATAGAAAAATCTATGATATCACTGCTGGGAGTTGCAAATTCTGCTACTATGATTGCAGCATTGGTTTTTATTAATCCGATTTTAAGCGGAAAAAACACTATAACCAATATGGTGACAGGATTGATTTTACAAGCATGTGGCCTCTTTATGCTAATTACAATTCCAACAAATAATCTTGTAATTACAATACTAGCTGTAATGGTCTTTGCCGCAGGCTTTGGTATATTCAGGCCGTTTGCTGATGCTATGCTGGCAGAAGTTACAGAAGGTAATACCCGAGCTACAATTTATTCACTGCTGAATACCGGAATTTCTATTTTAAGTGCAACAATGGGACTTATTTCAGGTTACATCTATGATTTAAATCCACGGCTAATATACATAATTTCAATTTGCATTTTATTTATCTGTATGCTAGTTTTGCTTTCAATGAAAAAATCATTTAGCACCCAAAACAGTGATGGAGAGGCTTTGTAAAAACTCTTGTGCAAAATTAGAGCGTGTGCTATAATACTAAAGGTACTCTAAATTTGAGGCGAACCAACTTTATCTTATAAATTTATTCAAAGAGGTGAAAGGCATGAAGAAAGGCATACATCCTAAATATGTGAGAGCTACAGTCAAATGCGCCTGTGGAAATACATTTGAAACGGGATCGACAAAAGAGGAACTCCGCGTTGAAATATGCTCAAAGTGTCATCCTTTCTTTTCAGGCAAGCAGAAGCTGGTTGATACCGGAGGCCGTGTGGAAAGGTTCAAGAAGAGGTACGGCTTACAAGAAGCAAAAGACGAGGAGTAGGTCAAGAAGGTTGGAGGTTGTCTCTAACCTTTTTTCTTAATCCCTTAAGCATTGCCAATAGGAGGAAAAAATGAAGGAAGTTAAACCTGCCATAGGGGGCCAAGCGGTAATTGAAGGCGTAATGATGCGCGGTCCCAAAAGCACAGCTATTGCTGTGAGAAAAGACAATGGTGAAATTGTCTTAAAAAAAGACGAAAACCACTCGATTTCTGAGCGCTATAAATTTCTTAAATTGCCTATATTAAGAGGAGTAGTTTCCCTAATTGAGATGATGATAATAGGAATTCAAACCCTGTCATATTCTGCTACAATGGCAGGCTACGAAGAGGAAGAAACCCTTACCACTAAGGACATAGCTATTGCACTGGCCTCTGCGGTTCTATTTGCAGTTGTCCTGTTTGTAATTTTACCAACTGTTGCTGTCAAATTTATAAGCGCAAATATAAACACACCATTTTTGCTTAGTCTTGCTGAGGGATTTTTGCGAATAGCAATTTTTGTAGCATATGTAGCAGTTATTTCTCTTATGAAAGATATTCGCAGAGTTTTTGAATACCACGGAGCAGAACACAAGGTCGTTCACTGTTATGAACATGGCGAAGATCTGACTCCGGAAAATGCTAAGAAATATTCTACTGTTCACCCCAGGTGCGGCACTAGTTTTATAATGATAGTAATGATAGTAAGCATACTTCTTTTTTCTATATTGGGATGGCCGGGGATAATAGCAAGAATTGTTTCGAGAATTTTGCTTCTGCCTGTAGTTGCAGGGATTTCATATGAACTTATTCAACTTGCAGGAAGAAGCAGCAGTCCGTTTTTAAAAATATTAAATACTCCGGGTATGTGGCTTCAGAAACTTACAACGAGAGAACCTGATGATTCTCAATTGGAAGTTGCGATAGCGGCGTTGAAGGCTGTAATAGATTAATTCTGTTCAAACCGCAGGAAGGTGATTTTTTATGATAGAGAAATTAGAAACAATTGAAAAGAAATATGATGAACTTACACAAAAAATATCCGATCCCCAGATAATAGCCCGTCAGGATGAATGGATAAAGCTCGCGAAGGAACACGCTTCATTAGAAGATACTGTAGCGTGTTTTAAAGAGTATAAAAAGGTTGCAAAAGAATTAGCAGAAAATTATGAACTTTTGAAGGAAAATAATGACCCTGAGATGGAACAGCTCATCAAAAGTGAAATAGAAATATTAGAAAAGAAAAAAGCTCAGCTGGAAGAAGAATTGCGAATAATGCTGCTTCCAAAAGATCCTAACGATGAAAGAAATGTCATAATGGAAATACGTGCAGGCACCGGAGGCGAAGAAGCGGCACTTTTTGCAGGTGATTTGTTTCGAATGTACAGCCGGTATGCCGAGAAAAAGGGATGGAAAGTCGAAATTATCGAATCAAATCCTACAGAGCTTGGAGGATTTAAAGAAATAATTTTTGAAATAAACGGTAAAGGTGCATACAGCCGATTAAAGTATGAATCAGGAGTTCATAGAGTGCAGAGAGTTCCAACAACAGAAGCAGGAGGCAGAATTCATACGTCGGCTGCGACTGTTGCAGTATTGCCTGAAGCTCAAGAAGTAGATGTAGAGATAAATCCGTATGATCTTCGCATAGATATATATAGAGCCTCCGGCCACGGCGGACAAGGCGTAAATACTACCGACTCGGCTGTAAGAATAACTCATATGCCCACAGGCATAGTTGTTACCTGCCAAGATGAGCGCTCGCAGCTCAAGAATAAAGAAAAAGCAATGAAGGTACTCAGAGCTCGATTATTGGAAAAAATGCAAGAAGAACAGGATCGGGAAATAGCACAGAGCCGCAGGAGTCAAATCGGTTCAGGTGATCGCAGTGAGCGCATACGCACATATAATTTTCCCCAGGGAAGGGTAACGGATCATCGCATAAATCTCACAACACACCAACTTGCAAGCATATTAGAAGGCGAGCTTGACGAGATAATCGATGCCTTAATTGCTGAAGACCAAGCAAAAAAACTGGCCAGAGCCCAATAAAAAGAGGGAAGTTTTGTGAAAGTCAGAGAAGCTTTGACAGAAGGCACTAATATATTAGCCGCAAAGGAAATAGAAAATCCTGCTCTAGATTCGCAGATTATATTAGGATATGTGCTTAAAAAAGACAGGTTATATCTGCTTACACATGATGATATTATGCTCAGCAGCGAGCAAGCAGATGCTTTTAATAAATTATTAAAACTGCGATGCCGCCACATTCCGATTGCATATATCATAGGAGAAAAAGAATTCTACGGAATTAAATTACATGTGAAACCCGGGGTTCTGATTCCGCGTCCTGAAACTGAATTTGCAGTTGAAGAAACTTTAAATGCTATTTTGGATATAAAAAAACCTAAAGTTGCTGATATATGCTGCGGCAGTGGTGCAATTTCGGTAGCTATTGCAGCAAACAACCAAAATGTAAGAATATATGCGTCGGACATATCGGATATTTCCTGCGAAATTACTAGAATCAATGTAAATTCCTATAATTTACAAGATCGGATATTTGTATTCAAAGGAGATTTATTAGAGCCCTTCAAAGAAAATAACATAAGAGATTTTGATGTGATTGTTTCAAACCCCCCTTATATTCCTAAAAGTGAACTGGCAAATCTACCTCCGGATGTAAAAAACGAACCTGAATCAGCCCTAAACGGTGGCTTAGATGGCCTAATGTTCTATAGAAAAATAGCTTTCGAGGCTCCGAGATTTTTAAAGCCTCAAGGGAAAATTATTTTTGAAATTGGTTGGAATCAAGCAGAAGCAGTAAGAAAAATTTTACTGGCAAATGGCTTTACGGCAATTTCAGTTGTAAAAGATTACGCAGGTTTTGACAGGGTAATTTCAGGAAGCTTAAATTACTAAATCAAAGAAGGTTTTTAGTTGAATACACAGATTGTTTCTGTAGATAAAGATAAACCGGAAAAAGAAATAATCAAACAAGCGGCAAAAATAATTAAAGCCGGCGGTCTAGTGGCATTCCCAACTGAGACGGTTTACGGATTAGGCGGCAATGCACTGGATGCAGAAGTTGCAAAAAAGATATATGCAGCAAAAGGAAGGCCTCAAGACAATCCTTTAATTGTTCATATTTATTCTCTGATACAATTAGAAGAATTGGTAAAAGAAATACCAGCAAAAGCACATGCGCTAATGGAAAAGTTCTGGCCGGGGCCACTTACAATTATATTTTATAAAAAGGATATTGTACCTTACAGCACTACAGGCGGTTTGGATACCGTAGCGATTCGAATGCCTGCACATCCTGTAGCTTTAGAGCTTATTAAAGAATCCGGAGTCCCGATAGCGGCACCGAGTGCCAATATTTCCGGAAAACCAAGCCCCACATGTGCTCAGGATGTAGCAGAAGATCTTTCGGGAAAAATCGACATGATATTAGACGGCGGGCCGGCAGAAGTGGGAGTGGAGTCTACAGTACTGGACATTTCTGAAGAGATACCTATAATTTTAAGACCCGGCGGAGTTACAAAAGAAGAACTGGAAAAAGTCTTGGGAAAAGTAGAAGTGGACCCGGGCCTTGCGCCTGGCGAAAAGCCTCGATCACCCGGACAAAAATACCGACACTATGCCCCGAAAGCCCAAGTTACTGTTTTTGAAGGGACAGTAGAAAATCAGGTGAAAGCTATTTGCGCTTTAGCGGCAGAACTTGAAAGCCGTGGTCTCAAAGTTGGAATTATGGCAACAGCTCAGACAAGGCATTTTTATACAAAAGGATATGTTATTTCAGTAGGCGACAGGACGGCGCCTCTTACCATTTCGTCAAATCTTTTTTCTATTTTAAGAAAATTTGACAGGCTTGGCGTAGATAAAATCCTCGCAGAAAGCATACCGAAAACAGGTATAGGCCTTGCGGTGATGAATAGATTATATAAGGCCGCCGGATATAATATTGTAGAAGTGTAGGAGGGTCTTTCTTGAAGAAAATAGTTTTTGTATGCACTGGAAATACCTGCCGCAGCAGCATGGCAGAAGCCCTATTTAAGAAAATGTTAGATGACAAGGGTAAATCTAAGGAATTTAAAGTTTCATCCTGCGGCACCCATGCCATTTTCGGTCTGCCTGCTTCTGAAAATGCAATACAAGTTATGAAGGATGAAGGGATAGATTTAAGCGGCCATAGGTCGCGTCCCCTTACAGAAGATATCCTTACAGCAGATCTTGTTTTAACAATGACCCTCTCTCAAAAAGAATATATACTCAGCATATTTCCCGAAATGCGCGGCAAGGTTTTTACCCTTGGCGAATATGCAGGTGACGGCAGAGAAATTCCGGATCCTATCGGCATGGATACCAATTTTTATAGGATGGTTGCAAGGGAAATTAAAGCAAAATTACAAAAAATAATAACCAAGCTTTAGACAGTGGACAATAATCACAAATTAAGTATATAATTAACAAAAGTATTTTTTAATTAAAGGGGTGGTAATAAATTGACTATAGCTATAGCCAGTGATCATGGCGGTTACAAGCTAAAGAACGAAATTATAAGCTACTTTGATAAAAATAAGATTTCTTACAAAGATTTGGGGTGCTTTTCTGAAGAGCCGGTAGACTATCCGGACATAGCCATCAAATGTGCTGAGGCTGTTGCTCGGGGAGAATTTGAAAAAGGCATTATAATCTGCGGTACCGGCATAGGTGTATCAATTACTGCAAATAAAGTTAAAGGAATTCGTGCGGCACTGTGCCACGATACTTTTTCTGCTAGGATGTCAAGAGAGCATAATAATGCTAACGTTCTAACAATGGGCGGTAGGGTTATTGGGCCCGGCCTTGCGATAGATATTGTAAAAGAGTGGCTTGCAGCAGAGTTTGCAGGAGATCGGCATCAACGTAGGGTTGAAAAAATAATGGAATATGAAAATTCAAAATAAGCCTAGAAGATAGGCTTTTGAATATTGCAAACAATACAAGAAGAGGTGTTCAAAGTGGATATACTTAAACTCGTAGATCCGGAAATAGCTGATGCCATTGAAAAAGAAACATATAGACAGCAGCATAAACTGGAAATGATTGCATCAGAAAATTTTACAAGCAAGGCAGTTATGGAAGCCCAAGGTTCTGTTCTGACTAATAAGTATGCAGAAGGCTACCCGGGAAAACGCTATTATGGCGGCTGTGAATATGTAGATATTGTAGAAAATATCGCGCGAGAGCGAGCGAAAAAGCTCTTTTCGGCAGAACATGCAAATGTTCAGCCTCATTCAGGCTCCCAAGCAAATATGGGCGTCTATTTTGCGTATCTTAATTATGGAGATAAAGTTCTTGGTATGAACTTAGCTCATGGCGGTCATCTTACTCATGGAAGTCCTGCAAGCATTTCGGGGAAATATTATAATTTTATACCTTATGGAGTTTCTAAAGAAACCGGATATATTGACTATGATAATATGGAAGCATTGGCCCATGAACACAAACCCAAGATGATAGTGGCAGGCGCCAGCGCATATCCAAGAATTATTGACTTTGAAAGAATTGTGCAGATTGCAAAAGATGTAGGGGCATATGTTATGGTGGATATGGCCCATATAGCAGGTCTTGTGGCAGCCGGTCTTCATCCGAACCCTGTTCCCATATGTGATTTTGTAACGACAACAACACATAAGACGCTTAGAGGTCCAAGAGGCGGCATTATATTGTGCAAACAAGAATATGCCAAAGCCATAGACAAAGCAATTTTTCCCGGAATTCAGGGCGGACCTTTAATGCATGTAATTGCAGCGAAAGCGGTTTGCCTAAAAGAAGCTTCAACTGACGAATTTGTAGAATACCAGAAACAAGTAGTAAAAAATGCTAAAACATTAGCCGGCGCCCTTTCGGATAAAGGCTATAATCTTGTTTCAGGCGGCACCGATAACCATCTGATATTGATAGATTTAAGAAATAAAAATCTTACCGGAAAAGAAGCAGAGCACCTTTTAGAAGAAGTAGGCATTACCGTAAATAAAAATGCCGTTCCCTTTGACACCGAAAGTCCTAATGTCACAAGTGGTATAAGGGTCGGAACACCTGCCCTTACCTCTAGAGGTATGAAGGAAGCGGAAATGGAAAAAATTGCCGAATTAATGGACGAAGCCTTAACTAAAGGACAGGATGAACTTGTCAAAATAAAAATATCAAAAGCAGTGGCTGCTCTTTGCGAACAATTTCCGCTCTATGCGAAATAAAAACTAGGAGGTTGCCTTAATGGAAAATGTTTTTGTATTAGATCATCCCCTAATTCAACATAAACTGGCTTTAATTAGGGATGAAAACACCGGCGCCAAGGAATTTCGCGAGCTGGTAGAAGAAGTGGCTGTTCTCATGGCTTATGAGGCAACCAGAAATATGCCGTTAGAGGAATCTGAGGTAAAAACCCCTATAGGACCTGCAAAGGTTAGAATGCTTTCGGGTAAAAAATTGGGTATTGTTCCTATCCTTCGAGCAGGCCTTGGCATGGTAGATGGCTTGCTTAAATTAATCCCTACAGCGAAAGTTGGCCATATTGGTCTATATAGAGATCCCGAAACACTCCTTCCGGTCGAATATTACTGCAAACTTCCCTCTGACGTAAGCGAAAGAGAACTTATAATACTAGATCCAATGCTGGCTACAGGAGGATCTGCCGCCAAAGCGGTAGAAATTCTCAAAGAAAAGGGAGCAACCAATATAAAACTCATGTGCTTGATTGCAGCTCCCGAAGGAATACATGGGGTTCATAAAGATCACCCAGATGTTCAGATATATACTGCTGCCATTGATGAAAAACTAAATTCCCATGGCTATATCGTGCCGGGTCTTGGCGATGCCGGCGACAGGCTGTTTGGAACGAAATAAAGATAAATCTCGAGGCTGTCCTATTTAGGACAGCCTTTTTAAACTTTATACACCAGATATGTGCATTTTATAAATAAAAATTTTTTCCAGAATTAAATATTATGAAAGAAACTATTTACAAAATGATTTTTCTATGATATATTTTATTTAAACAATTTAAAAAACAGGCGGGAGATAAAAGTGATGCTGGAAAAATTTAAAGGCGTTTTCCCTGCTTTATATGCTTGTTATGATGAGGCAGGGGAAATATCAAGAGAAAGAACAATGAGTTTATGCAATTACCTTTATGAAAAAGGCGTAAAAGGTCTTTACGTAGGTGGAAGTTCAGGTGAGTGTATATATCAAAGCCTAGAAGAAAGAAAAGCTACGTTAAAGTATGCATCTGAAGCGGCAAAAGGTAAGCTTACACTTATTGCACATGTAGGCGCACCTTCTACAAGAGAGAGCAAGATACTTGCAAGATATGCTGCAGAATTAGGCTACGACGGATCATCGGCAATTCCACCAATATATTTTAAGTTGCCTGAAAGTTCTATCTACAACTACTGGACTGAAATAATAGATTCAACAGACCTGCCATTTTTTATCTACAATATACCACAGACTACAGGATATAGTCTTTCCTTAGATTTGTTTAAAAAGATGCTTACGAATAAAAAGGTTAAAGGAGTAAAAAATTCTTCCATGCCGGTGCTTGACATTGAAAGATTCAAAAGAGCCGGAGGCGATGACATCATAGTATTTAACGGTCCTGACGAGCAGTATGTTGCAGGAAGATTAATGGGTGCCGATGGAGGAATAGGGGGTACCTATGGGGTAATGCCGGAACTATTCCTTGCGGCAGAAGAATTTATAACATCCGGCAGCTTTAAAAATGCCAGGGCAATTCAAGGCGACATTAATGATATTATTATAGCATTAACTTCACTTAATGGGTCAATGTATTCTGCAATAAAGGAAATTTTAAAATTAAGAGGAGTAGATATCGGCAGTGTAAGGGCGCCGCTTGAACCTGTATCCGGAGCAGATTTAAACAAAATAAAGGAAATAAAGGAACTTATTGATACTACAATTCTGAAATGGAAGGAAATAAAATGAGAAGGATAGTATGCTTTGGAGATTCAAATACATGGGGCTATAATGCCGTTACCATGGAAAGATTTTCGGAAGACATCAGGTGGCCATGCCTTTTAGGGAAACTTCTTGGAGATGAATTTCAGGTAATTGAAGAAGGCCTTTGCGGGAGAACCAGTGTCGCAGATGACCCTTTATTTGAAGGCTTGAGCGGTTATGAGTATATTTATCCTTGCTTGATGAGCCATGCACCGTCAGAACTTGTAATAATTATGCTCGGTACTAATGATGCTAAAGAAAGGTTTAATCTGACATCTTATAATATAGCACAGGGTATAACAAGACTTGCTCTTAAAGCTAGGAGCGTTCCAGCGGGCAAGGATGGCGGTTTTCCAAAGGTTTTAGTAGTTGCACCACCTCCAATAGGCAGCGAATATTTTAACACTGAAGTAGGAAAATCTATGGGGGCAAACTGTGATATTAAATCTAGTGAACTTTCACATCACCTGGAAGAACTGCTGCAACTTGAGAAAATAGAGTTTTTAGACACAAAAGGAATAGTTTCTATGAACAAGATAGACTATATGCACCTTGATGAAAAAGGTCATAAAGCATTAGCAAATATAGTTTGTAAAAAGGTTGTGGCCTTACTTTAGAGGTGTTATAGGATTTTTGACAGGAGGTGGAGCAAAGCCTACGAAAAAAGTGAAATATTATTACAAATAACAAAAACCGTCACCCTGTTTATACTTAATATGTCATACTGAGCGATAGCAAAGGATCTATTAAAAGAATCTATTATAATTATTAATTTCAGGAGGGATTTAATTGAAAAGACTGATTTGTAGTGTATTAACTTTTTTGATGATTATTACATTATGTACCGGCTGCGTAAGTAATAATAAACAAGACTCTATCGAATCTTCTGAGTCTGAAATGCAAGGAGAACTTAGCGGGGAGATTACATTCTGGCATTCCTTTACACAAGGACCTAGACTTGAAGTTATACAAAAGGCTGCTAATAAATTTATGGAAGAAAACCCCAAAGTCAAAATTAATATTGAAACATTTTCGTGGAATGACTTCTATAATAAATGGACAACGGGACTTGCTACAGGAAACTTACCAGATATGAGCACAGCTTTGCCAGGACAAGTTGTTGAGATGATTGATGCGGATGCATTAATTCCATTAAATGATTTAATTAAGGAAATAGGAGAAGATAGATTTAGTGAAACTGCGCTTAACGAAGGTACAGTTGACGGAAATCGATATTCCATTCCTCTTTACACACATGCACAAGTTATGTGGATTCGCAAAGATCTCCTTGAAGAAAATAATTTAGAAGTACCAAAAACTTGGGACCAATTTTATGAAGCAGCAAAACTGTTGACAAAGAATGGAGTTTACGGATGTTCTTTTCCATGTGGTTCAAATGACTTTCAAGCAACTAACTTTTTAAACTTTTATGTAAAAAGCGGGGGAGGAAGTTTACTAACAGATGACCTGAAGGCAAATCTTACTAGTGATTTGGCTATTGATGGAATCAATTTTTGGCTGAAAGTTTATAAAGATTGTTCTCCAAAAGATTCTGTAAACTATGATGTATTAGACCAAGCAACATTGTATTATCAAGGAAAGACTGCATTTGATTTTAACAGTGGTTTTCAAATTTCAGGCGTAGCACAAAACTCACCAGATTTGTTAGATTATGTTGATTGCTATCCAATACCTAAAATTAATGAAAATGATGAGGAACGAGGGATTACAACAGCGAATCAGCCGATGGTTATTTGGAAAAAATCTAAACATCCTGAAATTTGTAAGGCATTTATGAAATCTTTATATAAAGAAGATATATATATTGAATTTTTACATGCAACTCCAGTAGGCATGCTTCCAGCTATTAGTGGTATTTCCGAAAGTGAAACTTATAAATCAAATGAAATTATTCAAAAATTTCAGCATGCAGAAGAAGTTATTCGTAATGCAGCTAAAATAGGTACGGCAATTGGATTTGAACACGGACCGAATGTTCAGGCAGGCATCATGACTAACCAGCACATCATTGAATGGATGTTCCAAGATATAATTACTAATGGAACAGATGTAGAAGTAGCTGCAAAAGCTGCTGAAGATAAATTAAATGAATTATTTGAAAGTGTGCAATAAGTATAAGTAAAAAAATGTAGGCGGATCGTAGACCTACGTGATGGTCCGCCTATTTTAATGGAGAAATGAGTATGAAACTACGGAAAATTAGCTTAACAAAACTATTATTTATAATTCCTGCTCTCTTAATTGTTGGTGTATTGTTATTATACCCTATTTGTTCTAGCGTGTTTTATAGTTTTACAACCAAGAATTTAATAAAACAAAATTATAAATTTATAGGTTTTGAAAATTATACAAAGCTTCTAAAAGATAAAGAATTTTATGCTGCTTTTTTTACATCAATAAAATGGACAGTCTTTTCTCTAATAGGTCAGATTGTTGTGGGATTTAGCGCAGCACTTGCTTTGAACAAAATTCAACGAGGCAATGGTTTCTTCAGAACAGTGCTTATTATTCCTTGGGCCTTTCCGACAATTGTGACTGCCCTTTCTTGGAAATGGATTTTAAATGGAGTTTACGGATTTTTGCCAAATTTTCTTATGAAGATTGGATTGGTACAATCTACTCCACAATTTTTAAGTGATTCCAATTTAGTATTCTGGACACTAGTGTTTATCAATATATGGTTTGGAGCACCTCTTATTATGGTAAATGTTCTTTCAGCATTACAAACAATACCTCGCGATCAATATGAAGCTGCTCAAATCGATGGGGCGGGTGGATTAGCATCTTTTATTCATATTACTTTGCCTCATATTAGAGTTGTAATTGGTCTCTTAGTTGTGCTACGTACTATCTGGATATTTAATAATTTTGACATTATTTATCTAATTACAGGTGGCGGACCCGCAAGTTTAACAACTACTGTTCCTGTATATGCTTATAATACAGGTTGGGTATTAAAGCAACTTGGAAAATCTTCAGCAGTTACAATACTTCTACTAATTTTTTTACTTTGTATATGCTTATTATATTTTAGATTGTTGGATAAATGGGAAAAGGAGGTCAGCTAAATGTGTTCCAGGTTAAAAAGAGACTTTTGGACTACATCTTTCTGCTATTTATATTTGGTGATACTGAGCATTATAGCAGCTTTTCCGCTAATATGGATTTTAATTAGCTCTGTAAAAGGTAGAGGTGAACTGACCTCGAATCCAACTTCTTTCTGGCCCAAGACATTTACATTAGAATATTACAAACATGTACTATACGATTTAGGGTTTAATATAAATATTGCAAATAGTATCGTTATTTCCCTATCCACAACAGCTATAGCAATTATTGTATCTACTTTAGCAGCTTATGGGATTGTGCGCTTCTTTCCGCGCATAGGAAAGGCCATGACGAGAGTATTAATTGTTACATACATGTTTCCACCAATTTTATTGGCAGTCCCTTATACTATCATGATGGCAAGGGCTGGTCTTACAAATACAAGAATTGGCCTTGTTATTGTAAATCTTTCTTTTTCTGTTCCGTATGCAGTTTGGCTATTAGTTGGTTTTTTTCAAACTGTTCCACTAGAAATCGAAGAAGCAGCACATATTGACGGAGCGAATACGTTAACTGTATTTAGTAAAATAGTGCTGCCTATAGTAGCACCAGGTGTTGTTGCAACTGCCATTTATACTTTTATTAATGCATGGAATGAATTTCTTTTTTCTTTGATTTTAATTAATAGTTCTGACAAAATGACAGTTGCAGTAGCATTAAAGTCACTAGATGGTGCAGAAATACTAGACTGGGGCGATATGATGGCGGCATCAGCCTTGGTAGTTATTCCTTCGGTAATCTTTTTTATGATGATTCAAAAAAAGATTGCCGGTGAATTAGCTCAAGGATCTATTAAATAAAAATAAAACAGAATTGATTGGAGATTGGAGTGTAAGATATGAAAACAATAGGATATGCAATCGTAGGTACAGGATATTTTGGTTCGGAATTAGGTCGAATTATGGTTCAACAGAAAGGTGCAAAAGTTGTTGCGGTATTAGATCCTGAAAATGGAGAAAAAATAGCACAGGAATTAAAATGTGATGTAGAAACAGACCTAGATGTATTATGTAGTCGTTCGGATATAAATGCTGTCATTGTTGCGACACCTAACTACCTACACAAGGATCCGGTCATTAAAGCAGCAAAGCATAAAAAGCATGTGTTTTGTGAAAAACCTATTGCCTTAAATTATAATGATTGTGATGAAATGGTAAAAACTTGTAAAAAGAATAATGTTATTTTTATGGCAGGGCATATAATGAATTTCTTCAATGGTGTTCGTTATGCAAAAGAGTTAATTAGTAAAGGAGTAATAGGAAAGGTACTATACTGTCATTCAGCAAGAAACGGTTGGGAAGATAAGCAAGCTTATATTTCATGGAAAAAAATTCGTGCCAAATCGGGTGGGCATTTATATCATCACATACATGAATTAGATTGTGTCCAATTTATTATGGGCGGTATGCCTAAAACTGTGACAATGACAGGCGGAAACGTTGCACATCGAGGAGAAAACTTCGGCGATGAAGATGACATGCTATTTATAAATATGGAATTTGATGATAACCGTTATGCAGTTCTAGAGTGGGGATCCGCATTTCGCTGGCCTGAACATTATGTGCTGATTCAAGGAACAAAAGGTGCAATTAAGCTTGATATGATGAATTGTGGAGGCACGTTAAGACTAAACGGGAAAGATGATTACTTTCTTATTCATGAAACTCAAGAAGAAGATGATGATCGAACTCGAATATATAAAAGCACAGAAATGGACGGGGCAATTCAATATGGGAAACCGGGGAAAAAACCGCCAATGTGGTTGCATTCAGTAATGAAAAAAGAAATGAATTTTTTCAATTCAGTTTTACATGGAGAAACAGTACCGAATGAGTTTAAACCATTGATGGATGGAAGCGCAGCCAGAGCAGCTATTGCTACGGCTGATGCAGCAACTCTTTCACTAAAAGAAAACCGCAAAGTAGCAATTTGTGAGATAATTATGAATTAAGGAAGTTAAAGTTAAAACTAATAATTTTATATATGGAGATATAAAGATGACAGACAATAAGGACAAGATATTTAATCAAATAAAAAACAAACTTATCGTATCTTGCCAGGCACTACCTGATGAGCCACTTCACAGTTCATTTATAATGGGTAAAATGGCCTATGCGGCATACTTAGGCGGAGCCGGTGGGATTAGAGCTAACAGCATTGAAGATATAAGAGAAATAAAAAAGAATGTAAAACTCCCTATAATCGGTATAATAAAAAAAGTTTATGAAGGCTCAGAGGTCTTTATTACACCAACCGAAAATGAAGTCGAATCATTATACAATGAAGGTGTTGACATTATCGCAACAGATGCCACCAAGAGAATAAGGCCGGATGGCACTACAATCAGTGAAATGTTTCCGAGGCTTAGAGAAAAATATCCCGATCAAATATTTATGGCAGACTGTTCAACATACGAAGAGGCAAAAGAGGCTTATGAATTGGGATTTGACTGCCTTGGCACTACCTTATGCGGATATACGGAATATACGAAGGATAGAAAGCTGCCGGATTTGGAACTGATAGGAAGGCTTACTAAAGATTTCGACATTCCTGTTATAGCCGAAGGGGGTATATGGGCTCCTGAAGATATAAAAAAAGTATTTAGCTTAGGCGTCCATGCAGCCGTCGTTGGCAGCGCAATAACAAGACCTATGGAAATAACCAAGAGGTTTGTAAATGCAATCGTTGAAGTAGTGGATTCTGGCACGTGCGTTAAATAGATGGATTTTATAAAGGATGATTATTAATGAAGATACTTGCTGCGGATATTGGAGGAACATCCATAAAGCTTGGTATATCTGATGAAAAAGGTAATCTGGAAGTCTTCAAGGAATATCCATCTGAAGCTAAAAAAGGCGGAAAGTTTCTTGTAGAAAAGCTGATAAGCATAATAAGCGAATATAAGGAATTCGAAGCTATAGGTATCAGCACCGCGGGACAGGTGGATTGTGAAAAAGGCTCGATTATATATGCCAATGAAAATATACCAAATTATACAGGAACAAAGTTGAAGGATATTTTAGAAAGCAGGTTTTGCGTGCCGGTAAAAGTAGAAAATGATGTTAATGCAGCAGCACTTGGCGAGAAATATTTTGGAGCAGGCAGAGGGTTTAGTGATTTTCTTTGCCTAACATATGGCACAGGTATTGGCGGGGCAATTATCGTAGACTCAAAACTTTACAAAGGTCATAATGGGATTGCAGCTGAGTTTGGCCATATTATAACACATCCCCTGGGCAAAAAATGCAGCTGCGGCAGTTTGGGCTGTTATGAGGCTTACGCTTCTACCAGAGCTTTAGTAGAAAAGGCCGAAAAACTGCTTAAAACCCCCTTGGACGGAAAAAAGATTTTTGATAGAATGAAACAAGGCGATACCCAAATACAGGATATCGTAAATGAATGGACCTTTGAGATAGCACTAGGACTTACGTCCTTAATCCATATATTTAATCCGGCAGCCGTTATCTTGGGTGGAGGGGTCATGGAGCAGGATGTTCTTGTAAATATGATTTATGATAAAGTAAATGGGATGATTATGGAAAGCTTTAGGGACGTTAAAATTATCAAAGCATCTCTCGGAAATAAAGCCGGAATCTTCGGAGCAGTATCCCTTCATTTAAAAGAGGCGGCAGAAAGAAGTGATGCATCATAAAATCAGATATATTTTCACAAATTCGGTCAAGATATAACTTATTTACTAATACTGAAAAGAAAATTGCCGATTATATCCTTGAACATGCAAATGACGTGATTTACATGTCAATTACCGACTTAGCCGATGCGTGTGGTGTGGCAGACTCGAGTATATTTAGATTCTGTAAGACTTTAGATTTTAAAGGGTATCAAGAGTTTAAAATAGCACTGGCTCACAGCATTTCACCTGATGACGAGGGAACTTTCCATCTGACAAGTCAAATCACCATGGAAGATACCATAAAAGAAATATCTTCAAAGCTGCTTGCAACAAATATCAGTGCCTTAAACGAAACCTATAATCTGGTAAAAGAGGAAAATATCAAAAAAGCAGTTGACTTCCTTATAAATGCCAACAGGATTCACTTTTTTGGCGTTGGAGCCTCCCTTATAACAGCTTTAGAAGCTAAAAACAAGTTTATGAGAATAACAAATAAAACCGAATGCTCTATAGATGCGCACTTGCAAATTATGTCAGCAGCTCTGATGGAGGAAAATGATGCGGCAGTTTTAATTTCCTATTCAGGTTCGACTAAGGATACAATAGAGATTGCAAAGCTTGCAAAGGAAAGAGGCGCCAAAACTATTTGCATTACCAGATTTGCTAAATCACCTCTTACTGCGTATTCTGATGTTATTCTTCTGTGCGGTGTAAACGAAGGTCCCCTTCAAAGCGCCAGCTTGTCTGCAAAAATTTCACAGCTTTTCTTGCTGGATATCCTCTATGCCGAGTACTTTAGAAGAACTCGCAAAGAATCCATAGCAAATAAAGAAAACACATCTAAGGCAGTTGTCGAAAAGCTGCTTTAAAAATGAAATCGGTCCTGCAACTTTAAAAAAAGTAAGCAGGGCTTTTTTGTATTGCAAGATAGTGTAAAATATTTCTAGGGTTTTTGCAGGAAAAATTCATTCGAACGCAGAATAAAGGCCTTACCATCCTTGCATAATGTTTAATAGAAAATATAGTAATTCATGCTATAATGGTCATAGACAGGAGCAAGGGTGATGAATATGGCGGAAAAGAAAATTAATGCCGGAGGCGCAGGAAACGATGGACAAAATACAAAAGGACCTGCCGAGCCGAAAATATACAAATCCGGGTAGACGAAAGGTTTGACAAAAGACTTAAGGTTACTTGACACTATCTCTATTTCAAAATTAAATTGAATTTCCATGGTAACATATGGTAATATATTAACTATGGGCAGATATAAATAATTGATCATATAAGTTCTACACGGGGAGGGGACCGAAATGTTTTTTGAAAATACAAATAAAATTCTAGATGCCATCATTGAAGGAAAATCAGTTTCTACCAATGATCCTAGAGTTGCAAATGCCGCAGAAAAAATTAATAAGCTTAAGACCATTAAAGAAGACGCGAGAAGTATGCTGCTTAAAACAATCTCGCTAAGTTCTTCGCTGGGAAGCATAGAAGTAAATATTAAGTTTCTTATGGATGAAATAGAGTCTATTATGAATGAACTTAACCTACAGTCAGAAAATAATGCGGCTTTTGTCCAAGAGACAACCACATCAATGGAAGAAATAGATAATGCCGTTGATGATAACGTAAAGATGATGGATCAAATCTTAAATAATATTGCGCAAATTGTTGAAAATAATGACAAGAATATGGAAAGCGTAAACTTGATGGGGCAAGTATGCGAAAAAGTTACCGAAAGCAATAATGCAGTAAACGAGACGCTGACAAAGCTTTTGAATAATTTAAATGAAATAGGAAATATTATTGCTGTAATAGAGCAAATTGCAGATCAGACAAATTTACTTGCGCTAAACGCTCGGATAGAGGCGGCACGGGCAGGTGAAGCCGGCAGAGGATTTGCAGTTGTGTCGGAAGAAATAAGAAAACTTGCAGATAATACCAAACAAAGTCTTGATGAATTTAAAGGCTTTACTCAAGAAATTCAGAAAGACTCGGCAAGAAGCTTGGAAAGTATGAAAACGACAAATGAGGTAATGATGCAGATTCCGATAGTTACAAAAACCATTAAAGATACAGTGGAGGGCAACTTCGGCGCAATAGACAATATAAAGAAAGAGATGGAGGGATTTGCAGCGTCCTTTGAACAAATTAGCGCCGCAGTAAATGAAATAACTACTGCTATGAATAGCCTATCACAAAAGACAGAAGAAATCACAAGCATAATATACAGGCTCGACGGCGATATTAAAAATCTGGATTCCATAAAGCACAGTATAAACGAAATTGATAATTCATTTATAGAACAAAATAAGAAATACTATCAAAGATTCATGGAAAGCGACAATGAAATTACAGCCCAGGAGCTTGTAGAAATTTTACAAAATGCCATCAAACAGCATGACTTATGGATGCAGACGTTGGAGGAAGCAATAAATTCCAATAAGTTAATGCCTCTTCAAACTGACGGCGATAAGTGCTCCTTTGGCCACTTCTACAATGCTATAGTAATAAATGATAATGACATAAAGGACTTATGGCGAAATGTTGACGAATATCATCACAAGTTGCACCAAGCAGGGCAGAGCGCACTTATGGCAATAAAAAACAAAGAAATAGAAGAGGCAAAGAAATATTACCAAATTGCTAAGGAGAATTCTCAAAAAGTCCATCAGATGATAGATAAAATGATCAGCAATTTAAAAAATAAGACATCAGCTTAAATTCCTCGATTTTGGAAGGCGATTATTTATGCGAAAAGATTGGGATACATATTTTTTAGAAATAGCATTTAAAGTAAGAGAAAGGTCAACATGTCCTAGACTTCAAGTAGGTGCTGTTGTAGTAAAAGATAATAGAATCAAGGGAACCGGATACAATGGAAGCCCTTCCGGCCTTGTTCATTGTGATGATGCGGGTTGTATGATGAGAGGCAACCATTGTGTGCGCACTATCCATGCCGAAGTAAACGCTCTCCTAGAATGCTCTCCCGAGGAACGTAAGGATGCCACGCTTTACGTAACTGCACGCCCTTGCGCCGAATGTTCAAAACTAATTATAAACTCAGGCATAAAGCGAGTAGTATATGCTATGGAATATCCTCCGGATTATGATTGGTTCAAGGACGCTCCGTGGATAGAGTTGGTTTACATGCCTATTACTCAAGGCGAGTCTTAGCAAAACATCTGCCGATAGTGTAAAATATTTCTAGGTTTTTTGCAGGAAAAATTCATTCGGACGTAGAAAAAAGACCTCACCATCCTTTCCACAGGATGAGTATAAACTCATAGAAAGGTGAGGTCTTTATGGAAC